>Ga0310892_10000283_pt1 | contig 14108 bp, 10 predicted proteins | sample C0D1metaG_FD_203747 | JGI IMG/M metagenome (GOLD analysis project Ga0310892, IMG submission 203747) | Lab incubated soil microbial communities from West Virginia University Organic Research Farm, Morgantown, WV, United States - C8D2 | ecosystem: Environmental > Terrestrial > Soil > Agricultural...
CTTTGAATGAGTCAAAACCGCCTGCGCCGCAATGACTTTTTATGTTTTTCCTAAGGCCGTTGTCTGCCTCTGTCTGTCCTTGTCAGGACGGTTTTGTTGACCAGGCGTTAACGGCGTTCTTCTAGAATCGCGTATCCGGCAAAACCGCGCGCGCTAACCAATGTCGCTACAAGGCCCGTTGATCGTGGTCGCCGAGCGCCCGGCCACGGGGCTCGTTGAAGCCTTGGGAACAGCCGGCGCCTTTCCCATCGTCGAGACCAAATGGGCGGATGCACCGGCGGCATTCCTGACCGTCAAACCATCTGCCGTTGTCGTCGCTGAAGCGGGCCCGCCTGCGAATGACGAGGCGGCACGCATGCTCTGTCTCCAGGTCGCCACTTTTAGCGGCCCGGTCGTGCCAGTGATTGCGTGCGTACTTGGCGAAGAGGACGCGGCCGTGCCGATTGCGCTGCCTGCGGATGCTGCCCTGCCTGTCCAGCGGTTGCTTGCACGGCTCCAGTCGGCCATGCGCGTCCGCGCGTTGCATGACACGGTGTTGCGCCGGATCGAATTGTTCGCTTCGCACGATGGCAAATTGCCGATGTTGCCTGTCGGCGATGCTCTTGAAGACGCAACTGTCCTGATCGCCGGACGCGGCCGGCTCTACCCGACTCTCAGCGTCGCTATGGGTGAACGCGTCAGGATCGCCGGAGCGTTGAGCGTTGAGTCCGCGGCCAGACATCTCAATGCCCTGGACATTGATGGCATTGTGGTTGGTGACGGCTTCTCCCCGCGCATGGTCGAAGCGTTTCTCACCGTGCTCGCGCAAGAGCCAAGATTTCGCGACATCCCCGTCGCAGTGATTGGCGAGGCACCTCCGGATTTTGCTGATGCGCTCCCCAACATTGATCAGGTAGTCGCGGACCCCCGACGACTCGTCGCACGAATGATCCCTCTAGTGCGTATGCGAGCCTTCGAGGGGCGTCTCAAGCGAATGCTCAAGGCACTCGACACCGACGGGATTTTCGACCCGGAGACCGGCCTCCTCACGCGCGCGTCATTTCGGCGCGACTTGAAGAAGGTCGTGGCGGAATCGACTGATCGCAGTCTGCCATTGTCGGTCGCTCGCTTTTCGTTTACCAAAACCGACACGTGGACCAGCCTCGATGCTGCCCGTTTAATGACCCGCTTGATCCGCAACATCGATTTCGCGACCCGCGACGGAGATGGCGACATTCTGACCGTATTCACGCAGACCGACCTGCGTAACACGCATGTCATTGTTCGGCGCATTGCCGGCGTGCTGAAAAACAACATGTTGCCGCCGCGGCGCTCCGGTGAGACGCCAAGCGTTCACGTCACGCTGGCGACATTGAAAGCTGGCGATACGCTCGACACACTGATGCTCCGCGTGGCCGGCAGCCGCATGGTTGCGGCAGAATAATGCCCGGCCTAGGCTGCCTGCCAAAGGGAGCCAGCCATGCCCAATCAACAGCCCGTTCGTATCGACGTTGTCTCCGATGTGGTTTGTCCGTGGTGCTTTATCGGCAAACATCGGCTGGAAAAGGCGATTGAGCTGAGCCCGGGCATTCCTGTCGAGGTGCACTGGCGTCCGTACTTTCTCAATGATTGGATTCCGCGTGAAGGCATTTCGCGCGAACAATATCTGACGACGAAATTCGGCTCATCCGAACGCTACAAGGGCATCGCCCAACGTGTCGCCGCGGCCGCTTCGGCCGAAGGCCTCACATATGCCATCGACAAGATCAGCCGGCAGCCGAACACCCTCGACGCACATCGGTTGATCCGTTGGGCCGACAATGCAGGCAAAGCTGCCGATATGAAGCAGAAGCTGATGGATCTCTACTTCACGGAGGGCGCCGATCTGACAAACCGCAAAGTCCTGGCGCAGGCTGCGGCCGATGTCGGCCTCGACGCCAAGGAGATTGAAATGGCGCTCGCTAGCGACAAAGACGTCGCCGAAGTCGAACGTGAAGCCCTTTCCGCAAAGGAGGCCGGCATCGAAGGCGTGCCGTGTTTCATCTTCGACGGCAAATTCGCCGTGTCGGGGGCGCAGGCCCCCGAATATCTTGCTGAAGCGATCGCGCGTGTTGCGCGGACGGCGGACGCAGCCGAATAAATCCCGGACGCATCGTCATGAAAATCACCGCTGCCGTGGTGCATGAGCGCTCGGGCCCGTTCACCGTCGAGCAACTCGACCTGTGTGACCCGCGTGATGATGAATTGCTCGTCGAAGTCATCGCAAGCGGCATGTGTGTGACCGATTTGCATGGACGGGATGCCTACTATCCCACGAAGTTTCCGAAGGTGTTCGGCCACGAGGGTGCCGGTATCGTTCGCGCCATAGGCAACAGGGTTTCGACCTTCAAGCCCGGCGACCACGTCGTGATGGCCTATCCATGGTGCGGCGAGTGCCCGAATTGCCGGACGCAAAGACAGAGCTATTGCGTACACGCATTCGACCTGAAGATGAACGGCACGCGCGCTGACGGATCCACGCTACATTCGAAAGACGGGAAACCGATCTACAGCGCCTTCTTCCAGCAATCCTCCTTCGGCAATTTCACCGTCGCCAACGAACGCTTCGCAGTGAAAGTCCGCAAGGAAGCACCGATTGAGAGCGTCGCTGCTCTTGCTTGCGGAGGCCAGACCGGCGCTGGCGCCGTGCTCAACGTCATGAAGCCGCGCGCCGGCGATAGTTTTGTCGTATTCGGGGTGGGCGCGGTCGGTCTCTCAGGTCTGATGGCCGCGAAGTTCGTTGGCTGCGATCCGATCATCGCAGTCGACGTCCATCCGCATCGGTTGGCTCTGGCGCGGGACCTTGGTGCCACCCACACGATCAATCACACCGAATGCAAAGACGTTGTTGCCGAAATCAGGAAGATAACCGGGCTCGGCGCGCGCTTTACACTTGAGACATCGGCGCTTCCCGCGGTGTTCCGAGAGGCGGTCGATTGCCTGATGCCTGCAGGCACTTGCGTGCTTCTCGGCAGCGCGCGCAAAGGCACCGAGGTCTCGTTCGAGACACCTTTTTTGCAGAACGGCCGGACGGTCCGCGGAGTGATTCAGGGCGACAGCGTGCCGAAAGAATTCATACCCTTGCTGGTAGACCACATCATCGCCCGGCGTTTTCCAGTCGAACGCATGATTTCTTTCTATCCTTTGGCCGACATCAATCGGGCCGCGGTGGAATCAAGCGACGGCAAAACCATAAAACCGGTATTGCGGATGCCTCACTAGGCAGCCGTCACGCGGCTTTCGCCTGCTCGGCGATCGACACAAGCCTGCGCAGAACGGCGGCGGTCCCTTTCAGACGATCCTGCGCCCGCGGCCAATCCTCGAAGAAAACCAGCTGTTGGTTCTTTGCCGTCTTCGGATCGTTGCGCATGCGCACCGCCGACCCCTGCTCGCGGATGAAGGCTATAAGCCCCTCCGGATTGGCAAAGACGTTGTCGCGGAATGACAGCACGATCCCCTTGGGTCCCGCTTCGACCTTCTCAACATTGGCCCTTCGGCTGAGAGTCTTGATCGCAACCACCTGCAGCAGGTGTTCGACTTCCTGCGGTAGTTTGCCGAAACGGTCCACCAGTTCTGCGGCAAACGCATCGATGGCGTGTTCGTCTTCGATCTCGGCCAGCCGCCTGTAAAGCGCAAGCCGGACCGACAGGTCTGCAACGTACTTCTCCGGAATAAGCAACGCGGTGCCAATGGTGATCTGCGGCGACCACCGGTCGGCGACCGGCGCCGTAATTCCGGCCTTCAGGCTCATCACCGCCTCCTCCAGCATCTGCTGGTAGAGTTCGAAACCGACTTCCTTGATATGGCCCGACTGCTCCTCGCCAAGCAGATTGCCCGCCCCTCGAATATCGAGATCGTGCGAGGCAAGCTGGAAACCTGCACCCAGTGTATCGAGTGACTGCAGGACTTTGAGACGCCGTTCGGCCTGGATCGTTATCGGTTTCTGTGCCGGCAACGTGAACAGCGCATAGGCGCGAAGCTTGGCACGGCCGACGCGTCCGCGAAGCTGATAAAGCTGCGCCAGACCGAAACGGTCGGCACGATGAACAATGAGCGTATTGGCAGTCGGAATATCGAGACCAGACTCGATGATCGTCGTCGAGAGCAGCACGTCATATTTGCCGTCGTAGAAAGCCGACATGACGTCGTCGAGCGTAGTGGCCGGCATCTGCCCGTGGGCGACTGCGGTGCGCACCTCGGTGACATTCTTGTCGAGGAAATCCTTGGTGCCGGCGAGATCCTCAATCCGCGGACAGACATAAAACGCCTGGCCGCCGCGATATTTCTCACGCAGCAGCGCTTCACGCACCGTGATTGGGTCGAACGGCGACACGAATGTCCGCACTGCCAAACGGTCAACCGGAGGCGACGCTATGATCGAGAGGTCCCGCACTCCGGTGAGCGCCAGCTGCAAGGTGCGAGGGATCGGTGTTGCGGTGAGCGTGAGGACGTGCACTTCCGATCGCAAGGTCTTCAGCTTTTCCTTGTGTGCGACGCCGAAATGCTGCTCCTCATCAACGACCAGTAGAGTGAGATCCTTGAATTTGATGTTCTTGCCGAGCAAAGCATGGGTGCCGATCACAATATCCACGCTGCAGTCCGACAGACCCGCTCTCACTTTGCTCAACTCTGCAGGTGGCACCAGACGCGACGCCTGCGCGACATTCACGGGGAATCCGCGGAAGCGCTCTGAAAATGTCTTGAAATGCTGACGGGCGAGCAAGGTTGTCGGCACGACAACCGCGACCTGCTTGCCACTGATGGCTGCGACGAAAGCCGCACGCAGCGCGACTTCGGTTTTGCCGAAGCCGACGTCGCCACAAACGAGCCGATCCATCGGACGTCCGGAGCCGAGATCCTTAAGGGTCGCATCGATTGCGGCCAGCTGATCGTCAGTTTCCTCGTAGGGGAAGCCCGCGCAGAATTCGTCATAGGCACCCGGGCCGACCGTTAGCCGAGGCGCCTCGCGCAATTGCCGTTCGGCCGCAATTTTGATCAGTTCGCCCGCGATCTCACGGATACGGCTCTTCATCCGCGCCTTGCGTGCCTGCCAGTTACCACCGCCAAGCCGATCAAGATCGACTGCCGTTTCTTCCGATCCATAACGTGAGAGCAGATCGACGTTTTCGACGGGCAAGAACAGTTTGTCGCCGCAGGCGTAATGGATCTCGAGGCAATCGTGCGGCGCGCCCGCAGCCTCGATGGCCTGCAGCCCCGCGAAGCGACCGATGCCGTGATCGACATGCACGACCAGATCGCCCGGTGCGAGGCTTGTTGCCTCGGCGATGAAATTCTCCGCCCTTCGGGTCGCACGGCGGGGACGAACGAGCCGGTCGCCAAGGATATCCTGCTCGCTGATGATCGCGCCGTCTTCAGTCTCGAAGCCGGATTCGATCCCCAGCACGGCGAGCGCCACTGTGGGTTTCGGAAGCGCAAGCGCCTGTGGCCAGCTATCGATGGATTGAAGATTATGGAGTTTGTGATCGGCCAGCACGTGGCTCATGCGATCACGGGCGCCCTCGCTCCATAAGGCGATCGCAACGCGCTTTCCGGCAGCTTGCAGTGCGAGCACATGTGCCCCGAGCGCCTCGAAAACGTTTGCCCCCGGTTCGGCTCGCTCGGCAGCAAAATTGCGGCCACTGCGTGCGCCGACATCGAGGACATCTGTCTCGGGAACGGCGAAGGGCGTCAGCCGCGCGAGTGCCGACGTGTCCAGCCGCTCCTTCCATTCCGCTTCGCCAAGGTAAAGGCGCTCAGGCGGTAGCGGCTTGTACGGCGGCGTAGCACCCTGCTTCAGCGCGTCGCGGCGCGCATCATAGTAATCGGCAATCTGGGTAAACCGCTCGTGCGCCGCATCCTCGGCGAGATGCTCAAGCGCGAGGGGCGTATCCGGCAGGTAGTCGAAAATCGTTTCGAGCTTGTCGTGGAAGAGCGGAAGCCAATGCTCGATCCCCGGGTAGCGGCGTCCCTCGCTCACCGCTTCATAAAGGAGATCGTCGGGTGTGGTCGCCCCGAACTGCGCGACGTACCCGGTGCGAAACCGGCGAATGGTTTCGGTCACAAGCTGAAATTCAGCGACCGGGACGAGATCAAGTCCGCGTAATTGCTCTTCGCTGATTTGTGTTTGCGCATCGAACGAGCGGATCGTCTCAAGCGCATCGCCGAAGAAATCGAGCCGCACCGGCATATCCATGCCGGGTGGATAAAGATCGAGAATCCCTCCGCGCACCGCGTACTCGCCGGGCTCGCGCACGGTTGAAGCGCGGACAAAACCGTTGAGCTCAAGCCAACCGACAATCCCTTGCATGCCAATGACGTTGCCAGGAGCGACCGACAAGGCGTGAGTTGCCACAAAATCCCGTGCCGGCACGCGCTGAAGCGCCGCATTGACCGTCGTCATCAGCACAGAGGGCTTGTCGCGACCGCGTACGCGCGCAAGTCGCGACAGCGTGGTCATCCGTTGCGCTATGGCAACCGCGTTTGGGGACACGCGGTCATACGGCAGGCAATCCCACGCGGGAAATTCCAGTAGCTGAACCTCTGGAGCAAAAAATGACAGCGCCTTCGACAACGTCGCCATTCGCTGCCCGTCGCGGCAAATGACGGCGAGCGAAATGGCCGGCGCGTCCTTTTTTGCAGCGATCGCACGCGCGAGATCGGCGAGCACCAGCCCTTCGGCGCCATCCGCTACCTGCGACAGGGTCAGTGGTTTGCCCGTCTTCAACAGACCGGCAGGTGATTTTCCGGCTGCGCTCACACCGCACCCTTGAGGTTGAAATTGCGCAGGCGAAGAAACAAGGGTGTGTCGTATTCGGCTGGGACCGGCTCCATCCCGTTGACCCAGGCGAAAATTTGTTGGTCCGGCACCTCAAGCCACCGGTCGATTTCGTCGAGCTCGATATCGTTCAACGATCCAATTTGCGCGTCGGCAAAACGGCCGAGCACCAGATCCATTTCCCGAATCCCACGATGCCAGCAACGGAACAGCAACCGCCGCCGTCGCGCATCCAGCCCGTCGCTCGAAAGGCTCGTTCCTGTACTCACCCAGGTCTCCAACGCCAAAAACCCGGACGGGGCCGGGGCGGGTTATATAGAGGCTTGGCCGCGCCATGTCAGCCGCCGGTTTGCACAGGCCTGCATTGCGTCGGCATTGCACGCGCGCCAGCATGCGCCGATGCGGCCACTCGTCCTCAATCCCGTGTTTGCTGCGCTCACCAGCCTGCCTGGGGTGGGGCCGAAACTGGAGAAGCTTTATGCCCATCTGCTCGATCGCGAGGCTCCACGCGTCGTCGATCTGTTATTCCACTTGCCGTCAGGGGTCATCGACCGGCGCGCACGGCCAAAATTGCGAGACGCGCTGCCGGACCAGATCGTTACCGTCGCTGTGACGGTCGACAAGCACCGACCATCCCCGCCCCACCGTTCACGCGCGCCCTATCGGATTTATGCGCATGACGACACAGGTGATCTCACGCTCACTTATTTCAATGCACGTCGGGACTATCTGGAGAAGCTGCTGCCGGTCGGAGAAACCCGCTATGTCTCCGGCAAAGTCGAATTCTATGACGGCACGTTACAGATGGTGCACCCCGACCGCGTCGTGGATGAGGCCGGCTTCGCCACGCTGCCGCTTGTCGAGCCGACCTATCCGCTGACCCAAGGTCTGGCACTTGGCAATGTGCGGCGCGCGATGGACGGCGCACTGGCGCGCGTCCCAGACCTGGCGGAATGGCAGGACGAGACCTGGGTCGCGCGCGAGCAGTTCCCTCCCTTCGCCCAGGCATTGCGTAGTCTGCACAGACCAACCGCACCCACGGATATCGCTCCGGAAAATCCGGCCTGGACCAGACTTGCATACGACGAACTGTTTGCCGGTCAGCTCGCGCTTGCGCTTGTTCGGGCGCACATGCGTCGGCAGGCGGGTCGCGGCTCCGCCAGCGAAGGACGTTTGCGTGCGCGCATTCTAAAGGCGCTGCCATACGCCCTCACCCATTCACAGCGAAAAGCGGTGGACGACATCATCACCGACCTGGCTCGTCCGCAGCGCATGCTGCGGCTTTTGCAGGGCGACGTTGGATCGGGAAAAACGGTGGTGGCGCTCACAGCGGCCGCTGCCATCATCGAGGCCGGACGGCAAGCGGCCTTCATGGCGCCAACTGAGATCCTCGCGCGTCAGCATCTCTCAACGATCGCGCCCCTGGCCGAAGCCGCTGGCCTCCGCGTGGCCATTTTGACCGGGCGCGAACGCGGGGCGGCTCGCAAAGAGATCCTGGACCGACTTGTGCTTGGCGATATCGACCTTCTGATCGGCACCCACGCGCTTTTCCAGGAAGACGTTGCCTTCCATGACCTCGCGCTCGCCGTGGTCGACGAACAGCATCGCTTTGGCGTTCACCAGCGGCTGGCGCTGACACAGAAGGGCGAAGCGGTGGACGTGCTCGTTCTCACCGCGACGCCAATTCCACGCACGCTCGTCCTGACCTTTTTCGGCGACATGGATATTTCCGAACTGCGCGAAAAGCCTCCGGGCCGCCAACCAATCGATACCCGGACTATTCCCTTGTCGCGACTTGAAGAGGTTGAGGACGCAGTCGGCCGCGTGATCGCGGAAGGCAAACGCGCCTATTGGGTCTGCCCGCTGGTTGAAGAGTCCGAAAAGATCGACCTCGCTGCCGCCCAGGCGCGCTTTGAGGCCTTGCGCAACAAATTCGGGCACGAAGTCGACCTTGTTCATGGACGCATGAAGGGAGCGGACAAGGACGCCGCGATGGCCCGCTTTGCCGCTGGCGAGACCCGACTGCTTGTTGCAACAACCGTCATCGAGGTCGGCGTTGATGTGCCGGAAGCGACAATTATGGTCATTGAGCACTCCGAACGCTTCGGGCTTGCCCAGCTTCACCAACTGCGCGGCCGCATCGGTCGAGGAACTGGCGCCTCGACCTGTTTGCTTCTTTACAAGACGCCGCTCGGAGAAATCGCAAAGGCGCGTCTCGCCATTCTGCGCGAAACGGAAGACGGTTTCCGAATCGCCGAAGAAGACCTGCGACTTCGCGGTGAAGGCGACGTGTTGGGAACGCGGCAAAGCGGCTACCCAGGCTTCCGGATTGCACGCCCCGAGTTGCACGGACAGTATCTCGGCGCGGCGCGCGACGATGCCGCGCTCGTGCTGGGTCGCGACCCAACTCTCGCGACTCCACGCGGCGAAGCTTTACGGCAACTGCTTTATCTCTTCGGGAAAGACGAGGCGATCAAACTGATCCGTGCCGGCTAGTCACTGAACCGTTTCGGTCTTGCGAGCGGCTTGGGCTGCCTTTGCAGTGGCAGCAAGCGAAGCGAGTTTTTTCTGCGCCTCGCTGTCCGGCTGAACCATGCCGGCGGAGATCAACAACGTCATCGCATTTTCAACCGTAATATCGAGTTCGATCAGGTCGCTCCGCTTCACGTAGAAAAAGAATCCGGTAGTCGGGTTGGGCGTGCAAGGCATGAACGCCGACACGTGCTCGCCCTGCGGCAATTTTTTCACCACATCGCCACCGGGCGGCTGGGAAAGAAACACAAGGGACCACATTCCCGGCGCCGGGAATTCAACGAGCGCCACCTTGCGAAAGCTCGACCCGGACTTGGAGAAAAGCGATTCGAAAATCTGCTTCATCGTTTTATAGATCGGTCGCACGATTGGCATTCGACTGAGCAGGCTTTCACCCAGTTCAACCAGTGTTCTCCCGACCAGGTTTGCGGTCAGAAACCCGAGGAGCGTGAGAACAACAAATGCAATGATCAATCCCGTTCCCGGAATTGGCCACGGCATATAGCTCTCCGGGCGATAGGTCGGCGGGATCATTGGCCGAACGAAATCGTCGACCCAGGTGATGATTGACCAGACCAGCCACACGGTGATCGCCAAAGGTCCGGCGACCACAAGGCCGGTCAGGAAGTAATTGCGAATGCGAGCGGCAAAGCTTGTTTGCGAGGCGGCCACTTTCGCCACATCCGCGGCCATTGCGTCGCCCGGCTTTTCGATCTCGCTCATAAACCAAGCTTATTCCACCGTGACCGATTTCGCGAGATTGCGCGGCTGGTCAACGTCAGTGCCGATGGCGGTTGCGGTATGATATGCAATCAGTTGCACGGGAATGGCATAAACCAACGGCGTTACCGTCGACGCCATGTCCGGCAGCGACAGCGTCTCAATCGAATCGACCGTCGCCTCCCTCGCGCCTTGCGGATCGGTGACCAGGATAATCTTGCCGCCCCGGGCCGCGACCTCTTGCATGTTCGAGACGGTCTTCTCGAACACTCGGTCATGCGGCGCGATCACGATCACCGGCATGGTCTCGTCGATGAGTGCGATCGGCCCATGTTTGAGTTCGCCCGCGGCGTAGCCCTCGGCATGGATATAGGAAATTTCCTTGAGTTTGAGTGCGCCCTCGAGCGCAATCGGAAAACTTGTGCCGCGACCGAGGTAAAGAACATCGCGCGCCTTGGCCAGATTTTGCGCGAGCTTTTCAACTTGCGGCTCGAGCGTAAGCGCAGCAGCCATCAACCGCGGCACTTCGATCAGGGCGCGCACAACGTTCTGCTCGTCCGCCTCGGACATATGTCCACGGGCGCGACCAGCGGCAATCGCAAGGCAGGCGAGCGCACTCAATTGGCACGTGAAGGCCTTCGTCGATGCCACGCCGATCTCAGGGCCTGCGAGCGTCGGCATCACCACGTCGCTTTCTCTCGCGATCGTTGAAGTCGGCACGTTGACCACGGAGAGAATGTGCTGCTTGTTTTCCCGCGCATAGCGCAAGGTCGCCAATGTGTCCGCGGTCTCGCCTGACTGCGAGATGAAAAGCGCAAGGTCACCCGCCTCGAGCGGCGCACCGCGATAGCGGAACTCCGAGGCAATATCGATCTCCACCGGCAGTTTCGCAAAACGTTCGAACCAATATTTTGCAACGAGGCCTGCGTAGAAAGCCGTACCGCATGCGGAAATCGACAGTCGCTTGAGCTTTGTCCAGTCGAACGGAAGCTTGCCGGGCAAAGCGACGCGCTCATTCACCATGTCGATGTAGTGCGCAAGCGTATGACCGACGACCTCCGGCTGTTCATGGATCTCTTTGGCCATGAAGTGTTTGTGGTTGCCTTTGTCGACGAGCTGCGCCGAGGCCGTCGATTTGACGATTGTCCGTTCGACTTTGGCTCCGCTCTCGTCATGGATCTCGGCACCCTTGCGGGTGAGCACGACCCAATCACCGTCTTCCAGATAAGCGATGGTGTCCGTGAACGGGGCGAGCGCAATTGCGTCCGATCCGAGGAACATCTCGCCCTTGCCGTATCCGACAGCCAGCGGCGACCCTTTGCGCGCTCCGATCAGAAGATCGTCTTTGCCGGTGAACAGGAAAGCCAATGCGAAAGCGCCGCGTAACTGCTTGAGCGCGCAGGCAACCGCGTCCGCTGGCGATTTGCCATCCTTCATCTCCTGGGAGACCAGATGCGCGACGGCCTCGGTGTCGGTTTCGCTGACGAACTTGCAACCCTTTTTGGTCAGCCGCTCCCGCAGTTCGCGAAAATTCTCGATGATGCCGTTATGGACGACGGCAACGAGATCCGTGGCGTGCGGATGAGCATTGTCTTCGGTCGGTCGGCCGTGCGTCGCCCAGCGGGTATGACCGATGCCGATATTGCCGCCAAGCGGCTCGCGATCGAGCCGCGTTTCGAGAGCGCGCAACTTGCCTTCCGCACGACGTCGGCCGAGCACGCCGTGGTCAAGCGTGGCAACGCCGGCCGAGTCATAGCCTCGGTACTCAAGGCGCTTGAGGGCGTCGACCAGCTGCTCTGCAACCGGCTTCGTTCCCAAGATTCCGACTATGCCGCACATCCGTCCGGATGGCCCCTTTTGCCCATTACCTATCGTTTAGCGGCCGACGGCCGTCTAACGGAAATCACAACGCATTTCGGCGTGTGACGTTACCGCGCAAACTCAGGATTTTTTGCGTTTCTTTCCAGCCAGGTTCTTGCCCAAGGCTTTGACCTGCCGCAAGCGCTTTGCCCAGCCTTCCTTAACCGCCTGTTTGGCACGGGCAATCGCCAGAGCTCCAGCGGGAACATCCCGCGTCAACACCGTCCCGGTGCCCACATAAGCGCCATCGCCCACCTTGATCGGCGCAACCAGGGCGGAATTCGATCCGATAAATGCCCCCTTGCCGATATCGGTCCGGTGCTTGGCGACACCGTCATAATTGCACGTGATGGTGCCAGCGCCGATATTGGCGCCCTCGCCGATCCGTGCATCGCCGATATAGGTGAGATGGTTGGCTTTTGCCCCGGCCTCGATCGTCGCCTCTTTCACTTCGACAAAGTTGCCGATGTGGACATCCCTGCCGAGGTCAGCGCCGGGACGGAGCCGAGCGAACGGACCGACACGCGCGCCCTTGCCAACATGCGCGCCCTCCAGATGAGAGAACGATCGGATCGTCGCCCCATCATCCACCGAAACGCCCGGGCCGAACACGACGTTCGGTTCGATCGTGACGTCTTTTCCGAATTTGGTGTCGGCCGACAAATGCACCGTTTCGGGCGCGACCATGGTTACGCCGGCTTCGAGCGCCGCCATGCGCAGGCGCTGCTGCAGAACAGCTTCGGCTTCGGCCAGTTGCATCTTCGTGTTGATGCCGCGCACGTCATCCTCCGAGGTTTCGATTGCCGCGGCTGCCAGACCCATATCGCAGGCAATGGCCACGGCATCAGTGAGATAATATTCGCTTTTGGCATTTGCATTGCCGATGCGATCGAGAATCGCGAGTGCTTGTTTTCCATCCAGCGCCATCAGGCCGCCATTGCAGAAACCGATTTTGCGCTCTTCTGCGGTCGCGTCGCGTTCCTCGCGAATGGCGAGAAGTTCGTGTCCGCGCATCAATAGCCGCCCGTAGCCTGTCGGATCGGCGGGCTTGAATCCGAGGACCGCCACGGCAGCGCCATCGGCCAACGCACCGCGTAACCTCGACAAGGTCTCCGCCTGCACCAATGGCGTATCGCCAAACATGACCACAACGTCGTCGACACCGCGGGCGATGGCCTCGCGCACAGCCAGGACAGCGTGGGCAGTCCCGCGCCGCTCGCGCTGTTCAAAGATCCGTGCCTTTGGCGCGTACTTGTGCACGTCTGCCCTGACCGCTTTATGGTCAGGCCCAACGACGATCGCCAGATCATCGCTTCCCGCGGCACGCGATGCGACGATCACATGGCCAAGTAGCGAGCGGCCGCCGAGAGCATGTAACACCTTTGGCACCTGCGAACGCATGCGGGTGCCTTCGCCGGCCGCAAGGATGATCGCAAGGCATGTTCGAGGTGACATTCGCAGCTGCTCGGGCGGTCCTGATGTCCGGCGCATCCCATAGCCCAGCCGGACCATAGGCAAAAGGCCGCGGGTACGCCCCTCACAAAGCAGGGTGAAAGGCACCGGCTGTGGGATTCTGCTAATGTTTTCAATGATTCGGCTACCGAGGGGACTATGGCGACCGAGCAGATGCCGCCGGAACTCGCATCACGCGACGCCCGCAGGCGTCGGCGCGAGTTCAATTCGCTTATGTGGCTTTGCGGTTGGGGCGGCGTGACGGCAATTGCCCTGTTTGCTTTCGCCATTGCCAGCCAGACTGATACCGCCGGTGAACGGCTGCGGCGCGTCTTCGCCGCCGGTGATACGACTGCGATCGCCGGAATGCCCCACGCGTGGCTCAACTCGAATCCGCGACGCAACTTTTAGCCGCGCAAGTGCGCGCACTGATTACTGAACGTGATCGGCTGTCGGGCAGCATTGCTCTGCTTGAAAGCAACATCGACGATATGTCCGGCGCAATCAAAAAGCAGGCTGCCGCGACGGCGGCCGTGCTTGCGGCAAAAGACAATCCGCCGACCCCGAACCCAAAGACTCAGGCGGTGAGCCCGCCGGGGGTGGGCACGGACAAGGACACGACCGCATCGATCCCACCGAATCCTTTTCCAAAGCCGGACATCGCCTCGTCATCTGTACCCATGCCGCCCGCGCGCATCGCCAACGCGTCTTTGCTTGAGAATGATCAGCCCACCCTGAAGCAGGCGGAGTT
>Ga0310892_10000290_pt1 | contig 13907 bp, 13 predicted proteins | sample C0D1metaG_FD_203747 | JGI IMG/M metagenome (GOLD analysis project Ga0310892, IMG submission 203747) | Lab incubated soil microbial communities from West Virginia University Organic Research Farm, Morgantown, WV, United States - C8D2 | ecosystem: Environmental > Terrestrial > Soil > Agricultural...
ACAACAAGCTCTGCTGACGATGAAAAGACAACAAGCTCTGCTGACGATGAAAAGACAACAAGCTCTGCTGACGATGAAAAGACAACAAGCTCTGATGAAGACAACGCAAAATCAAGCTCTGCTGACGATAAAAAGACAACAAGCTCTGATGAAGACAACGCAAAATCAGGCTCTGATGAAGACAACGCAAAATCAAGCTCTGCTGACGATGAAAAGACAACAAGCTCTGATGAAGACAACGCAAAATCAAGCTCTGCTGACGATGAAAAGACAACAAGCTCTGATGAAGACAACGCAAAATCAGGCTCTGATGAAGACAACGCAAAATCAAGCTCTGCTGACGATAAAAAGACAACAAGCTCTGATGACGATGAAAAGACAAGCTCTGACAGCTCTCGTATGATTGCTCCTCAAAGTGAGACTACAACAACAGAAACAGGTAAACCAGTAGCTCCTCAAAGTGAGACTACAACAACAGAAACAGGTAAACCAGTAGCTCCAATAGCATAATAGGATAGACAATGATTAGGTAAAGCAGGTGCGAATGAAAAAATTCTATACCTGCAATCCTATACCCAAATTTTTTATATTTTCGATTTATTTAGAATATTTGTTTCATTTTTGATGAATTATTTCGGCTCATGCAACATATAGAATAATCAATTTTGCAGTTCTTTTATTTGGAATTACAACATATAATTTCATTCAGATAGTAATTAGTTTCACGAAACGGATTCAGATATTTTCTTGAGATCTTCCTTGAGAGCTTTGTATTTGTCCAATCTTGTTCGTCCTTCCTCTGTAGACGGTATGTTCTCTAATAATTTTCTTTGTTCCTTTTCTGTCATACATTCAACGGAGTTCAAAATATCTTCTAGTTCAGACTTTGATAATTCAAGTGTGATTATTTCATTGGGATGGTTCGTCTTAACAATTTTTGTCATGTTCATATTTAGATGTTCAAATTAATATCTTTGTTCATAGACAAACCCGGACTCGCTTGGGTTGTAACAATTTTCGACATTAAAACTAACCGAAATGGTTTAAGTTTAGTGTTGATTGATCCAAATAAATTCATATATCAGATAGTCTCAATATATACCTTCATAGCACAATTATTTAATTCTCTTTTAAATATTCAAATGTTACTGCTGTGATGTAGTATTCTTCAAATTCATTTGTGTTCTAATTTTCAAATAAGAGGGGGTTACATGACATGTCGTTAGTCTCAAAAGTTATCTTATTTTTAAACTCACCTCTTCCCCATGTCCGATTGGAACTGTTACTGATTGAACAAAATCTTTTTTCCTTATATGTTCGATATATTTAGACATACTTGGTCTATATTCTTCAGGGTACAGTACATTATCCGTAACGATTACTCCGCCCTTCTTGACTATTGATATAGCCAAATCAAAATATTCTTGTAAATTTTCCTTATCAGCATCCAAAAAAATGAAATCAAAATATTGGGATTGATCATCTGGATTTTCCTTAACATGGTTTGACAATTGATTTAGTACTTTTAAGGCATTTCCTTCAATTATTTCTATTAAACCACTGACTCCAGCATTCTTGAAATTTGTAGTTGCTTTCTTAATTTTAAGTGGATTATTGTCTATGGTAGTGATGTTTATTTTTGACATGCTATGGTTTTCTTTATTCTGATAAAACGAATATGCAAACCACAGGGTCGAGTATCCAACAGATGTTCCTACTTCTAATATCTTTTTGGTATTCATAGCTGATAGTAAGATGCTGAAAAATTTTCCAGTGTCACTGGTAATCGCAAGCATAGAATCTTCATGAGATACTTCTGCTAAACCTGATCTTTCTAAAACTGATTGTTTTTCCAGCTCGGTTAAGACTTTAACGATTCTAGAACGCATATTAAGATCTACATCTGACATTTTCTCGTACTATGATTATTTGATTATCCTAATATTAAAACGAGATTTTTTGTACTCTAAATTGAGAGAATTTTACGATGGTTGTTATTCAAACACATAGTTAAACGGGTAAGTACAGGACCATCACTATGATAAACCAAGATTACGACAAACTTGATAAACCTTATGAATCGTTAAATTTGGATTATGTGAATCTCCATATTATCTCTCGGTTTAGATCTTGTCTTTGATTTTCTGTTTTAGCAATTTTTGGTTTCAAATGAAGTGTATGAGCTAATCTAACGGGAACTATTATCTTAATAAATCATCTACTTACTCAAATCAATTAGCGAAAAGAGTCTTGTCTATTTCTTGGAATATTTGAGAATAAGCATTTTTTATCTATGCCTTGGGGTAGCAGGGGAAGCAGAGATAGCAAATGTAATCTTAGGGGTAGCCTAATGATTAAATCTTATAAGCATTTTTTTCCCAGGGACCTTATGATGGGTAAATTAAGAATACATAAAGAAAAATCCATAATAAAACTGTACGAACAAGGGAAATCCAGTCGCGAAATTTGCCAAGAAGAGCATATTTCTTTTCGAGAACTTGGGAGAATAATTCGTAAATATGATGGGGAAAAAGACTCCAAAGTTGTGAGTAACCAAACCAAAGCCTATAGCATGTTTCTAGCAGGTAAACCGATCATTTCAGTTGCGATTCATCTTGGCCTAGGTAGTGAAGAGGTAAAGCAATATTATTATGAGTATTTGTCTATTTACGAAATGGATAATTTCGTAAAAATTACTAAAGATCATGGTTACTTCTTGCCTTTTCTATCCAAAGTAGCAGAGAAAATGAAAAGTAATGAATTTGATGAGTCTGATGTCGATAATTTGATTTATTGCATGAATGATGTTAAGACCGTGATAAGAGTTAGGGATAAGGTTCAACACGAAGTCAATATGTTAACCATAAAACGAGATGATCTGTTAAAATCCGGCCAACCTGAATGATTTTCTTTACGGTAATAAGATAATTGTAATCAAATGCTGTCATATTGGGGCAAGATCTAGTCTTTAAAGAAAAACTAAGATAAATCTTCAGAAAACATGCAAGATACAAGTGTTTTACAAGGACAATACATGACATCTCAACATTGTCTCTCTCTTTTCTATATTTTGGTAAAAGATATTGCGAAATAACCTGATTATCTAGAGAAATAGAAATTTGGGATTTGGTTAGTCGTTTGTTAATTACTATTAGGACCAATATTCCAATTAGGATTTGAAAATAACGCGCATTTATTAAACTTTGATTGGTTTTATACAAAAATTTTCTTTATGTTCAATCTCTGATTAAGAAATCTATAATAATTCTGCTTATAGCATTTTGTTTCTAATGTTATCATGATTTTCCAATATTCGATTCTTATTATTCGTTAAATTCAAAAAAGATGAAAAAATTGCAAATATTTTTAATAAAGTTCATCCTACAATATACTATAGAATGAAAACCCTTCAAATTGCTACCTTTGGTGACGATGATCAAGATGGAATTGCACTGGGGATTCGAAATTTTCCAATTCACCAACTCATATTAATATGCTACTCAAGCGATGAATCCAAAGCCATCGATTATTCAAAGAAGATTGAAACAATAATAGGTATCGGTTCAGAAATAATTCTTGTTGAGAAGGAAAACGTCGTAAAGGATACAATTGAAAGAGTTAATGAAGTATTATTAAAGAAAAGTATGGAATATCATCAGATCCTAATGAATGTAAGTTCTGGGGATAAATTGATCAGTTGTGCAGCACTCTCATCAGCATTTATTAATGGAATAAAGGCTTTTGCAATGGACCATGCTCATACAGTACCTCTGTTATTACCAGTACTAAAGTTTAGTTACAGTGAAATCATATCAGATACTAAAATAAAAATACTAAAAAGTATTGATAGTATAGGCGGAATGGTATCCAGCTTGGAAGAACTAGAACAAATTTCAGGTTATGGGAAACCTCTTTTAAGTTATCATGTTCAGGGTGGTAAGGAAAATAAAGGATTGGCAGACTTGGGATTGGTAGAAGTAGATAAGGGTGACAGAGGTAAAACAGTAATTAATATCACTACTTTAGGTAAGCTAATGGTTACATCTAACCTCGTAAATTCTTCTCAGCATTAATATTATGTTAATCTCAAAAAATATGATAATCTGAGTTTCATGTGGGCTCGTAGCGCAGACTTTGTCTAATCAAAGGTGCATAATGGATAGCGCGGACGCCTCCTAAGCGTCAGGCCGAGGGTTCAAATCCCTCCGGGCCCGTTTTGATTTACTTTAAAATATGGTTTTTACAAGAAAAGTAAATATAGCGTTACGATTTTGGTGGAACGAGATTTAGATCCTACACAACCAAAACTTTATTCTAGATATCTTACCTTTTCATATCTAAAATCTTTGCTCAAATGAATAAAAGATAAAAAAACTAATTGGTTAATTTGACCTGGAAGGCAAAATATCGCTCTTTACCATTAACTATAAATAAGAAAAAATATTTGTTTCAGATTCATACAGGATATGAATTTTCGCTTTTCCCATTTTTATTGATGATCAAAATGTCTATCCCATCACCACTCGCAGAATCCCTTTGAATGGATGATCGAATGGATTTTAATGCTAGATTAGTCGCCTTCTCCTCATCAAGGTTTTCATTGAACTCTGCATCCATTACTCCCAGTGCCATTTCAGCTCCAGTTCCTACTGCGGCATATCTATCTGGTAAAACTGAACCAAGTGGATCGAGAGTATAAATTTCTGGCTTGCCAGTTGTAACACCTCCAACTACAACCTGAGTCAATAAGGGGAAGTATCTCCTTTCAAACATTATAACGGACATCAATTTTGCAACCGAATTTGGTTCGACATTACGTCGGGTTTCCAATTTCCTGATTTTTGATAGAGCGCTTACCTGGCGTACTAGAACCTGCATGTCAGCAACCATGCCTGCACAAGCGGCACCCACATGATCAGTAACATTAAATGTTTTTTTAGTATTTTTATTAACTACGAAATTGCCGTATGAAACTCTCTTTTCAGCAGCCAAAAGTACTCCATCATTGTAAGTAATACCAACCGCTGTTGCTCCGGGCATAAATTGAAAAGCCATTTAATAATTAAAAAAAAAGAGTTAGATTTAGTCGTTTCTATATGGGTGTCTACTTTTTCAACATTGAATAGTCATGAATCTTGATTGCCTCCGATATCAGCTTATTTTGAATTTCTAAGATGTCCTTTGCTTCTGGATATTTTGATCCGACCACCACTTCTGCAACAATATTTGTTATGTGTCTGAATAGGAATTCATCGCCTCTTTGAGCTTCTACTTTGTATGTGGAATGAGCCTTGTTTACAAAGACAATGTTTTCATTCGTAAAACTGTATCTCGGATCAGTTTCATCCTCGTAGGGGATTACCTTGTATCCTATTTTTTTTAGCGTGAACGTTTTTTTGAGAATAGGCTTTCTAATAGTTTTTCGAATCATCCCGTCATTGCTATTAGAGAGGTTGCCTCTGTAATCATTACTTGAAACTTGTGAATATGCCTTATCTTTATTGGCAGGATCGTTGAGGGCAAATTCATTTGCTGAATTCGAGATTTCAGTACTGCTTAAAATCTTACCCCTATTGTCTATATAATTGTCTGATGAATAGGTCTTTGTAGTTTTCTTTCCATTCAAATCATCAAGATCTGAATCGAATTTTCGTTTGCTGTTGTCATCCTCGTTCTCTACATCATTATTCCCATCTACTTGTGTCAAGGTAAAAGATACATTATCGGTTCTATCATTATCATGTCCATGAATTGAATACGGATTGGATGTGAGATTATCATTTGTGTGACTCGAGTCATCTGTTCCGTTCTCACCAGCTGGGGATGAAACCTCAACCGATTCAAATCCTTGAATCTCTTCCACAGGTTCAAGGGTTTCCAAAACAGCTTGACCCATAACTTTATCAATTTCCTTATAAATTTTTGATTCTTCCCTTGTGATAAGGACATCTTCATATTCTGTTAGGCTTGGAAGTACCTGATCAATTATGAAGGTTTTTACATTTTGATTAAAAGCGTTATAGGTATCATTTTCAATTAAAGCCGATTTATCTGCAAATCTGGATGTAAGTTCGTCGCATTTTACATATCCTGTAACTCGGCTAAGCTTGTTGTCAAATCCAAATGTGCTCCTCAGAACCACGTGATTACCTACCATTATTGCTATTCCTTTCTCGTCTTGTCCCAGAGGCCTTCTCGCAATAATTATTTCACCGGTGGTTCTTGGATTATCTAAATTTACATCTAGCTTGTAACCTTGAATATCTGGCGAGCGTATTATTTGGGAATCGGACATATCCCATTCTTTAATATTGTTAGCAGATTTGATATACACTTCAAATAGTGGATATTTTAAAATGGAGAGTTTCTTAATCTCTTTTGAAAGTTTGTTTATGTCAATGCTAATTTTAGATCCTATCAACAAGATCTCGGTACCATTTCTACCGAGTTTTGGCTCTCTTATCTCACGTAATTTTGCTTTTCCAGTAATCAGCTCTTCCAATGTATTCCCATCAATAGTGATAGTTTTGTTAAAATCGTCTAACCTAGTCTTGATTTTCATTTGATCAAACGAAGTCAAAAAAGATAATCGCCCAGTACCATATCTTCCCGTTCTTAATCTTTTCAATTTTGGTGAAAGGATCTCTTCAGCCTTATGAGGCGAGCCTAATATCAAAAACTTGTCCATTGAATTGGAGTTCATCCCTGCGTTATCTTCAATTACCACGTTACCGTTGTTTAGCACTGTTACAAGAACATTCGTTGCATCCTCGTCAAAGGCGTTTTCAATAAGTTCTCTCACTATTTCATAGGGAGATATCCACGTTTTCGTGGCAAACTCTCTAAAAAATGATGGATGAACTTTTAATTCCATAGTCAATATATTTTAGTTTTTAGGAGAAGATTATTTAAATAAATATTAAAAATTAGTTGACTAAATTCCTAAATTTTTTTGACAAGCTTAGGCGCTGCGATTCTAAGTTGAAACAGTGTGAGTAAAGCCAAGAATTATGGCCTTTGGAATTAAGTCTACTAAACCTAGGGTTATTTTAGGCGGATGAGTTTCGATGAATGGATGTACCGTTGTATAATAAATTAACAAAACTGGAACTGCAGCACATCCTGCTATAGTTAAAAGGATTAGCCAAGTAGCTGTCATCTTTCCCGTAAGCATGTCATTTTAAAAATGGTTAGGATATATAAAGATAAAGTCTTTATTCGTAGTATTAAAGAATTTCATAGCCGAAAGGAAATTTCCTTAAAGGCATTCCAGAATTTGTCACCGACATAGTGGAGATTGTTTATGATCTGTCCCTTTTGTAATTCTTTGGCGTTAATGCTGTCCTCCAGTGCTATACCAACAGATAAATATTTTCCATATTTTTCTTCCTTTACTACTACTATGTCATTTTTCTTGAATTCACCAAACTCTACTATACCTGGACGCAAAACCTTTGCTCCATTACATATGAACTTTATAGAACCCGAGTCTACAATTACTGAAGGGAATTTTTCCAGGACTTCGGTTCTCCCCAAAAAAGGCAGTATAATTTCCTCAGAAATGAAAACTGCAACAAGGGAATCGATAACCAAGATACTCTTATTTTCTTCAATTTCAAAAACTTTTATATTCTTAGTTTTGGGAATAGATATCTTATCCTCCCAGCCGATCCCTATTGTTTTGAGTATTTTCTCCGTATCTTTCTTGGATATCACATACGTCTTCAAACAGCTTATTGAAATCGTCATAGATAATAAAGTTGTATAACTATTGATAATAGATCTCTGCGTAATCAACAGGGATTAATCATATCTTCTAGCCATTATCATCCATCTAATAACTAACAGGTATTCATTATCCTTTAGTTTACCATTGCTGACACTATATCTGAAACTCCCTCATACTTTCTTAACCTATTCCTAAGCACATCATACATTATCCTGTGCTTTTTTATCCCTGCAGATGACATGGCATGACATGACATGTTCTACCACTATTCTTTTTGCAGAATGGTTCTTGTTGTACTCTTTTTCTGTTCTGCAACTAGCTCGCAACCTTTTTCCTTCTTGATAGGTAATGATGATTTTTGTTGAGGAAAGTTTTTTCCACTCCTAGAAAGCCAAGGTCAAACATAAAACCTGTCAAGATATAGGTGGGGTATATATACGATAGTATACCAAGACCATGATGATGATAACCCCTATCTTTAACATCCAGTTTGAAACGTCGTCTACCAGCACCAGCACCAAATAGCTCTTTCTCTCTATTTCTCTTATTGTGAGATAAGCTCTTTATCTCGTGTTTTGGGTAGGATATTCGATATCACTTTATGAATTTCATCAAGCTGCTTGACTGAAAGACCGGTGAATGACTTAAAAAGTGTTGATTTCCTGGATAACCTACGGTGGGATAACAAATGGAAACGACATCTTTACATAAGATGTACAGAAATAAAGCTGTTTTCGACTAATTACACAAAAGAGATCTCATCTATTAGTGATTATTGGGTATTGTTTATCACTTATTGCATCATAATCATATTTTGACATATTTAACGAATCTAGGAGTAGATATCTTGTAGTCTACATGTCCCTTTTTTTAGATACTTAACCTTAGTCCTCAAATTGGAAAAAAAATTTTTATAAATAATTAGACCGTACATTAAGTCTAATTGAGATGAGTGAATCACCCGTTACGAAATATGAGGTTCCAATAAAGCAGGTGGAAAAAACCTTGAAAATAAGTGATAGAGCAAAAGCTGAGCTAAAGAGCTCAGGCATGATGGATGATAAGGGTAAACTAAAACTAAAGGGTGTTAGTCCAAAAATGTTAAAAAGAATGAAGCTAGAATCGATAGATTGTCCTGTATTCAAACAGGAACTTGGCTTTGTACAATGCTACGTTTGTAGCAATTTTCATAGTAGAATTAGTGGTGTAGTTTATTGCAAGGGTGACCCATTGGAATAGTCTAGTTATTTTTTCTATTGCCCTTGTAATAACAGCATAAGCTTCATAAATAGAAATCCATAGCTATCTTTTGATTAATTGTCTCAGAAAATCAGTAAGGAATTTGGTATTAGTGTGAAAAAAGATGAAAACTTTAGCGAATGGTATTCACAAATAGTTGAAAAGGCAGGGTTAGCGGATTACATCTCTGCAAAAGGTTTCATTGTCCTCAGACCATATGGTTTTGCTATCTGGGACCTCATTAGGATCTATTTAGATCAAAAATTCAAAGAGACAGGACACCTTAATGGATTCTTACCTTGCTTAATACCTGAAAGTCTGTTGAACAAAGAGGAAAAGCATTTCAAAGGATTCAATCCCGAAGTCTTTTGGGTAACATCGTCTGGTGATTCTCTGTTGAATGAAAAATTAGCGTTACGACCCACCTCTGAGGCTCTACTTTATTCAATATTTCCCAAATGGATATCTAGTTATCGAGATCTTCCACTTAAAATGAATTTTTGGAACACTGCATTGAGAGCTGAGATAAAGTCCACAAAACCCTTCATACGAAATTCAGAATTTTTGTGGCAAGAAGGTCATACGGCTCACGCTGACAAAAAAGAGGCAGAGGTAGAAGTCATGACAATTTTGTATCTTTATAAACATTTTATTGAAAAAGTCCTTTCAATTCCTACAATATCTGGATATAAAAGCAATAAAGAGAAATTTGTTGGTGCAGATTATACTACTGCATTGGAGGGGATGATGCCTGATGGAAAAGCACTACAACTTGGAACCTCTCATAACCTGGGTTTAAATTTTTCACAACCGTTTGAAATAAAATTTTTGAACAAGAATAATAATGAGGATTTTGTTTGGCAAACTTCTTGGGGTATATCGTGGAGATTGATTGGAGCCTTAATAATGGTCCATGGGGATGACAAAGGTTTGATATTACCCCCAATCGTTGCTCCGATCCAAATTATTATTATTCCAATTTACAAAGATGTGAACGAACATTTAGTCAAAGACCATGCTAATAGACTTAGAGATAGTTTAGTATCTTTAGGCTACAGGGTTTTTGTAGATGAACGAGATGAGTTTACCGCTGGATGGAAATATAATGAATGGGAAATGAAGGGGGTCCCTGTCCGAATAAATATTGGACAAAGAGATATTGAAAGCAATAATGTGGAGGTAGTGAGAAGAGATAATAGACAAAAAAGCATTGTCCCTATGGACAATTTGAGTAAAGAAATCGAGAAAATTTTTCAAAGTTTGCAATCCGATTTATATTGCAAGGCAGAAACCTTTCTTAAAGAGAAAACAAAGATCATAACAAATTTTGACGATTTCAAGGGGATTTTGGATGGTCATTCCGGTTTTATTGTGACTGGGTGGTGTGGTAATGAAGACTGCGAAGTTAGGGTTAAGGAGGATACTGGAGCAGACATTAGGGTAATCCCTTTCGATTCAAAAGACCTCCCAACCGGACCCAATACGACAAATGACGTAATTAGGGATTGTATTTATTGCAGAAAAAAGGCAAATAAGATAGTTATCTTTGCAAAAGCATATTGATGCAATACTCTGCTTCGAATTATTCAACGGGGATGAAATAAGGGATAATTAAAATTTAAACAGAATGTTTATGTAAGGTTTAAAATCCAAATTATTTATTACAAGTTGTCAAAGAAGAACAAGGATAACAAGAGGAAAGATATCAAGATAATCATAATCATTGTTGTAGTATTTGCTATAGCCTTTATTTCTATTAGGACTCTATTGGCCGATTCTAATCCTTTTTATGTAGTGGCAAGTGGTAGCATGATCCCTGTACTCAACATAAACGATCTGATAATAGTTTGGGAGAAAGACAATAGCACCTTTGCTAATGCGAATATAGGGGATATCATCGTTTTTAAAGCCCCGGATCCAGCGGAAGAAAATAAGACTATTGTGCATCGGGTATCAGCTATCATTGAGAAGGGAAATAATTTGACCGGAAACGTGATCCTTTGTGCTCCTATTGCCATAAATGAAGTCATACAGGAAAAAACAATTCTGACAAAGGGAGATGCAAATGAATGTTCTATTCCTGGAATAGATTTTCCGATAACAGAAGAGAACTATGTAGGGAAGGTCATCTATACAATCCCACAAGTGGGTATCATACCTCAGGTATTAAAACCCCCTGTAAACTATATTATAATGGCTGTAATAGCTGGATTATTGATATACTCATTCATTCGTGGAGGTAAAAAGGATAAACAGGAAGAGGAGAAAGAAAAATTAAAAGATGAGTGAATCCAGTGCGATACCTTTAGAATTGGCTGTACTTATGTATAGGCAGGATGATCCAAACAAGTGTACAGCATCGCGACTTGTAAAATTTAAGATGGCTAAGGAAGTAAGGAGGGTTCCTATTACATTTTTGGTACTAAATCCTTTCGCTGAAAAAATGGTTACCCCTAATGATATGAAAAAATTTAGAGGCATTTGCGCTATTGATTGCTCCTGGAAATTAGCAACACAGGTAATTAACACGTCAAAAAAATTCTTTAATAATAGAAAGCTTCCTGCCTTATTGGCCGGAAATCCTACCAATTATGCCAAATTAGGAATGCTTTCAACGGTTGAAGCCATATCTGCAGCATTGTATATTTTGAATTACAAGGAAATGGCTAGAGAAATCTTGAATAAATTTAAGTGGGGGCATACATTTATGGATTTAAATTCCGAAATCTTGGAAGATTATTCTCATGCACTAGGACAAGATGAGATAATAACGATTGAAAAGGATTACTTTCCACACATTTTCAACTCCTGATAACAAATTCTACAAAAAGACTGTATTAAAAAACCAAATTACACGGCGGATAATTTCATTAATACAAGTTAAGTGAGCGATTCAAAAATGTTTCAATACCACGATTATTGGACTTGGAAAAAAGTATTGTAATATCATGTTCAATCAGAAAAAATATCCAAAAGACGACTAGTAGATAAGAAAGTTAATAACTTTAGAGCTTCATTTTTACTTGTGAGCTAGCGAGCAAGTTACTTCAGGTAATATAACGAAGAGGAAACTCCTCCCTCACTACGGGCACCTGAATTAGCGATAATTAGAAGGAGACTTCTGGCAACGAAATAGAAAAGGATCCAGTTGAGATCAAAAGCAATGATGATTAGTAATCTGAGCGATTTCAATTTTGGAGTGAAACTGTCGACCTAGGTGGAGAAAGGCCAAACAGAGTTAGGAACCCGTACATACACTCAGGTAGGCTGCTTAGCTAAATCTTGCTTAAAACAAAAGGAGGGTTACTACTAGGACACACGATATGGGATTCAAAATAGAAGATTTTCCATTTTGAATCCCATGCTATTTATCTTCAAATAGATTTCGAAAATCTATTAATTCTAATTGCCACTACTGATAAAATGTAATATAGAATGGATGATATTTTAGACTGTCCGGTGCTTCTAACGGGTAACGAACATTCGCGGTTCCTATCAAAAAGATATGGATATAAAGAGTGGATGATATCTAGATTTCTAAATTTTATCCCTTGTCCTGAAAAAATGCTAGAGTATATCCATAATAGCAAAAATTTGCATTATTATATAAGAGTAAATACCCTAAAAACTAATCCACAGGAACTAAAGAGGCGATTAGATGAGAAGGGATATCACTTAAACGAGACAATTCTAAAAGAAGTATTTGAAATAAAGAACCCTGGATTCATGGGTATTCAAAATAAGGTCGACGGGGTTAGAAATGATAATCAAAATAATGCTGATAACAATGACAATAAGGTTGCTGTTACCGCGCAAAGAGATAACGATTTGCAATCTAGCAAAGATAATGACCCTGGATCCAAACAGCCTAGTATCGGTTCAACTATTGAATATTTGAAAGGATACTATTACATCCAGGATTTGAGCTCTTGTATTGCAGTAGAGGAATTAGAAATTGATGATGGATCCGATTTGGTTGTATTAGATATGGCTGCTGCACCTGGGGGCAAGACAACGCATATCGCTCAAAAACTAAATAATATGGGAGCAATTTTTGCATGTGAATTAAACTCCAACAGACTTGCATCTCTACTTTTTAACTTGTCACGTTGTTTTGTACAGAATACAATTGTGTTGAATATTAAGGCAGAGGAGATAGACAAACTTGGATTACATTTTGATAGAGTACTGCTTGATGCACCATGTACCTGTGAAGGGATTATTATGAAAGATACTTCTAGAAAGAAAAGTCGTAATTTAGTGGATTTGGGAACCTGTAGTAACAGACAGAAAAAACTGATTATGTCTGGTTTTGATGTTTTGAAACCAAACGGACTCTTGATATATTGCACTTGTTCCTTTGCGCCAGAAGAAAATGAGATGATAATACAATACCTCTTAAACAATCGCAAAGATGCAAAACTCGAGCCATTAAATTATGGAATGAATGGTTTGACAAGATTTTCAAAGTACCAATTCGACGAGAGTATGGTATTTACCAAAAGATTCTATCCTCATATCCATTCCACCAACGGATTTTTTATAGCAAAAATAAGGAAGATATCAAACTAAAATGACTTTTAGAAATTTGACTAATGCTGAAGAGACGATTTTGAAAAGGTCCTTTAATAATTGGGGAATTTTTGAAATTTTTAAAACACTAAGAATACTAATCCGAACCCTATTTTTAGACGCCGTTATTAGCGATCCAAAGCATACATTAACGTTAGGATACTCAAACGGTACTGAATTCACCGAGCCAGAAAAAACCACAAAGAGAACAGAAGAAGTTTTCGTTCATTCCAACATCAAATATGACGATACGCTTCTTAATAAAATACATCCCGTTATTGTCGGTTTGAAAATTGGAACTATTAGGAGTAAGAGATTTTCTCCCGGCTTAAATTTTGCCGAATTCGTAGTCAAACACAATAAAGAT
>Ga0310892_10000292_pt1 | contig 13860 bp, 10 predicted proteins | sample C0D1metaG_FD_203747 | JGI IMG/M metagenome (GOLD analysis project Ga0310892, IMG submission 203747) | Lab incubated soil microbial communities from West Virginia University Organic Research Farm, Morgantown, WV, United States - C8D2 | ecosystem: Environmental > Terrestrial > Soil > Agricultural...
CGTCAAGGCAGACGGTAAGGATTTGAAGGCCGGCACCTACCAGGTTCGGTTGACCGCGCAAGACGCGTCACCGACCGTTCCGGGCATCAAGATGGAGCGCTGGGTGGAGTTCGTGCAGGGCGGGAAAGTCGCCGGGCGCGAAGTCGTCAGCATCGTGCCGGGCTCCGAGGTCAAGGACCTGCAGCCGGGCCCCGATGCTCCGCCGTCAACGCGCGCGGGGTCGAAGGTCGAAATGCTCAAGGGAAATGATTACCTGCGCGTCTGGATTAGCCGCGCCGGCGTCATCTACCTTATCCACATGCCGCCGGCGTAGGGCAATAAAGAATAAAGAATTCGAAATAAAAAAAGAGGCGGCCCGCACTTCGCGAGCCGCCCTTTTTTTATTCTTTATTCTTTATTTCGTATTTCTTTCCTAACCCCCAATAGACATCACATCGAATTGCTCGTGATGGAGGTGCACGTCGGGTTTCACAATGACGTCCCTCTGCAGCATGTTCTTCAGATCTTTCAGCACGCCCCGCTCTTCTTCCTGCAGAGCCCTCGCGATGTCCGGATTGACGCGTAGCAGCACGCCCGGACCGTCGAGATCCGACCCGACCTTCTTCACTTCCGACAGGATTTCGTAGCACACCGTCGCGCTCGACTTGATCGTGCCGGCGCCCGAGCAGTACGGGCACGGCTCGGTGAGCACGCGCTCGAGGCTCTGCTTGACGCGCTTGCGCGTGACGATGACGAGGCCGAAGTCGGAGACCTGCAGCGCTTTCGACGGCGCGCGATCCTTGCGCAGCTCCTGCTCCACCGCCTGGAAGACCTTCTGGCGGTTCTTCTTCTCCTCCATGTCAATGAAGTCGCAGACGATGATGCCCCCCAGGTCGCGCAGCCGGATCTGCCGGACGATTTCCTTCGCGGCCTCGAGGTTGGTCTTGATGATGGTGTCCTCGAGCCGGCCCGCGGTCTTCTTGCCGACATAGCGGCCGGTGTTGACGTCGATCGCCACGAGCGCTTCGGTCTGGTTGATGACGATCGAGCCGCCCGACTTCAGCCACACCTTGCTGCGCAGCGCCTTGTCGAGCTCGGCCTGCACGCCGTACTCCTCGAAGATCGGGAAGTCCTTGTCGTAACGCTTCACGCTCTTGCCCAGGTCGGGCATGATGCGGCCGATGAACTCCAGCGCGCGCTGATGCTCGACCGGATTGTCGATGCGGATCGCGGTGTAATCGTCGGTCAACAGATCGCGCAGCAGCTTGGCGACGAGGCTGGGCTCCTGGTAGACCGTGACCGGCGAGCGGCGCTGCTCGCTGCGCTGCCGCATGTCGACCCAGATCTTGTAGAAGTAGTTCAGGTCGGCGAGGATGTCTTCCTTCGATCGGCCCGACGCGGCGGTGCGGATGATGACGCCGCCGCTGAAGCTATGCTGCTCGCGGAATTCCTTGACGATGCCGCGCAGGCGAGAACGCTCATCGCGGCTGTCGATCTTGCGCGAGATGCCGATGTGATCGACGGTCGGCATGAAGACCAGGAAGCGGCCCGGCAGCGTGACGTGGCAGGTCAGGCGCGCGCCCTTCGTGCCGAGCGGCTCCTTGGCCACCTGCACGATGACGTCCTGCCCTTCCTTCAGCAGCTCTTCGATCTTCGGCTCGGGCGCCCGCTTCTCGTCGTCGCGGTCGCGGCGCTCGCGGCGATCGCGGCCGCGCCGCTCCGGCGGAGCTGAAGATCCCTCGCCGGCAACACCATTGGCCGCCGCCGCGCCTTCGGCCCCATTGGCCCCATTGGCACCGTTGGCACCCCTGGCACTTTTGGCACCATCGTCGTCCTCGTCATCTTTCTCATACTCATCGAGATTGGCGATGACGTCCGAGACGTAGAGGAAGCCGTCGCGCTCGAGGCCGATGTCGACGAACGAGGACTGCATGCCGGGCAGCACCTTCGACACCCGGCCCTTGTAGACGTTGCCGACGACGCCGCGATTCTGTTCGCGCTCGACGAAAAGTTCAGCGAGCTGGTCGTCTTCGAGGATGGCCACCCGTGTTTCGTGGCCGTTCGAGGAGATGATCATCTCCTTGTTCATGAGGGATACTCCGCGCGGGGCGTGGCAGCATGGCTAGTTCGTAAAACGGCGCATTCTGACGTTGAGAATGAGCCCGAATCCGGCCAGCGTGGCGATCATGGAAGAGCCGCCGTAACTCATCAACGGCAGCGTCAATCCTTTGACCGGCGCCAGACCCGCCGACATGGTGATGTTGTAGATGACCTGGAACGTGAATGCAGCAAGCACGCCCAGCACGAGATAGGCGCCGAGACGGTCCTTGGCCAGACGGGCCGCATCGAGCGCGCGCATGATGACGAAGAAGTACAACCCGAGCGCGACGAGCACGCCGACCAATCCCTGCTCCTCGGCGAGCACCGAGAAGATGAAGTCGTTGTGCGCGACGGGCAGGAAGCGCAGCTGGCCCTGCGTCCCCTGCCTGAAGCCTTTACCCCATACCCCGCCGGAGCCGACGGTGATGCGGGCCTGAATCTGCTGGTACCCGGCGCCGCGGCGGTCCTGGCCCGGATCGAGGAAGGTGGAGATGCGTTCTTTCTGATAATCCTGGAGACCGAATTTGTAGGCGATCGGCGCCGCGAGCACGGCGACGACCAGCATCGCGTAGATGTATTTCATCGGCATCCCGGCGACGTAGGCCACCACGAACAGGATCGGCAGCAGCGTGACCGCGGTGCCCAGGTCGGGCTGGCGCGCGATGATGATGAACGGCACGGCCGTCAGCGCGGCGGCGATGAAGAGATCGTTGTTGGTGAGCGCGGGACGCCGTTCCTCGCCGAGCATCTTCGCGAGCATCAGCGCAAGGACGGCCTTGGCGAATTCCGAGGGCTGCAGGTTGAAGGAACCGAGATCGATCCAGCGCCGCGATCCGCCGCGCACCGATCCGAAGAACAGCACGCCGACCAGCAGGATCATCATTGCGAGATAGATCCAGTGCGACTTGTCGGCGAGCGATCGATAGTCGATGCTGACGGCGATGCCCATCGCGATCAACCCGAGTCCGAGCGCGTAGACCTGCGTCCAGTAGACGCGTCCGGCGCCGCCGGTGGTGCTGTAGATCATCGCGAGGCCGAGCGCACAGAGCGCGAGCACCGCGCCGATCAACACCCAGTCGATGTGGTAATAGAGACGCCGCTCGAACATTAGGGCGTCCCTCCGGGCCCGGTGACCGCGGCGACGCGGACCGGGGGCGCCGGCGGCGGCGGCGGCGCCAGGACCGGCAGCGGCAATCCGTCACGCTGCGCGAAGTAGGTTTGAATCACGTGCTTCGCGACGGTGGCGCTGAAATACCCGTGTTCCCCATGCTCCGAGAACACCACGCCGGCGATCTCCGGGTTGTCCTTGGGCACCATGAACACGAACCAGCCGTGGTCGCGCAAGTCCTCGTCGGTCTTGCCGCGCGCGCGTTCCTTGCCTTCATTCGAAATGACCTGCGCGGTTCCCGTCTTGCCGGCGACATCGCGTCCTACGACCCTGCCGCGACCGGCCGTGCCCTCGCCGTTGACGGCGAGCCACAGGCCGTCGCGCACCGCGCCGATCGTCTCCGGCTTCAGCAGGAAGGGCGCAAACGGCGATGGCGGCGCCTTGACAGGTTCCCAGCCCTTGCCCTCGTCGAACGCCTTGACCAGGCGCGGCACGACGCGGGTGCCGCCGTTCGCAACGGTGGCCATCATGACCGCCATCGACATCGGCGTGACCGACAGCTGGCCCTGGCCGATCGCGACGGAGATCGTTTCGCCGGGATACCAGCGTTCGTGGTATTTCTTCTGCTTCCACTCCGTCGACGGCACGATGCTCTCGACTTCATTCGGCAGATCGATGCCGCTCTTCAGCGCCAGGCCAAGCTTTTCGGACCACTTGTACATCTTGTCGACGCCGAGCATGTTGCCGACCGTGTAGAAGTAGGTGTTGCACGACTTCTCGATCGCGTGGCGCAGATCGACGTGGCCGTGGCCGCCGGCCAGGTGGCATTTGAAAAAACGTCCGTAGAACGTGCCGCCGCCCGGGCAGTAGATCTGCCGCTCGGGCGTGATGATGCCCTCTTCCAGCGCCGCTGTCGCGACCACGATCTTGAAGGTCGATCCCGGCTGGTAGCGTCCCTGGATGGCGCGGTTCTGCAGCGGGCTCAGCTTGTCGGTGTTGAGCGACGCCCACGTCGCGCGATCGATGCCGGTCGCGAAGTCGTTGGGATCGAACGCCGGCATGCTCGTCAGCACCAGCACGTCACCGGTCTTCGGTTCGAGCACCACCGCGGATCCGAAATAGCCGTAGGCGCGGAACGCATCCTCGGCCGCCTTTTGCATCGCGTAATTCACCGTCAGCTGGACGCGCCGCCCCTGCACCGGCGCGATCTCTTCGAGGGTGCGGATTTCGCGGCCCACGCTGTTGACAACGACCTTCTTGGCGCCGTCCGCGCCCATCAGGAACTTGTTGTAGACGCGCTCGATGCCGAACTGGCCGACGATCGATCCGGTCGTCACGCCTTCGCTCTGCATCTGATCTTCGCTCGCCTCACCGACGTAGCCGATCGTGTGCGCGGCCATGTCCTGATCCGGATATTGGCGCGTCGGCACTTCCTGGACGAGCACGTCGGGCAGTTCAAAATCGAGCTTGCGCGCGCTGACGCTGGCCACCTGCGCCAGGGTCGCGTCCTGGATGACAACGAGCGGCCGGTAGCTCGGTTCGCGGCGATGCTTGTCGACGACCTCGCGCACCGCTTTCTCTTCGAGGCCGGTGACCTGCGCCAGCACGCGGATGGTGCGATCGAGATCCTTGGTGTGCTCGCGGACGATCGAGATGTTGAAGGAGTTGCGGTTCTCGACGAGGAGCTTGCCGGTGCGGTCGTAGATGATGCCGCGCGGCGCGCGCAGGGTCAGCGTGCGCTGGTGGTTGTTCTCCGCCATTTCCTTGAACTGGGCGTGCTGAACCACCTGGAAGAACCAGAAACCGCAGGCAAGCAGGCCAAAGGCGACGCCCAGAACGACCCTGAGCACCGTGAGGCGCTGGGTCAGCCGGCGTCGATCTTCGGCAATTGCCATAAGTGTAATTATCGCTTCAAAAACCGTCCGGCGCGACGCCTGTCGACGAAGCCCGGAAACCACTCGATCATCTGGAACGCCACCACGCCGACGAAGGCATTTCCGAATGCTTGCCCCAGAACCGATGCGTAGTCCGCCGAAACTTGCTGCAGGTTGAGCAGCCGGTTCAGCCCGATGAAAATCGCCGCGTGCAAGATGGTCGCCACGACCAGCAGCAGGAACCTCGGCAGGGGCGCGGTCACGATGAACTGCGTGCCCAGCAACCCCGACAGGAATCCCACCATCGTCTTGCCCAGCCCGTAAATGCCGAGGATGCCACCCGACAGCGCGTCCTGAATCAATCCCGCCACAGTGCCCGCCAGCGTTCCGGTCGCCGGGCCCGACTTGATCCCGACATACACCACGACGATCAGCACCAGGTCGATCGCCGTGCTGCTGCCGCGAAAAATGTAGCCGGCCAGCGTGGTCTGGACGGCAATCGCAATGAGGATCGCTGCCAGCGCCGCCGCTCCCCTCACTTGACGGGCTCCTCCGCCGCCGCCGTGCGCGAGGCCGGCGGCGTGCGCACGACCAGCACTTCCTCGAGGCGCGAGAAATCCACGGCCGGGCGAATCACGATCTCGTGATACGCGCCGGCACCGCGGTCCGCGTGATCGATCGTGCCGATCACGAAACCCTTCGGGTAGATGCCGTCGATCCCCGACGTCACCACCAGGTCGCCGGTCTTCACGTCGGCGGTGCCCGGCACGTACTGCATGCGCATCATGCCGTCGCCGATCCCCACCACCACGCCCTGCACCCGCGTCCGCTCGATCAATGCGCCCGCCGCCGCGTTGCGATCGATCAGCAACTGCACCTTCGACGCGCGCGGGGTGGGCAGAATCACGCGGCCGACCACGCCCGCCGGCGAGATCACTGCCATGTCCGTGGCCAGGTGGTCCGAAGATCCCTTGTCGATGGTAACGGTGCGGAAATCGATGCTCGCCGCGCCGGCGATCACTTCAGCGGCAACGGTGTCGAGGTTCGCGCGATCGCGCAGCTCGAGCAGCTGCCGCAAGTTGTCGGTGCGCTGGGCTTCGGCGCGTTCCTGCTGCAGGCGCACCTGCATCGTCTGCAGTTCCTGCCTGAGCGCGGTGTTCTCCTGCTGGACCTGTTGCAACGCGACGTAGCCGGACCACATGCCGCGCACCCCGTCGATGATCGCCATCGTGCCGCGCTGCACTTCTGAAAAGGATCCGAAGGTAACGACCGACAGGACCGGCAGGCCCGACGCGGTGTTGACCTGCGCCGAGATCAGGATGACGTGAAGGAGAATGGCGCCGCCGAGCACCACGCCCGGCCGTTGTCTGATGTCTGCGATCGCCATCGTCCGCCTACGCGGCCGAAGGCCGCTCCGGCGCGACCTCGCCGGAGCTCGCCACGTTATTCTGCGAGCGAAGGCGGGCCGGCATCCTAGTCGATCGCGATCTTCCGCAGCAGATCGAACTCGCCGAGCATCTTGCCCGCGCCGAGCACGACCGACGACAGTGGATCTTCGGCGCTCGATACCGGCAGGCCGGTCTCCTCGCGCAGGCGCTTGTCGAGATTGCGGAGCAGCGACCCGCCGCCGGTGATCACGATGCCGCGATCGACGATGTCGGCGGAGAGTTCGGGCGGCGTGCGCTCGAGCGCGACGCGCACGGCGTCGACGATGACGTTGACGGTTTCCGCGAGCGCTTCGCGGATCTCTTCGTCGGTGATGGTGATGGTCTTCGGCACGCCCTCGATCAGATGGCGGCCCTTGATCTCCATCGTCATCCGCTCGTCGAGCGGATACGCCGAGCCGAGCTCCATCTTGATCTGCTCGGCGGTGCGCTCGCCGATCAACAGGTTGTAGGTCTTCTTGATGTACTGGATGATCGCCTCATCCATCTCGTTGCCGGCGACGCGGACCGCCTTGCTGTAGACGATGCCGGCGAGCGAGATGACGGCGATGTCGGTCGTGCCGCCGCCGATGTCGACGATCATGCTGCCGGCGGGCTCCGTGATCGGCAGCCCGGCGCCGATCGCCGCGGCCATGGCTTCCTCGATCAGGTGCACTTCGCTGGCCTTGGCACGATACGCCGAGTCCTTCACCGCGCGCTTCTCGACCTGCGTGATCTCGGACGGCACCCCGATGATGATGCGCGGCCGCACCCAGACGTTGCCGTTGTGCGCCTTCTTGATGAAGTAGGTCAGCATCTTCTCGGTGACGTCGAAGTCGGCGATGACGCCGTCCTTCATGGGCTTGATGGCGACGATGTTGCCGGGCGTGCGCCCGAGCATTTCCTTCGCGCCGGTGCCGACGGCCTCGACGCGGCCGGTCACCTTGTTGACTGCGACCATGGAGGGCTCGTTGACGACGATGCCGCGGCCCTTCGCGTAGACGCAGGTATTGGCCGTCCCAAGATCGATGGCCAGATCGGTGGAGAGAAACGACAGTAGCGAACCCAAGCCCATTTTTGACAAAACCATGCATCCCGGCTTGTTAGGCCTGGGCGATGCGAACTCCGTTTTTGCCCGATTCTTTTACCTGGTACATCGCCATATCGGCTGCTCTCACCAATTCTTCAGCGGAAGCCGCCACGTCGGGCAACGTGGCCACTCCGACCGATGCCGTGAGCCGGATCTTCAGTCCGTTGCCTTCGAGGAACGGATGAACGCCCAATCGCTCACGGACACGGTCTCCCACCGCCGCGGCACCCTCGGATCCGGTGTCCGGCAGCACGATTGCAAACTCATCGCCTCCAAACCGGGCGACGACGTCGGTTTCACGCGCGCAGCGACGAATCACGGCGGCGGCTTCCACGAGCGCCCGGCTTCCGGCCTGGTGCCCGTGCGTATCGTTGATTCCCTTGAAACCGTCGAGGTCCAGGAACAGCAGCGATAGCGGACGGCCCGAACGTGAGGCGCGCTTGGCTTCCCGCCGCAGCACCTGGTTCAGGTAGCGAGAGTTGTAAAGCTGCGTGAGATCGTCGGTCACCGATAACGATTCCGACCGTCTCAACCGCAGCGCGTTGTCGAGCGCTTGTGCCGGCCCCTCGAGAATGCTCCCGAGCGCCTGCCCCGTTGCCGTCGTCAACAGCGGCATTTGCGTGGCCGCCTGCCGTTCCATGACCACGAGGGCCGCCACCGTCTGGCTGCGGCACCTCATGGGCCAGGCGAGCACGGCGCCCGCGGCGCCCACGGCTCGCGAATCCTTCCGCAAGTCGGCCGACGCAAACTCCCGCCCATGGCCAAGCACCCATCGCGCGACGCCGAGGGCCGCCGGTGACAGCGACTCCCCGAATCCCTTCGACGCGAGGCCGGCGACCTGACCATCGAGGTCGGCTGCAAAGACGCCACATGCGGGCGCTTTGAACCACTCTTCGGCGCGGGTCACCACGAGTTTGCCGATGCTTTCCGGATCCAGCGAATCGTGTGCGGCGCGAAGTAATGCCAGCACGGACTCAGGCCGTTCGAGACGGCTCTTGAGCACGCGCTGGCCGCGTCGCAGACGGGCAGCCAGGTCCGGACGGCGAGAACCGCCGTAAGTCATTCAACTGACTGAATATATCACGAACGCAGGGGTTCTACGGGCGTTCTACGCGCGTTCTACGCGCGTTCTACGGGCATTCGAGGGCTGTTCTACGATCGCAGCGACCGTTCGTAGAACCTTCGTCGAACGTACGTAGAACCCCCGTGGAACGTACGTTAGCATTGGGGTTTCCTTAGAGGTTTTTGACCGATGACAATGCTCGACCGGATGCGGCGACACAAGGGCTGGCTCAAATGGAGCCTGGCGCTCGTCGTCCTCACTTTCGTCGTCTTCTACATTCCCGACTTCCTGACCACCAGCACCGGCGCGGCGCCGAGTGAAGTGCTCGCAGAAGTCGAGGGCGAGCCGATCACGGTCGGCGCGTTCACGCGGCGCTACAACGCGCAGGTGAATGCGTATCGCAACGCGTATGGCGGGCAGATCAACGATCAGTTGATCAAGCAGCTCGGCATCGATCGCCAGATCCTGAATCAGCTCGTCGACGAAGAAGCGATGGTGGCCGAGTCGCGCAAGCAGGGCATCACCGTCAGCGACGTGGAAATTCGCGAGCGCATCCTGGCGCTCCCCGGCTTCCAGCAGAACGGCAAGTTCATCGGCGAACAGCAATATCGGCTGCTCCTGCAACGCCAGAATCCGCCGATGACCACCGCCGACTTCGAGAAGAGCCTGCGGCGCGCGTTGCAGATCGAGAAGCTGCGCAACGCCCTCACGGGCTGGATGTCGGTGAGCGACGCGGAAGTCGCCGCCGAGTTCCGCAAGCGCAACGAGAAGGTCAAGCTCGATGTCGTCCCGGTGACGCCCGAGGCCTTCAAGAGCCAGGTGACCGCGAGCGACGCGGAGATCGCCGCGGCGTTCGAGAAGTCGAAGGATCGCTATCGCATCGGCGAGAAGCGCAAGATCAAGTACGCGCTGCTGAACGTCGATCAGGTCCGCCAGACGGTCGTCGTGCCCGAGGCGGAGATCGCCGCGTTCTATCAGCAGAGTCTCTCGCAGTACCAGACGCCCGCGCAGGTGCGCGCGAGCCACATCCTGTTCAAGACCGAGGGCAAGGAAGAAAAAGCCGTCCAGGCCACGGCCGAGGAAGTGCTCAAGATGGCCAAGGCGCCGGGCGCGGATTTCGCCGCGCTCGCGAAGAAGTACTCGGAAGACGAATCGAACAATGCCAACGGCGGCGACCTGGATTATTTCGGTCGCGGCCGCATGGTCGCCGAGTTCGAGCAGGCGGCGTTCTCGATGAAGAACGGCGAGATCAGCAACCTGGTGAAGACGGCGTTCGGCTTCCACATCATCAAGATGGTGGACAACAAGCCGGAGATGACGCGGCCGCTCGCCGAGGTGCGCGCTGAGCTCGAGGATCAGCTGAAGTGGCAGAAGGCGCAAGCCGAAGCCGAGAAGATCGCGAAGTCGCTCGAGGCCACGATCAAAACGCCGGCCGATCTCGATCGCATCGCGCAGGAGCGCAAGATGCAGGTTACCGAAACGGGGCTGATCCTGCTCGCGGAGCCGATTCAGGGCATCGGCACGCAGCCCGAGCTCACCGGCCGCCTGTTCGGCATGAAGGAAGGCGAGGTCACGCCGGCGATGCGCGTCTCGACGGGCTGGGTGTTTGCGACCGTCACGGGGCGCCAGGACCCCTACGTTCCGAAGCTCGATGAAGTGAAGACGAAGGTCGCCGAAGACGTGAAGCAGGAGAAGGCCATCGAAATGGCGAAGCAGCGCGCCGCGTCGATCGCGACCGAACTGAAGGGTGCGAAGGACTTCGCCGCCGCCGCCAAGCGTGCCGGACTCGAGATCAAGACCACCGAGCTCGTGACGCGCGGGTCGGCGATTCCCGATCTCGGCATCAGCGAGTCGATCGACAACGTGGCGTTCGGCCTGCCCCAGGGCGGGGTCAGCGACGCGATCACGACCCCGGCCGGCACCGCCATCGTGCGCGTCGTTGAAAAAGTGAACGTGACCGACGCGGAAGTCGAAACCGGCAAGGACCAGATGCGCGACGAGCTGGTGAATATGCGCCGCGACAAGTTCTTCGGCGCCTACATGCAGAAGGCGAAGACGAGCCTGAAGATCACGACGCGCGAAGACACGCTCGCGCGGGTTGTTGGCAGCTGACGACCTGACTACCTGACGAACACGTAAGGCATGTGCGCCAGCACTTGCCCGGAGCGGAACAGACGAGAGGGCGCGAGGACGGCAGCCAGGGCGCGCCGCTCTCGCGGCCCGAGCAGCTCCAGCAGTGCGTCGGACGCAGACGCGCTCTTCAACTTCCCCGCCGGCGACGCCAATTCATCCGACAAGACTTCGAAGAAGCTCCGATGCGGTGGGTACACCACGAGTTCGACTTCCTCGTCCGCGGGAATGCGCGCGCGCTGTTTGGCAAGATCGACGGCTTTGTACAGCCCGCCCAGTTCATCGACGAGGCCGAGTTGTTTGGCCTGCGCGCCGGTCCACACCCGCCCCTGCGCAATCTCGTCGACCTTCTCCGGCGTCATGTGACGCGCGGCGGCGGTCCGCTCGATGAACTGGTCGTAGACGACCTGCATCGACTCTTCGATCTTGGCGCGCTCTTCCTTTGTGAACCGGCGATCCGGCGAATAGATCTCCGCGTTCTTGCCGTGGCTCGTCGCTTCGATGTTCGCGCCGAGCTTCTCGAGGGAGCCGCTGATCACGAACTTGCCGGTGTAGACGCCGATCGATCCGGTCAGCGTGCCCGGTTGCGCGACGATCGCGTCGCCGCCGAGCGCAATGTAGTAGCCGCCCGACGCGGCCAGGTCCGACATCGACACGATCACCGGCCGATGGTTCTCCCGCGAGATCGACAGCTCGCGCCAGATCACGTCGGAGGCCGTCGACGATCCGCCAGGACTGTCGACGCGCAGCACGATGGCCTTGATCGAGGTGTCGGCGCGCGCATCGCGAATGTACTCGACGAGCGAATCCGATCCGACCACCGCGCCATTGACGGGATCGAAGCCGCTGCTGCCGGAATTGATCACGCCGGAGGCATTGATGACGGCGATCTTCGAGCGGCGGCGCACACCGGTGCGTTCCCACGACACCGACGCGTAGTCGTCGGCGTCGATGAAGTCGGCGCCTTTCAGCTTCGGAATGAGATCGTCGAGCTCGTCCTCGTACGCGACCTCGTCGATCAGCCCGACGCGCAGCGCCTCGACCGGCTGGAACGGTCCCTGGTCGATCAGCGCGCGCACATCCGACTCGCTCTTGCCGCGGGCCTCCGCGATCGTGTCGACGAGCTGATCGTACTGACTGCGATTGAGCGACTCGCTCATCTCCTTGTGCGCGGGCGTGAAGTTCTTTTCGAGGTAGGTGTTGACGGCGGTCTTGTAATCGCCGACGTGCAGGAAGTCAGGATAGGTGCCGATCCAGTCGAAGGTGCCGCGCAGGAACACTTCGTAACTGGCGACGCCGGTCAGATCGAGCGAGGCCGACGGCAGCAGGTAGACCTTGTCGGCCACCGAGGCGAGGAAGTATTCGCGATCGCCGCCGTACTCGAGCCACGCATAGACGTATTTGCCCGAGGTCTTGAAGTCGTCGATCGCCTCGCGCAGCTCCTGCAGCTTGGCCCAGAACGGCGAGTTGATGCCGCCGGGACGCAGCAGGATGCCGGCGATGCGCGAATCCGTCTTGGCCTTGCGAATCAACTCCACATAGGCGCGCACCGTGAGCTGGTTGCCCCCGCCCCACAAGAAATCCGGCAGCACTTCCGGCAGATCGCCAGATGGTTTGATGACCAGCGTGGCATTCGACGGGACGCGCGGCTCCTGCGACGCCACCACGTAGAGCAGCAGCATCGCCCCCACGGACAACACCGTGGCCACAATCAGGAACACGATCACGAATCGCAGACCCTTCACCCCTCTGAGTATAGTCTCCGGGCCGCGGCCGGCCTCAGCTCATCGGTTGAAACGTGGGCCGACTTGAAGGACGATGGTCAGGCATATGGACCGTTCGCGACTCCTCACCACCATCCTTGTCGTCGTCGTGGTCATCCTGATCGGCCAGGTCTACTGGCAGCAGCGGCGGATTCAACAGCTGCAGTTCTCGATGGAATTCCAGCAGCGGCAGTTCGACGAACAGGCCGGCAAGTTAGCCGCGGAGCGGCTCAAGGGACACCGGGCCGACGTGATGCAGGCCGCACAGTGGCTGCATCAGTACTACGCGTCCGATGAAGGCCTGCGGCGCGCCGACGGCCTGTGGCGCGCCGATCAGAAGCAGCCGGACTTCGAGGCGCTCGGCGCCTGGATCATCGACGTCTATTTGAACGCGCGCGTCGAAGGCAAGACCGACGAAGAAGCCAAGAAGTTGATCAAGGACGCCATTCAAGGCAGTGACGAATGGCGCCGGGTGCACGAGGCGAAGAAGTAGCGCTGCTGAGGCGCGGCGACGCTGAGGCAATCACGTCCGCATGACATCGGATCCGGGCGTTGCGCGTGCCGGTGCGTAATGCCTGCCTTGATGCTTGCTTCGCCTCCGCGATCTGTCCGTTCTTGTAGTACGCCCATGCGAGCGTATCCATCGTCATGATGTCGGCGCGGCGGCGCGCCGCTTCTTCGGCGAGCGCGACCGCTGCCGCGGCCCGTCCCGGACGCTCGCTCAGGATTCTCGCGAGCACCTGCGGCTGCTTGAGGCCGTTGCCCCAGGCGGCGCGTTCGATCTGCTCTGCCATCTGGTAGTACTGATCGGCTGCCGTCGCATCGCCGATCGCCGACGAGAGATCGCCAACGGCGGCGGCGAGATCGGGTGTCGCCGTCCTTGCCAGCTGCGACTGCAACATCAACCGCGCCCCTTTGAGATCGCCGTCGATCATCTTCACGCGCGCCATTCCCATGACGGCCATCGGATGTCCGGGGAACGCCGCATCGCCGCGCTCGTATTCGATTCGGGCCTGAGGCACGCGGCCAAGCTGCAACAGCAGATCACCGATCTGCGTGTAGTGCCAGGCCTGTGACTCGGGATCGTTGGGCGATGTGCCCTCCGCGGCACGCCGCATGTATTCGAGGGCGCCTTCGAGGTCGCCCTTGATCTCGAGCGCGTAGGCCGTGCGCGCATAGGCCGGCGGCCCTGGCTGCAACCGCCCCATTCGATCGAATGCCTCGAACGCGCGCCGATAGTCGCCGAGCTCCATGTAGCCGTCGCCGGCGGCGCCGTAATTCCACGCATCGCGCGGATCGGCGGCCATCGCCTTGTTGGCTTCGGCAGTC
>Ga0310892_10000295_pt1 | contig 13825 bp, 12 predicted proteins | sample C0D1metaG_FD_203747 | JGI IMG/M metagenome (GOLD analysis project Ga0310892, IMG submission 203747) | Lab incubated soil microbial communities from West Virginia University Organic Research Farm, Morgantown, WV, United States - C8D2 | ecosystem: Environmental > Terrestrial > Soil > Agricultural...
CGCCGTGACGGTGGCGGTCTGGGTCGTCGTCAGCGTCGTGCGCGCGATGCCGTTCGAGTCGGAGAGCGCGGTCGTTGAACTGAGTGTGCCGTTCGACGTCGTAAAGAGAACGGACACGCCGGGCAGTGGATTATTCGCGGAGTCGAGGACCAGCGCCGAGACCGTGACCGTGCCGCCGCTCTGCGAAACGCTGTTTGGCACTGCGCTCACGGCCATCGAACCTGCGGCGGCCGCGCCGATTTTGACTTCGACACCGCCAGAACTGCTGTTGCCGGAGCCAGTACGTGCCGGGCCGGAAAACGCGTGGATGATCCCCGTTCCCGAAGATGTCCCCGCAAGGAAGGTCGAGGTCGCGATGCCGTTGACGGTGGGAGCCTCCGGCGGATTCACGGAACCGATCGTATGGGTGAACGTCACCATCGTGCCGTTATGAACGGGCGTGCCTGACACTTCCATGACTACCGCCCGCACGGTCGCCTGACCGTTGAGCGGCAGCACGTTCTTGTCGATGCTGATGCTGATGGTCGATCCGGTGGGCGACGTCAGAGGAACAGAGTCGCACGCGACGACGACCAGCACGGTCACGACGGCAATGGCGTAAAGGCGGAACATAGAAAAATGGGTACTCAATGATAGACCGTCATCAGCCTGTTTCGGTCGGATGCTCGAAAACCCGTCCACCCTGGGGCTTCGTATCCGGCAATTGTGCGCAGTTCGCGCTCGTAGATTCATCAGCGACACCAGAGCTAGTTCCACTCCGCGTATGGCGATCCGTCGAGGCTCGTGCGATCGGAACCGCTGTGGACATTGTCGACGCCGCCGCCTGACGCGGGATTGTTCGGGTCAGGCTGCGCCTGCGTGGTCTGCCACGTGTCCTTCGAGTTGGTCATCGGATCTTTCGGCACTTCGCGGATGTACCCTTCCGACACGAGCTCGGCGAGATCGGCCGGCCACTTGTTCTTGTCGGCGTAGAACTGATCCATCGCGTCGCGCATCCGGAACAGGTTCTCCTTGAGCACGGCCTCCTGGGCGCGCGTCTGGCTGCTCTTGTATTGCGTCATCCCGACGCTGGCGAGGATGATGATCAACGTCATCACGATCAACAGCTCGATGATCGTGAAGCCCTCGGCCGGCCGGAGGCTCGGCAAAGAGATGCGGCTAATTCCAGTCGCGGTATTTCGTGCCATCGAGTCCCGTGCCCTGGTTCTTGGAATACACGTCGTAGATGTTCTGTCCGCTCCACGACGTCGAATCCGGATCGTCCTGGTAGGCGCGCAAGCCCCACTCGTTCGTGCCGGTCGTGGGATCGAGGGGAATGCGCCGCAGGAACTTCAGCTTCCGTCCCGTCGCGTCGTTGGCCACCGAGACGCCGTCGACCAGCGTCTCCAGATCCGGCGGATAGCCTTCGCTGTTGGCCTTGAGCTCGGTCGTCGGGATCATGCCGGCATCGGCGGCGTCCTTGAACCTGTCGATCGCGGTGCGCATCTCGCGCAGCACGCGCCGCAGCTCGGCCTCGCGGGTTCGCTGGATCGTGACTCGCGCGAGCGGCTGAATCGCGGAGGCGAGGATCAGGACGATCGTCGTCACGACGAGCAACTCGACGAACGTAAAGCCGCGCTGCGTGTTCGACATTCTGCCTGGTGCCTTTGCCTTCTGCCTTTCGCGCTAGCGAACCGTAATTCCTGCCGGCAGGAACTGCAGCGCCGCTGCGTCGCCGCCGGGAATGCTCGCCGAACCCGACACGCCGAGCGAGCCGGTGCCTGCGGTGAGCGGTTCAACGAGGAGCGCCGCGAGCAAGCCTGACGTGGATGCACCCGTCTTGTCGCCCGGGCGCATGATCACGATGTCGATGCGGCCGCTCTTGTCGTCGATCTGGCTGCTGAACGCCGGCGTCGCGCCGCCCTGCCGCATGAACGTGCCTTCCTGCACGTTGCGGACGCGAATCAACGCGGGGTTATAGGTGATCGACAGCGTCAGCGTCGAGACGCGCGTCGCGCCCGCAACAGAGATCGGAATCGTGTACGGTCCGCTGCCGACGCGCATCTCGCTCGGCGGGCTCAGCGAGATGCGGGCCGGCGCAGCCGGCGGCGGCTGTGCACCAGGCGCCGGACTCGGGGCGGGCGCGGGGGCCGGCGCGGCTGGAGCCGCGGGCTCTGGCGTGGGCGGGAACACGGTGACGTTGCTGGGTGGCGCGCCAGCGGGCGCCGTCGGCGCCGGCACCATGCCGGGAATCGGCGAACTGCCCGGCGGTACGACTGGACGCTGCGTGCCGGCCGGCAACACCGGCGCGCCCGGCGGCTGCGTGCTCGGCTGCGGCGCTGCCGGCGGCGCCACTGGCGCGGCCGTCGGCGCGGTCGGTGTCCCGGGCGCCGCTCCCGCGGGCGCGGCGGCCTGCGGTTGCGCCGCGGCGTCGGGCTCCGGTGGCCCGAGGATCGTCACCGGCGGACCGGTCAACGACATGTTGCTCTGCGTGCCGATGTAGATCGGGCTGAGATCCTGCGCGCGCAGGTCGTGCGTGCGGATGATGCGCGGCGTCAGCAGCATCACGATGTCGGTCTGCTTGATGACGCTGTCGTTGTTCGAGAACAGCTGCTTCACGATCGGCAGGCGCATCACACCCGGGAAGCCGGTCAGCGATCGACGCTCGTCCTCGCGCAGCAGGCCGGCCAGCAGGTTCGACTCGCCGTCGCGCAGGCGCAGCTTCGTCGTCACCTTGCGCGAGAAGAACGACGGCAGGTTCTGTCCGGCGATATTACTGTCCTGTCCGCGCGCGCTGTTCTCGAGCGTGAGCTCGAGGATGATGTCGCCGTCGTAGGTCACGCGCGGCGTCATCTCGACGATGATGCCGATGGTGCGATAGCCGAACGACGTCAGCGGGCTGGTGCCGGGGCCGGTCGTGCCGGCGAGCGGCGTGAACGTCGTGCTCGGGATCGGCACGTCTTCACCGAGGTTCAACGACAGCTTCTGGCCTTCCGCGCCGCGCAGATTCGGCTTCGCCAGCACCTTCGTCTGCGAATCGCTCTCGAGGAAACGCACGACCGCTGACGGCAGCGCCAGGTAAAAGTCCGCGGTGCTGATGCCCTGCGAAATGGTATTGAGATTGAAGGCTTTCCCGTCGGCGGCCGGCGCGGCTTCCGGCGAGAAGGCGAGCGCCGCCGAATAGCTGCCGAGGTCGAGCCCGTAGCGCTTGGCGCGCTCGCGGCTGACCTCGAGGATCTGCACGTCGACCATCACCTCGGCGCGCGGCTTGTCGTTGGCTTCGATGACGCGCTCGACGATCGCGACCACCGGCGCGGTCGCCCGGACGGTCAGCGTGTTGGTCGTCTTGTTGGCGACGATCTGCGGCTGGATCGCCATGCCGGCGACGCGCACGAGCGCGACCAGCAGCGTCGACAGCTCGGTCGCGTCGGCATGCGAGATGAAGAACGTGCGAATCACCTGCTCTTCGTACTGCGTGCGCTTCTGCGTGTTGTCGGCGGCGACGATGATGGTGCGATCGTTCAACACGCGATAGAACAACTGGTTCGCGATCATGATCTGCTGCAGCCCCTGCTCGAGCGAGACGCCTTCGAGCTTCAGCGTGATCGAGCGATCCTGGAAATCGCGGTCGAACGTGACGTTGATGCCGCTGTAGTTGCCGGCGAATGTCAGGATGTCGCGGATGCTGGTGTTGACGAAGTTGAAGATCAGCGGCTCGGGGTTCGACGGGCTCAGAATCGGCTCGGTGGTGGCGCGCCGCGCCTGTTGCCGCAGCTTTTCGATTTCCGGCGGCGGCGCCGCCGCCTCGATGCGATCGCGTAACGTCCGCTCGATCTGCGCCGCCCTTGCGCTCAACTGGCGGTTGGACGGCTCGAACTCCTGCGCCTTGCGGTAGGCGCGCAACGCTTCTTCGAGCTGGCCGGCCTCTTCGAACTGGCGCCCCCGCTCGGCATGCATGCCCGCGGCGGCGACCATCGCGCGCTCGAGCGCGATCTTGTAGTCAGGGCGATCCGGATCGTCATCGAGCGCCTGCCGGTAGTGCGCCACAGCCGCTTCCCAGTCACCGGCCTTGCCGGCCGCCTCGCCGCGCGCGAACGCGCGGCCCGTCGCGCAGCCAGCCGCCATCACGGCGAAGAGCGCCAGCATCATTACGGTTTTCACGACGCGACTCGTCATCGAATCCTTATCGGTTATTGGCCGGTAAGCCTGATCACCTGCCGGCCCCGTCCGTCCGCGTGCGTCATTTCGATGGATTCGGTCCCGATCTTCACGATCAGAAACCGCCCATCGATGATATCGCCGTCCTTGCCGTACATCGGCGCCGACTTGCCGTCGCTCAGCACCGCCCACTTCACCCCGTTGGCGCGCTCGAGCACGCCGATCAACTTCAACGCGATCGGCGGCACCGGCGGTGGCGGCGGCGGGCCCGTCCTCTCCGGCGGCCGCGGCGCCTCGATCACCGGTGCTGGCTCCGTCGGTCGCGGTGGCTGCGGCACCACCTTCGGTTGAAACCGAAACGGATTGCGCCTGGCTTGCCCGGGATCGTCGCGCGATGCCGTCAACGAAGCGAGCCGCACCGGCCCGACCGGCCCGGTCTCGGCCGGGGCACTGGCGCGCGGGTTGCGCGCGCGAGTCGCGGTTGGCGCAGGCGCGGTCGGCGCCGGCGTCGACGGCCACAACGTCCACGCCGCGAGGCCGAGCACGATGACGGCTGCCGCTCCCAACATCAGTTGCCGTCGTTCAACGGGCATTGGCGATCCGGTAATACGTCGACAGATCCAGCGTCAGCGACAGCGGCGCGTTTGCCTGCGATCCTTCCGCGAGCTGGACGTTGTCGATCACGATGAAGTCAGGCCCCGTTTCGATCTCGTAAATCAGCTCCCGGATGTCTTCCCAGTCGCCGGTCAACGCGTAGGTCACGTGCATCCGTTCGAGCGTCGAGTCGCGCAGATCCTCGGTGCTCGCCGTGCCGCCCTGAAACGCCACGTCGTGCGAACGCGCCAGCTGGGACAGCTTCAGGCCGGACATGCGGCGCGCCGTCGCGAAATCCGACGGCAGCACGTCGGCGTAAAAGCGATCGAGATCCGCGGACGCCTGCGCCTGCCCATCGCGGGTCGCCTCCGCCTCCTTCAGATCGGCCATCGCTTCGCGCAACGCCAGCGCGGATGCGTCGGCCGTGACCGATCCGGATTGCACGGACTGGCGCAGCGGCAACACCACCGCGATGAGCACGATCACGTTGATCGCGAGCACGACGCCGACGGGCACGAGCCAGCGGCGGTGATCGGCAATCACGCGAGAGACCGGGACGTCGCCGCCGAACGCGAAGAGTGCTCTCATCGCGGTGCTCCGGCGCTGACGTTCGCGGCGGTCTCGTTCGCCGGCTTCCCCTTGCCAGAATCAGACGTCGAGGGCGGCGCGGCGGCCGTCGAGGGCGAGTAATACGCCTGGATATCCGATTGCAGCGTGCCATCCTCATCCGGCTGATCGTTTCGGGACAGGACACCGGAGAACGCGCCGGTTTTTTCGAGCGCTGCCATGAACTCTTCGAGGTCTTCGATTCGCTTCGAAACTACCGAGATCTGCACGAGCCGGCGCCCTTGGTTGTCGCTCTGCGGCATGACGCCGGCAATGCGAACGTCGGCCGGCAGCGTCGCCTGGAACTCATTCAGCAGCTCGGTCCACGAGAACGTCCGGCGATCGATCAGCGCGTTGGCCTCGCCCGCGGCCGCCTGTACAATCGCGAGCTTCTCCTTGTCGATCGATCGGCGGATGACCTGCGCCTTGTCGCGCATCTGGATCGCCTGCGCGTTGTTCTGCGCGATCGTCTGCCGCGTGTCGCGGCTCTGGCGCTGCAGCCGCATGATCTCGTAGGCGTTGAACAGCGTCAGGCCGATCGCCAGTACCGCCAGCGCGCTGAGGACGGTGCGCACGCCGCGCTCGTTGTAGAAAGGCCGCGTCGAAAGGTTGTTGCGCAGCATCGCTTACGCCGCCTTCCGTTCGCGCATCAGGATGCCGACGAGCGGCGCGAGCACGTCGAGCAATTCCGCCGACGCGCCGATGCGATCCTGCAAGCCCGCGGCATGGCGTGGATCGACGGCTTCCACGGAGACCTTGAGGCGATCTTCGAGGCGCCGCACGGTCTCCGCGCCGCCGGGCAAATGCGCACCGCCGGCGATCAGCACGCGCGCGAAACCGGCGCCGTTCAACCGATCCTCGTAATACATCGCCGTCTGGTGCATCAGGTCCGCGAGCGTGCCCTCTTCCTCGCCGCGGTTGCGGAAAAACAACAGCGCGTTGCCGCGCATCACGGCCAGCGTGAGGTAGGTGCCGGTCGGGTGCACGAGCAGCCAGTCGCCGGTCGGCGCCGACGACCCCGACATGATGCTGTTGATCACGCCGAAGGTCGAGAGATCGACGAGCCCGGCATGCGCGCCGGCCAGCAGGCACGCCTGCTCGTACTGGTGGATCACGTCCTCGCGCGCGATCGCGACCACGAACTCGCTGGTCCCGTCGGCGCTGCTGGCGCCCGGTGAAATGCTGAGGACCGCCTGCTCGATCGGGAACGGCGCGGTCTTCTTCATCTGCCAGCGCACGATCTCGCGAAGGTCGGCGGACTTGGCCGGCACCTTCTCGAGCTTGAGCAGCGACACCTTCGCGGCCGTGTCGGGAATCACCAGCGAGACGCGCGACGGCCTGCCGCCGCCAAGCTGGCCGAGCGTGCTCGCGATGATCTGCGACAGGGCCGCTACGTCCGACACGTTCAACGCCGTGAGGCCGGGCACGACCAGCCCCGCCGGCAGCGCTTCACTCGCGTGCGCGCTGATCACCGCCTGGCTGCCGCGCCACGACAGGCGCGCCGCGGCGACGTGCGTGTGATCGATTTCAACGGCAACGTCGGGCGCCGACGTCTGGAACAGGTCGCTGAAGATCATTCGACGAATGTCACCTTGTTGATCTCCCGCAGCGTGGTCAGGCCTTCGACGACGCGCTCGACGGCCGATTCGCGGAGCAGGCGCATGCCTTGTTCCTTCGCCGCGCGCTTCACTTCCGAGATCGGCCGCTTGTCGAGAATGATTTCCCGGATGTGATCGGTCAGGTCGAGCAGCTCGCAAATCGCCATGCGGCCCTTGAAACCCGTGCCGCTGCATTCGATGCAGCCGGCGCCTTCGTACAAGGTACGGCCGGCGAGCAGCGCCGGATCGATCGCCGATTCGGCGAGCAGTGCCGGGGCGATCGTGACCGGATGCTTGCAGGCGTCGCAAATGCGGCGCACCAGCCGCTGCGCGAGCACGCAGTTCAGCGCCGAGATGAACTGATACGGCTCGACGCCCATGTTCAAGAAGCGGCCGAGCACGTCGAACACGTTGTTGGCGTGGACCGTGGTGAAGACCAGGTGGCCGGTCAGCGCCGACTGGATCGCGATCTGCGCCGTCTCGGGGTCGCGGATTTCGCCGACCATGACCTTGTCGGGGTCGTGGCGGAGGATCGAACGCAGCCCGCGCGCGAAGGTCAGCCCCTTCTTTTCGTTGATCGGAATCTGCGTGATGCCCTTCAGCTGGTATTCGACCGGATCCTCAATCGTGATGATCTTGTCTTCCGGGCTCCTGATCTCCGACAGCGCGCCGTACAGCGTCGTCGTCTTGCCGCTGCCGGTCGGGCCGGTGACCAGCACCATGCCGTACGGCTCGCGAATGTATTTGCGGAACCGCTTCAGCTCCGCTTCGGGAAACCCGAGGATGTCGAGGCGGAGCTCCGTGAACTGCTCGCTCATCGACTGCTTGTCGAGAATACGGATGACCGCGTCCTCGCCGTGCACGCTCGGCATCACCGACACGCGGAAGTCGATGGTCTTGCCCGGCACCTTCAGGCGGAAGCGGCCGTCCTGCGGGACGCGCTTCTCCGCGATGTCGAGCTCCGCCATCACCTTGATGCGCGACAGGATCGAGCTGTGAAAGCGTTTCGCGATCGGCCGCATCGCCGGCTGGAGCACGCCGTCGATGCGGTACTTGACGTGGACCGCATCATCCTGCGTCTCGATGTGAATATCGCTGGCGCGCCGCTGGATCGCCGTGAAAATCGTCGAGTTGACGAGGCGGATGATCGGGCTGTTGTCGCTCGTCAGCCGCTCGACGGTGAGGTTGTCCTCGCCGGCATCGTCCTCGCCCTTCAAGACCTGAATCTGAAATTCCTCGGTCGCTTCGTCCAGGACGCGCTGTGAGCTCTCGCTCTTCTTCAGCATGCCCTCGATGGCGGACCGCGCGCCGACCATCACCTTGACCTGGGTGCCGAGAATGATCGACAGCTCGTCGATCATCGGCAGGTCCGTCGGATCCGACACGACGATCACCAGCGACTTGCCGTCGCGGCGATACGGCACAAAGCCGTAACGCAGCATCAAGTCCGCGGGGATCGATCGGAACAGCTCCTGATCGATCCGGAACTCGTGCATGTCGAGGAACTCGAGCCGATACCGCTCCGCCAGCCGGCGCGTCGCCTGTTCTTCCGCGCCGCGCTCTTCCGCCGACACTTCGACGACGTCGTCGATGGCCAGGGTCTCGGGATCGAGCGCGCCCTCGGGTGTCACATCCATTACCGGTTACCCACGACCGAGGTGAGGTTGAAGAGCGGCAGGTACAGCGCCAGCACGATGCCGGCGATGACCACGCCCATGAAAACGAGCATGGCCGGCTCGATCAGCGTGACGAAGCGGGACACCTCGGTTTCAATTTCCTCGTCGTAAAAGTCCGCGAGGCTGTTGAGCATTTCCGTCAGCGAGCCGGTCGACTCGCCGACTTCAATCATCTTGATCGCCACGTCGGGCACGGTCTGCCGCTCCAGCAGCGTCCCGGCGAAGCTCTGGCCTTCGCGCACGCGCGCGCCGACGATCTCGAGCTCCTGGCCCATGTGCCGATTGCCGGTCGAGCGCGCCGCGATCTCGAGCGCGTTGACCAGCGGAATGCCGCCACCGAGCAGCGTCGCCAGCGTGCGCGCCATCTGCGACGTGGAGAACTTGTGGACGCTCCCGCCGATCATCGGCAGCTTGAGGACCCAGCGATCGAACTGCGCGCCGCGTCCCGGCTGCTTGATCCAGGTGTAGAACCCGAGGGCGGCGGCGCCGAGCGCGATCAGGATCAGCCAGAGCTGCGCGCGAATGATGTCCGACACCGCCACGATCATGCGCGTCGAGAGCGGCAGCGGCGCATTGAAGCTGCCGTAAAACTCAGCGAAGGTCGGCACCACCTTGACGACGATGATGGCAACCAGCACCATCGCCAGCGCCACCAGGATGACCGGGTAGATCATCGCCGAGATGGTTTTCGATCGCACCGTGTCGATGGTCTTCGAGTAGGCGACGAAGCGGCGGAGCACCGCGTCGAGATTGCCCGATCGCTCGCCGGCCATTAGCGACGCGGTATAGACCGACGGGAAGAGATCGCCATGCGCGGAGAACGCGTCCGACAGCGCCGTGCCACCGCGCACCTTTTCGTACACGTCGTCGAGCACCGACTTGAACAGCGGGTTGCTCAGGCGCGATCGCAGGATGTCGAGCGACTGGACCAGCGGCATGCCCGCCTTCAACAACGTGGCAAGCTCCTGGTTGAACACGAGAAACTCGTGGCGCTTGATCTTGCGGCTCTCGCCGCCAAAGCTAATGCCGCCCAGGCCGAGCCGCGGCTTGAGTGCCAGAACGTGCAGGCCTTTTTCCTCGAGCTCACGCCTGAGGGCGGCTTCGCTTTGGGCGACGTAAATGCCCTCGATGATCTCGCCAGACGTAGTGCCGAGGCGGCAGCGGTACTCCATCCCTAAAAGGTTGACTCACAGGGGATTATACGGATTCGGGGCATCATTTCCCACCCCTTTAGACGATATCGGACGACCACCTGGCCGGTGTTAGTCGTGAACTAATTTGTGCCGGCCTGACCGGGCGTGACCCCAACCCGCCGCAGGATGCTGCGGACGTAGTTCTGGGTCTCGGCGTAGGGGGGCACGCCGCCATAGCGCCTAATGGTCGCTTCACCGGCGTTGTACGCCGCGAGCGCGAGCGGCAGCTCGAGCCGGCTCAGCAGGTCCTTCAGGTGCCGCACACCGGCCTCGAGATTAGCCCTGGGATCGTACGAATTGCGCACGCCATACTGCCGTGCCGTGTCCGGCATCAGCTGCATCAATCCCTTCGCGCCCTTGTTCGATCGGGCACGGGCTTGATAATTGGATTCCTGCTCGATGACCGCGTGCACCAGGCGCGCATCCAGCTTGTGCGTCGCGGCGATGGTCGAAATCAGTTCCGCATAGGGGCGAGCCGCGAGCACTGCCTCGGGAACCAGCGCCAATGCCACCGGGGCAAAGGAGGCAACAGGTGCATCGGGTGCATCGGGTGCAACGGCTGCCACAGGCACGTCTTCCGGATAAGGCACTTCATCCGGATCGACGCGCGCAACGAGGGACGCCGGGAACGTCACTTCCCCGCCGCCGCGCAGGCGCAACGTCGCCGTATCGGCTTCAACCAGGCACGACTTGACCGACATCGTGCGGCCGTTCTTGAACACAACGATATCCGCGCGGGCTTCCGTGGCCACGAGTGCAAGTACAGCGGCGGCGATCGCGGTGAGCTTCATCGTTACTGAACGAACACGTGAAAGAAGCGCGCGCCGAGCTCTCTCGGGTCGCCGCTCTTCATCGACCCTTCGAGCGCCGGCACAAACGTCTTATCGGCGGTGAATTTCATCTCCACCATGTCGCCCGTGCCAAGTTGCGCAGCCGTGACCGGGAACTTCAACACCGGCGCGGTCGTCGACGACAGCGGAATCGTGGTCAGCGCCTGGTCACCGATTTGGACGGTGACCTGCTGCGCGGAGTTTGGTCCGGCGGCCGGATTGTCGACCTGCAGCACGAGGACGACGTCACGCTTCGGATTGCGAAACGCGATCGTTGCGTCCTTCTTCGTCCACTGCCATTCGGTGCGTCCCGCGCCTTCGGTCACCACCTCGGCGGGATGCCAGCCGTCTTTGAAAATCACGAAGATGTTTTCGGTCTGCGGCAGCAGCTCGAAGTCGGCGACCTTGTAGGAACGATCGCCGCGATCTTCATTGGACAACTTCAGCCGCTCGTTGTTGCCCGGCGTATACACGCCGGCCGCGATCTTCGCGGCGCCGACATACGGATAGCTCGGGATGAACATCGTGCGGGTGTATTCGATCGTCTGGCCCGGCTTCCACTCCGCCGTCGGCGTCGGCGGATCGTGATCGTCGGTCCACATCAACTCTTCATCGGCGTCGAGAAAGTGCACGAACACGCGTCGCTGGCCGAGACTCGGCGCGCCCTGTGCGACGGTGAACTTGTAGGTCACTTCGACGGGACTACCCAGCGCAACCTTGGGTCGCGACAGCGACACCTGCATCGTGCCGACGGGCGGCGTCGTGTCCTCCGCTTTACTACAAGCAGCCGCGGTCACGGCCATGGCCGTGAGTACACAGGCCGTCACAAAGCCTCTCACTCTCTCTCTTCGTTGCATAGGTTGGCGAACAAGAATATCATGCAGGCCATTCCGATGGACACATTGCGCGACGCTCTGGGCATGGTCGAAACGAAGGGCTTCATTGGCTCGGTCGAAGCCGCCGACGCCATGGTGAAGGCCGCGAACGTGACGCTCGTCGGCACGGAGTACATCGGCGCCGGATTCGTCACGGTCCTGGTGCGCGGCGATGTTGGCGCCGTCAAGGCATCGACCGACGCGGGCGCCGCCGCGGCGCGCCGCGTTGGCGAGCTCGTGTCCGTTCACGTCATTCCGCGGCCGCACGCCGAGGTCGAACGGATCCTTCCGAAGTCGTGAGGTCTTAGGGTCTTACGGTCCTAGGACTTAACCGTGGCTGCAGTCACCGCGTCCGCGCCAACCGACAAAGATCTCGCTTCGATCGCAGAAGCACGCGCGCTGGCGCGCCGCGCCAAGGAAGCGCAGCTCCTCCTCGCCGAGTTCTCTCAAGCGCAAGTCGATGCGATCGTCGACGCCATGGCCGCGGCCGTAACGCCGCAGGCCGAGGCGCTCGCGCGCCTGGCCGTGGAAGAGACGGGTTTCGGCGTCGTCGCCGACAAGACGCAGAAGAACCTCTTCGCATCGCAGCGCGTGCACGAGTTCATCAAGCCGATGAAGACGGTCGGCGTGATCAACCGCATCGAGGACAAGAAGGTCATCGAGATCGCCGAACCGTTCGGCGTCGTTGCGGCGGTGATTCCCTCGACGAATCCGACCTCGACCGCGATCTACAAGATCCTGATCTCGATCAAGGCGCGATGCGCGGTCGTGATGACGCCGCATCCGTCGGCGGCGCGTTGCATCACGTGCACCGCCGACATCATGAACGAGGCCGGCCGACGGGCCGGGCTGCCGGACGGAGCGATCGGGTGGATGAAGACCGTCACGCTCGAAGGCACGCAGGAACTGATGAAAGCGCGCGAGGTCTCGGTGATTCTCGCAACCGGAGGCATGGGCCTGGTCCGCGCCGCCTACAGCGCCGGCAAGCCGGCATATGGCGTTGGTCCCGGCAACGCGCCTTGCTACATCGAATCAAGCGCGGACGTCCGCAAGGCGGCGAACGACATCCTCATCGGAAAGTCGTTCGATGGCGGCCTGCTGTGTTCCTCGCCAAATTCCGTCGTCGTCGATCAGGCGATCGAAGCGGAAACGCGACGGCAGTTTCTCGATCAAGGCGGCTACTTCCTTTCCGCCGCTGAAGCAGAGACGCTAGCCAAGCAACTCGTCACGCCGCAGCGCCTGCCGAATCCTGCGTTCGTTGGAAAGTCCGCCACGTTCATCGCGCAGAAGGTCGGCATTACTGTTCCTGCGAATACGCGGGCACTGATTGCCGAGCTCAAGGGCGTCGGGCGTGACTATCCGCTTTCGTTCGAGAAGCTCTGCCCCGTTCTCTCCTATTACATCGTCAAGGACTGGCGAGAGGGATGCGAGCGCTGCAAGGAAATCCTGCGCTACGGCGGCATGGGTCACACCATGTCGATCCATTCGCAGAACGACGCCGTCATCCTCGAGTTTGGACTGCACAAGCCGGCGTATCGCATCTGCGTCAACACGCCGACGACGCACGGATCGATTGGTTTGACGACGGGCCTGGATCCGGCGATGACGTTGGGATGCGGCGGCTTCGGCGGCAACATCACGTCCGACAATATTTCGCCGCGACATCTGATCAACGTCAAGCGCGTCGCGTACGAACTGCGGCCGGCGACGCGAACGGTGCCTGAGGTGGCCAGAGTGCCTGAAGTGCCCCTCCCACGAGCGCCCGAGAATTCGCCCCCTGAGGCGATTTCAAACGTCGTACTGACGAGCCGGATTGACAAGTTTCTGGCGTCGCGAGGGCTGGCACCTCAGGCATCAAGTGCACTTCATGAGGCCCAGGTACCTAGTTCTACAGCTCAGCCTGAAAAATTCATTTGCGAAGACGACGTGCGGCAGGCCGTCAAAGATGGCCGGAAACTGCTGATCGGCGAGCGGACCATCATTACCCCGGCCGCTCGCGACGCAGGAGAAGCAGCCAGAATTTTTGTGCACGCGGGCTGGCCCTCTTCGTAAACAGCTGAGCCCGAAAGGTTTGACCCGTCCTTAGCTCACGTGTTACCCTTTCGGGCGCCCTCTTTTTCTCGGTGTGAATGCCCAGCAAGAGATACCTCCCCATCGTGCCGGTTCTCGGCGCCCTGCTGATCACAGGATGCGTGTCTCGACCCGGCTCGACGGCGGTCAAGGTCGTCCCTCAGGCGCCGGCACCTCTTGCTCCACCCACTCCTACTCCAGAGCCGACGCCTGATCCGATCGCGATCCTTATTCTGAATTCAGACA
>Ga0310892_10000296_pt1 | contig 13824 bp, 11 predicted proteins | sample C0D1metaG_FD_203747 | JGI IMG/M metagenome (GOLD analysis project Ga0310892, IMG submission 203747) | Lab incubated soil microbial communities from West Virginia University Organic Research Farm, Morgantown, WV, United States - C8D2 | ecosystem: Environmental > Terrestrial > Soil > Agricultural...
CTGGGCGATGGTGTCCTTGTCGGTGGCCGCGCTCGGCGTGCTGGCGATCGGACCGCGGGCCGATATCTCCACGGCGATTCGTCAACCGTCGTTTGCCGTGCTCGGCCTGATGGCGCTCGTCACCGCCATTGCCGCCGCGGCGAGTGCGCTGGTCTTGAGCATTCCAGGCGGGGAGCGGACGCCGGCGCAACGCGGCGTTCCTCTTCTCGTCGGCACGGTGTGGGTGCTCACGCTCGTCGCGATGCTCAACGCGGGCGGCGCAGCATGGACACGGCTTCTTGCGCTTCCCGTGCACGCCGCGTGTCTCGTCGAGATCGCGGGATTTGCCGTCGTACCGGCGTGGGGACTCTTCGCGATGATCCGGCACGCGGCGCCGTTGTCGCTCACCTGGACTGCCGTGCTTGCCGCGCTTGCCGCAACTTCGATCGGTGTGGCCGCCACGCAGATCGTCTGCCCTGTAGACGACTCGGCGCACCACCTCGTTGGTCACCTTGCGCCGATGGCCCTGCTCACCTTAGGTATTGCCGCCGCCCGGCGCCCGTCCCTTAGGTGGTCGAGCCGCGTAGGCTGATAGAATGAACGGCGTTCCAGGCCAGCATGCTTGTCAGGATTCCAGAACATCCCACGCCCAATCAGGTGCTCGTCGTCGTCTCCGGCGACACATCAGTCCGGGAGATGCTCGATTTCATTGTTGAGAGCAGAGGTGGGGGGCTGCGGCGCTGTGCGTTTCTATTCGATGTCTCGGCGGCAACCATCAGCGCTTCGGGGGACGAAATGAGGCAACTCGCCATGTATGCCGCGCGCGAGTCGCGTCAGGAGCCCATGGGGCCCATTGCCATCATCTCGACCGATCCTGAGACGTTCGGCATGGGCCGGATGTACCAGGCGTACTCGGTCGCTGAGGGTCGCAGAATGGTCGGGGTGTTTCGTTCAGTGTCCGAGGCCCAGACGTGGCTGGCCGCGTTGCCCGGATGCGCTCACTAGCTAGTAGCTAGTAGCCGGTAGCTAGTAGCGACCAACTACCAACTACCAGCTACCAGCTACCAGCTACCACCTACCAGCTACCACCTACCAGCTACCAGCTACTAGCTACCACCTACCACCTACCACCTACCACCTATTTATCTCCCGCCTCCCGTTGTCGTCGGGGGGGCGGTCAGCCACTGCGGCTGTGAGAAGGCACCGTTGCCCGCGACGTCCCACATCGAGAAGCGCACCCACTTCTTGCCGGTCGCATCGAACGGAATAGAGAGCTTCCGCGTGCCGAACGCCTGCATGTCGGTCGCCGGGATCCGCTGCTTGCTGACCGTCTTTCCGTCGCCGCTGACGATTTCCATGAACGCCATCGGGTAGGTCCATTCGGCGTCGGCGGTAATCGTGCGCTGGTTGCCACTTCCGCCGACCGCGTAGTTCTTGATCAGGATCTCGCCGGTCGTGACGAAGAAATTGCCGTCACGCATGGCCTTCAGTACCGGGCTCCAATCCTCGTCGGGTCCCGGCGTGGTGTCCAGCTTCAGGTAGTTGACGGGGAAGTTGGCGTACGTGTCGTCCTCGGGGCTCTTCCGGTAGGTGTCGATGTCGGCGATGACGTACTTCGGGCCGATGCCCGTGCCCGCGTTCAGGTTGTTCATCGTGTCGACGCCATCGAAGCACCGCCACTCGCACATCGTCGCTTCCGAGTTGTCCTGACCCATGCCCGGCTTGAACGCGACGCCGAGGTACCGGTCGCTCTTCAGATACGGCGTGCTCCATGTCGCTTCAGGGAAGCCCGCCGTGGACTTCGTGCGGGGGTGCGCGTGATACCAGTAGCCGCCCTCGGCATCGAGGATCTTCTGCATGTCCGCCGCGTTGTTTGCGGCGTGATACACCTTGCCGTAGGTCGGATCGTTCTCGGTGAACGGCGCCGGCGTGGTCGTTGGCGGAGGCTGACCGCGTCCGCCGCTCGGCACGTTCGTCTTCGACCAGTAGAACGCCTTCGGCCACATGATGTTGTAGTGGCCGCCGAACGCCACGCTCGGTTCCTCCCAGGGCACGACCAGGAAGTCCTTGTCCGAGGCACGCCGTGACGCCTCGAAATAGTCCTTCTGATCTCTGAAGCGCAGCGGTCCCCAGTCGCCCGGGGACAGCTCGAAGTGGAAGTCGCTGAGGCCGATGATGTTCAGGCCGATCGCCTTCATGGCCATCAGATCCTGGAACGGCGTGTCGAAGTTGCCGGCGGCGCGCTGACGGCCCGTGAAGTCCAGGTGGAAGTGATTCACGAACGTCTTGTAACCGGGAATCGCCTTGAAGACGTCGCCACGCGTAAACGCCAGCGCCGCCTGCCGTGTCGCTTCGCCCGTCTCGGGACTCGCGTAGAAGTACATCGACATCTTCTGCCACGTGCCGGGAGGGGCGTTGTACAGCGCGTAGTTCTGCGCGTATTGCGGGAACGTGTCGGACTCGGCTTCGGGCATCGTGACGCCGATGCTGTAGGTGCCGCCGCCGTCATTGCGGTAGAACACATAGCCAAGGTTCACGTCTACTTCGCGCGTGAAGAAGAAGGTGTGCGGCGGCGGGAACGTCGCGATCGAGCCGCGCGATCCTTCAGCGAGGAGCAGCCGGTTCGCTGCCCGGACGCCGGCCAGCCCGTTCGACTTGGGCCCGCCGAACTGATGGTGCTGCGGATGCCCGCCCGTGTCGCGCCAGGTCACCATCGGCATGGCGGTCGTCGAGAATCCCTTCAGACCCGCGTCGTACTTGTAGGCCACCCACGGCTCGTTCGTGCGCGCGATGGCATCCATCTGGATGAGGTTGGTGCCGCGATACACGGTGAACCGGAGGTTGCCGTCGAAGATGCCGAGCTTCATCCCGGGAAAGGTCACCGCCAGGCTGCCGCCGTCGCTCTTGACCTCGCACGAGGATGCGGAGAACGCCGACACGCCGCGCCGGATTTCTTCCCGCTTTCTCGGAATGCCGAGGCCGCGCCCGCCGGTCGCGCCAGGAGGATTGGGATTAGGGTTGTAGCCCGGCTTGCCGCGCGAGCCCGATTGGAGAGCGGCGACCTGTTCCGCGATCGTGCCTCCCTGTCCCAGTGTCGGGGCCGGCGGCGGCGCCGTCGCCGGCGCGTCTGCCGCGGCTTCTGCTGCCCCACGGCCGCCTCTGCCCGCGCCCGGCATGTTGTATCCGGGAATGCTGAGCGGCGCGTCCCAGAATGCGTACCAGCGGTTCTTGTCGATCACGTCCTGCGTGATGTCGGTGCCCAGACTGGACAACGCATTCGACTGGTCGTTCGACATGCGCCGCACACCTGTCGTCACCTGATATTCAGGCGTCAGGTTCTGTCCGAGCGTCGCCCATTCGCCACTGCCGCGCCGCACCGACAGATCGCGAATCGTCGGCGTGCCGCCATTGATCGCAAACCGCGCGCGCAATTGAGACGTCGCCTGCCCGTTCCACGACACGTTCAGCACGTCGTTCTCGATCGCGGCCGTCAGGCCGGCGCCGGCCTTGTACTGCGTCAGGTTGCAGTTGAGCGGGGCCGCAGACTGTCTTGCGGCGATCAGTTCTGAAGAGGGCGACAGCGGAATGGCTAGGCCGGTCACTACGGCTACCAGAGCACCCGCCGACAACACAAGTTTCGTGCCTCTCATTGATGAGCCTCCTGGGTGCAGGCATCTTACAACCAGCCGCTGCTTCTGCACTTCTGTTAAATTGAGCAAAAGATGTGCGCTAAGTATTGGCTAACCGTCGGATTTCTTGGGCTGCTTATTTGTCGCGGTGTGTCGCAGGATTTGAAGCCCACAGCCGAAGCGCGCGCGGTGCTGGCGCCGACCGGCACGCTGCGAGTCGGTCTGTACGTGGGCAATCCCGGCTCTCTGGTGAAGGAACCACCAACCGACCAGGCCAGGGGAGTCGGGTTCGAGCTCGGCCGCGAGTTCGCCCGATGGCTTGGCGTACCGTTCGAGCCGGTCGTCTACCCGAACAACGGCGCGATGCTCGAAGGGATTCGGTCCGGGAGCCTCGATGTCCTGTTCACGAACGCGACGCCCGCGCGCGCGAAGGAAATCGATTTCACGCAACCGTATATCGAGGTCGAGGCCGGCTTTCTCGTCCCGAAGGGGTCGCGCATCGCGAAGTTCGAGGATGTCGATGCATCCGGCGTTCGCGTGGGCGTGATGGACGGCAGCACGTCGGCGGTCGCGCTGCCGACCCTGCTGAAGAACGCGTCGGTCGTACGCGTGCCGACGATCGACGGCGTGCGCGAGGGACTGTCGGCGGGTACGCTCGACGCGTTCGCGACCAACAAATCCATCCTGTTCGAGGTCTCAGACTCGCTGCCCGGCGCGATTGTTCTCGCCGGCCGGTATGGTGTCGAGCAGCTCGCGATGGGCATTCCGAAGGGCAGAGATGCTGGCCTGCCGTACGCGCGCGGCTTTGTGGCTGAGGCCGTCAACGGCGGCCTTGTCGACGCCGCGATGGAGCGGGCTGGATTGCGTGGAGGAACCGTCAAGCGATGAAGATCAGCGACGTGCGCGCCACTACCGTGTCCGTTCCGCTCGAAGCGCCGCTTCGACACGCCAACGGCTGTCACTGGGGCCGCTTTGTGCGGACGATCGTGGAAGTGGAAGCTGACAACGGGCTGGTCGGTCTCGGCGAAATGGGTGGCGGCGGCGAATCAGCAGCCGCCGGCATTCGCGCGATGAAAACGTATCTCGTCGGACGCGATCCGGCTCGGCTCGAGGAAATGCGCTTCCTCCTGTCGAATCCAACTGCTTCGCTCTACAACAACCGCTCGCAGATGGCGGCGGCGCTCGAGTTCGCGTGCCTCGATCTCGTCGGGCAGGCGTGGGGCGTGCCTGTCAGCGAGATTCTCGGCGGCCGCGTCCGCGACCGCGTGACGTTTGCGTCGTATCTGTTCTTCAGGTACGCGGCCAGGAACGGCACCGGGACGATCCGCACGATCGATCAGGTGCTGGCGTACGCGCGGGCGCTCAAGTCCGCGCACGGGTTTACCTCGCACAAGATGAAGGGCGGTGTGTTTCCCCCGGACTACGAGCTCGAGTGCTACCGTGCGCTGGCTGCCGAGTTTCCCGGCGATCGATGCCGGTTCGATCCGAACGCGGTGTGGTCGACAGACCAGGCGGTTCGATTCGGGCGCGCCATCGAGCACCTGAACAACGATTACCTCGAAGATCCCGTCTTCGGACTCGACGGTATGCGATCGGTGCGCGAAAAGGTGTCGATGCCGCTGGCCACCAACACGGTCGTCGTGAACTTCGAGCAGCTCGCCACCAACGTACTGCGCCGATCGGTGGACGTGATCCTGCTCGACACCACGTTCTGGGGCGGCATTCGCCCGTGCGTCAAAGCGGCCGGCGTGTGCGAGACCTTCCAGCTTGGCGTGGCGGTGCACTCATCTGGCGAGCTCGGCATCCAGCTCGCGACGATGCTGCATCTGGGGGCGGTGGTGCCGAACCTGTCGTTCGCCGCCGATGCGCACTATCACCACCTCGAAGACGATGTCATCGAAGGCGGAAAGCTGACATACGAGAACGGCGCGATTCGCGTGCCCGATGCCCCCGGGCTGGGCGTGCGGCTGGACCGCGACAAGCTCGCCAAGTACGAGGATCTCTATCGCCAGCTTGGATCCTATCCGTACGATCAGGACCCTGGCAGGCCGGGCTGGACACCGCTCGTCCCGAACGATCGCTGGGCCGACCCCGGCGCCCCTCGAGAGCCCTTCGTCGAATCTCATTGAACGCCGTCCTACGGGCCAGCGCTGAGTTGTCTTGAATACTGGCGTAGCTGTTGCAGCTCATTCTGCTATGGGCCCCTTGCACGGAACCGGTTGCCTCAAATGCGGTGAACGCGACCTGGGGCTCATACCGTACGAGGTTGAGATGAGCACGGGCGGCCAGGCGAGCGTCGTAAAATTCGACACGCGTCCGCGTGCGAAGAACGGCGAGACCCTGCACCTGACGCTCCAAGACGGACGCATGCTGGATTGCCAGGTGCTCGATTCGTCGACCTACTGTGCGGTGGTCGGAGACGGTCCCTATTTCGACAGGCGCGCCGGCCCCCGCTAATCTATGGGCGCATGAATCCGCGCCTGAACCAGCAGATTGCGTTTCTCGTCGAAGCGGACAAACTCAAGTCCGTCGTCCGGCGCACCCCGCTCGTGGACGACTCACGCCTCGAAAACTCGGCCGAGCATTCGTGGCATCTCGTGCTGCTCCTGATGGTGCTGCGCGAATACGGCCCTGCGGGCATCGACTGGATGCGTGTGATGGAGATGGTCGCCGTCCACGATCTGGTGGAGATTGACGCGGGAGATGTCTTCGCGTACGACGTGCAGGGGCTCGAACGCAAGCTGCAGCGCGAGCAGGCCGCGGCGGATCGCGTCTTCGGACTCCTGCCCGGCGATCAGCGGGAACGCTTTCGCGCGTTGTGGGACGAGTTCGAAGCGCAGGAGACGCCGGAGGCGTGCTTTGCGAACGCGGTCGATCGCCTGCAGCCGCTCCTGCAGAACGAGCATTGCGGCGGCGGCAGTTGGCGCGGACAGACGCTCGCCGACACACAGATCCTGCGCCGCATGGCGCCGATTCAGTCGGCCATGCCGGACGTGTGGCCGCACGTCCTCGAGGTCATCGAGTCGTACTGCCGCGCTGGTGTCATCCAGCGCGCGCCCTAGAACCGCTTTATTTATGTGAGTCTGTGCGGGAAGAAGGATCGCCGATATTGGTCGAGCTGGCGGCCAGCATTGCGAACACAAAAATCACGAGAAACGCGACCACGACGCCCAGACCGATGTACATCCACCACATGAGGGCCACCTCGAGGGATTGGTCCGCCTTCGCCTGACTGTTGGGTTGAAATCCATCCTACACCATAATGTGCGCCCGTGATCACCGAGACCTATTCGCCCGCGGAAGAACGATTCAATCGGCACCGGCAGACATTCGGTCTCATCGCCGGGCCGCTGGTGGCGATGGCAATTCTGTTCATGCCAACGGCATTGCCCCCGCCGGCGCAGCGCGTTGCCGCTGTGCTCGTGCTCATGATCGTGTTGTGGATGACCGAGGCGCTGCCGCTCGCAGTCACGGCGCTTGTGGGACCAACGCTCTGCATCATTCTCGGCGTGGCCACGGCGCAGGCGGCGTTCGCGCCGTTTGCCGACCCGGTGATCTTTCTCTTCATCGGCAGTTTCATCCTTGCCGAGGGGATGGTGGTGCACCGGCTCGACCGCCGCATGGCGTTTACCGCGCTGGCGTCGACATGGGTGGGCTCGAGCGGTCTTCGCCTTGTCGTCGCGTACGCCGGCGTCACCTGCGTTCTGTCGATGTGGATGAGCAATACCGCGACGACGGCGATGATGTTTCCGCTCGGCCTCGCGGTATTGACCGAGCTCGGGCGCGAACGAAAGGGCGATCGCGATTTTCAGCACTACGCCATGGCGTTGATGCTCGTCACCTCGTTTGCCGCCACGATCGGCGGGATGGGCACGCCGGTCGGGACACCTCCAAACCTGATTGGTGTGGGACTGCTTCGCACGACCGCGGACATCAACGTCAGCTTCACCGGGTGGATGATCGTCGGCGTCCCCGTCATGGCGGCGACGATGCTGTCGCTGGTGCTCTGGTTTCTGGTGCCTCGCGCGCGCAACATTCAACTTGGCGCCGAGGCCGTGCGCACCGTCGCCGAGGAACTGCGCAAGCTGGGCACGATGTCGCGCGGAGAGCGGAACGTCGTCATCGCGTTTGCCGTCACGATTGCACTGTGGGTACTGCCGGGTGTCTTCAGCCTCACATTCGGTGAGACACACGCGGTGACGCGCCGATTTGCGACGCTGGTTCCCGAATCGGTGGCGGCGATCGTCGGGGCCATCCTGCTGCTCGTCATTCCCGTCAGCTGGCAGGAGCGGCGCTTCACGCTCTCGTGGGATGAGGCCTCGCGCATCGACTGGGGCATCGTGCTGTTGTTCGGCGGCGGGCTCGCGATGGGACGGCTGTCGGAATCGACCGGGCTCTCCGAGGCGCTGGGTCACGGCATCGCGGCGCAGTTTCCGGGCGCCAGCGTCACAGCGCTCACGATGGTCTTCACCGCGATTGCCGTCATCATGTCGGAGACCGCATCGAACACGGCGGCCGCGAATATCATCGTGCCCACCGCGATTGCCGTCTCAAGGGCCGCCGGCGTGTCGCCACTCGAGCCGGCGCTCGGGGCGACGCTTGGCGCCAGCCTCGGCTTCATGATGCCTATCTCCACACCGCCCAACGCGATCGTTTACAGCAGCGGCTACATTCCGCTCGGTGCAATGGTGCGCAACGGCTTCATTCTCGACGTCGTTGGCTATTTCATTGTCGTGGCGGGCGTGCTCCTGCTTGGCAAGTTTGTATAAATTGGAAAGTTTGTATTAAAGAGGTTGCACGTTCGTACCAAGTGACCAGAGTTAAGACATACACCGTACAAAGAAAAAAATATTTTTTCCGCGATTCCTGTCTGGCGGTTTGGGCTGCCTCTGAGTAACATCATCCGGCCAGGAAATTCCCCCTGAGGCGGGATGCCCGAGCCCGTCCCAACCAGGCATAGTACACGGCACATTTCGCGGAGTTGTGTATGTGGATTACTGGTCAGATTGTCGATGACCGCGGTCGGGCGCTGCCCGGTGTCACCATCGAGGCCCTCGGTCTGGGAGCGATCGGCAGGCGTGCCGCCGTCAGCAACGCGCGGGGGCTGTATGTCATGCAGGATCTGCCTCCCGGCAAATACACCATCACGTTCACACGCTCGGGCTTCGGCACGCTTCGGCGTCAGCTCGATCGGCTTTCTACCTACGTCGCAACAATCAACGCGTGCCTTCAGACCGGAGTCGCCGCCCGTTCGTCTGAGTGATAGTCTGTCGAGCTTGCCGCGCCGACAACCATAACAGCCGACACGCATAACAGCCGACACGCATAGCTGACAGGCGGGATGACGAAATACGGCCAGCCGGTGATTTCGCGAGAGACGCGTCTGCTCCTGATCACGATCGTGATCTCGGTGGGCGCGCTGTGGCTGCTCGCGCGCCTGCGCTTCCAGGATCGTCCGGTCACGGTCGCGCCGGTCGTGCCGGTGCTCGCGCAGTTGCGCGCGCAGTCGAACTACGACGATCTGGCGCGATCGATGTCCGAACTCCGTCCCGGCGTCTTCGCCACCGTCGCGGCGACCGATCGAGGTGTGGCGGCACTTCGCATCGCCGAAGAGGTCGGCGTCGGCCTCGTTGCCTCGCACCTCGAGCTCATGCCATTGCCCGAGGCCGACGTCGCGTCTCTGGCCACGTGGACGCCGCGGATCTTTGATTACCCTCGCTATCTGGTCGCGGTCGAGATCGTCGAAGGGAGTCTCTCGCTGCGACCTGTCTTCGTCGGCTCGCTCGTCCCGGTCGAGAGCCGCGACTGGAATGGTTCGATCTGGAGGCTTCCGCCAGGCGTCGGCCTTTCTCCGGGCACCTTCCTCTTCAGCACCGAAGGACTGCTCGCGGGCGTGGCGGTGGAGCAGGCGGGTGCGCTGTCGCTGGTGCCCGCGCCGCTCGTGCTCGAGAGCGCGAAGAAGCTCTCGCGGAACACGCCGCACGCACCCGGCGTGCTCGGGATGACCGTGCAACCGACGACGGTCGGATTGGCAGTGACGTGGGTTGATCCCGCCGGGCCCGCTTTTGACGAGCTGATGCCCACCGACATCGTTGAATCGGTCAACGGTCGGGCGGTGGCGAATGCCGACGATTGGCGCGCCCACACACGGAACATCGCCAACGGCGAGGAGGTGAAGCTCCGCGTGCGGAGCGACGGTGAGACCCGCGACGTCGCCATCAAGGCTGCGGCCGTGGTCGAGCCGCCCGAGGATTCGTCGCTGGGGCTCCGCGTGCGCACCGTGCCGCGCGTGGGCGTGGAAGTGCTGGCCGTCGAGCCGCAATCGCGGGCCGACAGGGCGGGCATTCGCCCGGGCGATCTCATCACGGTGTTCGGCGGCCAGAGAGCACCGGCGGCCGCCCAGATCGTGCGGATCTTCGACGACGCCGCGCGCCAGGCCAGGCTTCTCGTCGCCCTCAGTCGTGGCAGCGAGCACCATGTCGTCGTGCTCGAGAAGATCGCCACCACACCATGATGCGAATCTGGTCGCTTCCCGCGTTGCTGCTGATGGGGATTGCGCTCGGGCCGCACGGTCTCAAGATCCTGACGCCATCCGTTGTGCTGCTGCTGGACCCCATCGTGGCCATGGCGCTCGCCATGATCGGGGTGTTCGTCGGTCTCAACGTCGATCTGCACCGTCCCCGCATCGACGCGTCGATTGCCATCGCCGCGCTCGGCGGCGCGGCCATCATCTTTTCGCGCGACGTCTCGCCCATCGCGATGTTCCTCGTCACGCTCGCCGTGGCCGGCGTCGCGATCATCGTGGCGTTTGCCAGCTGGCTGCTGGTGGGGCAGACCGACGCCGAGCGCGAGCCGCAGGTATTTGTGGTGGGCGCGTTGCTGCTCGTCGGCGGCGCCGCGGCGTACCTGTCGCTGTCGGCGCTCTTTGCCGGGCTGTTCGCCGGCATGTTGTGGAACGCCGCGGGCGATCTGGCCCGCGCGCGCATTGCCAAAGAGCTCGACTATTTCCAACACCCGCTCGTCGTACTGCTGCTGCTCGTGACCGGTGCGTCCATTTCGACTTATGTGGAAGCCGCGGTGCTCGGGCTCGTCGTGCTCGTCCTCCATCTTGCGGCGCGTGACGACGACCGCCCGCAGTCTGCCATTGCGGCGATGCCGGTCCCGCTCGTGGCCGTGGCCCTGGCGCTCGATCTGTTCAGGGGAGCGATGCGATGATTCGGGCCGCGGCCATCGTGCTCGTCGTCGCGGCGATGCTGCTCATCCGGCACATCGGGCCCGTGGGAACCGGCGATCCTCGCGGTGCGGCGCTCGCGCTTGGCTTCACGCTGACGCTCGCGCTGGTCGCCGGCGAATTTCTGCGCCGGTTCAGGATGCCGCGCCTGACGGGCTATCTGCTGTTCGGGCTCCTGGTCGGGCCGTATCTGGGCAACGTCATCACCGAAGTGATGGCGCGTCAGCTCCAGACAGTCAACGGCATTGCGACGACGCTGATCGCGTTCATCGCGGGTCTCACGCTGAACATCGAGCGACTCGAACGGCGTGTGCCCGGAGCGGGACTGACGACCGTTGTCACGCTGGGAATCGCAATGGCGGGCCTCGGCCTCGTGGCGTGGATCCTCTGGCCGTGGCTGCCGATTGCGCCGCAGGCCTTCGGCACGGCCAGGCTCGCGATGATCGCGCTGATGGTCGTCATCGTGGTGAGCTTTTCGCCGACGATGAGCGCCGCCGTCATCACCGAGACCGGCTCGCGCGGCAAGCTCAGCGACTTCGTGCTGGCGACGGTCGTCCTCGCCGACATCGTCGTGCTGGTCCTCTTTTCCGTGTTCATGCAGCTCGCGCGCGCCACATTCGGCGACAACGCGCCCGGCGATGTGAACATGCTGGTGCGGCTGTCGTGGGAAATCGGCGGCGCCGTCGCGTTCGGCTGTCTCATCGGCGCGCTCTTCGCCCTGTATCTCAGATACGTCGGGCGCGAAGTCACGCTCGCGTTGCTGGTGGTGTGCCTGGTGCTGAGCCAGGTCGGCATGAGCCAGCGCGTCGAGCCGCTCCTGGCCGCGATGGCGGCGGGCATCGTCATCGCGAACGTGGCGGTCGCGCAGGGCGAAACGCTGAAGGCCGCCATCCAGACGGGCGCGCTTCCATTGCTCATCGTGTTCTTCGTCGCAATCGGGACGTCGCTGCGCCTCGATACGCTCGCGACCGCCGGCCTGGCGGCGGTGGGACTGGCCCTGGTCCGTGTGGGGCTGATCTGGGTTGGCGTGCGGACAGGGCTGCACGTCTCGGGCGTCAAGGATTCGGCCGGCGAGTACGTCTGGATGGGCCTCATCTCGCAGGCCGGCATCACGCTGGGCCTGGCGGCCGCGGTCGCGACCGAGTTTCCAACGTGGGGCGCGCAGGTCCAGATGCTGCTCGTGGCGCTCATCGCCATCGACGAGCTGGTGGGACCCGCGCTCTTCCGGACCGGTCTCGTGCGAGCCGGAGAAATCGACGCGCACGCGCCCCGGCCGTTGCTGGTTGTCTCGAACCGCGAGCCATATCTGCATAACCTGGACGAGGAGGGACGGATCACGTGCGCGACCGCAACCGGCGGCGTCGCCGTGGCGCTCGATGCCCTGATGCGCGAGCGTGGAGGGACGTGGATTGCGCACGGCGCCGGGACCGCGGATCGCGAAACCGTGGACGAACGCGACAAGATACAGGTGCCTCCCGGGAGCCCGGCCTACGACCTGCGCCGCCTCTGGATTCCGCAGGAAGAGTTTGACCTCTATTACGGCGGGTTCGCGAACGAAGGGTTGTGGCCTCTCTGTCATCTCGTCGACGTCCGGCCGAAGTTCCGGCGGGAAGACTGGGCCGCGTACAAGAAGGTGAACGCGCAGTTTGCCGCCGCGATCGATCGCGAAATGACGACTCCCGATACGCCGGTGTTCCTGCAGGACTACCACCTCGCGATGGCGGCGTTGTACCTGCGGCGGCGCCGGCCGCACGTGCGCACGGCGCTCTTCTGGCATATCCCGTGGCCCAACCCCGATCGGCTGCTGATGTGCCAGTGGCGTCGCGAGCTGCTGGCCGGGTTGATGGCCAACGATCTGCTGGCGTTCCAGGTCGAGCGCGACCGGCGCAATTTTCTTCTGGCGGTGGAAGACGAGCTCGGCGCCGAGGTCGAGGCCGACGGTTCGAGCGTTCGACACAAGGGACACGGCACCACCGTCGTCTCGGTGCCCATCGGCGTTGATTACGACCGGATTCAGGGTGTGGTCAGCGACGAATTCCTCGACGCGCAGAAGGCCGAGCTGCGTCAGCTGTTCGGTCTGGCCAACAACAACATCATTGGTGTCGGCGTCGATCGGCTCGACTACACCAAGGGGATTCCGGAGCGCCTCGAAGCAATCGATCGCGTGCTGACGCGGCGGCCCGATCTCCGCGGACGTTTCAGTTTTGTGCAGATCGGTGTGCCGTCGCGATCGCAGCTCGAGCGCTACGGCGCGATCGAGTCGGAAATCGATCGCAAGGTCCGCGAGGTGAACGAGAAGCATGCCGTGCCGGGCTCCCCGCATCCCGTGTACTTCCATAAGAAGGCGCTCGGTTTGGCCGAGCTCGTGGCGCTGTACCGCATGGCGCACTTCTGTGTCGTCAGCTCGCTGGCCGACGGCATGAACCTGGTGGCGAAAGAATTCGTGGCGGCGCGCGACGACGAAGACGGCGTGCTCGTTTTGAGCGCGCTCGCGGGTGCCGCGGAAGAGCTTCGCGAAGCGCTCATCATCAATCCGTACGACGTCGACGGGTTTGCGAAGGCGCTCACCCGGGCGATCGACATGGATCCCGACGAGCGGCGCCTCCGCATGCGCGCCATGCGGCGCATTGTCGCCGGTCGCAACGTCTTCAGTTGGGCATCGGACATTCTGGAAGGTCTCGAGAGCCTGTGGACCAAGCCGCTCCAGTACGCCGCGCGCGCGCCAGACGGGGCGCCGGTTTGAACCTGACAGGTTCGTTTAGTTCGTAGGTTCGTCAGGTTCGTCAGGTTCGTTGGGTTCGGCGGTTCGGTGAGTTCGAGGTTCTGAACCTCACGAACCCCACGAACCCCACAAACTTCAAGATTTTCGTCCCGGCGTGAGAGTTGCATTGTCCCCTGTGCATGGCCCCTCAGCCGTCGTTTGATAAGACACTGCAGCAGCTGAAGACGGCGCTTCAGTCGTTGAAGGGGTGGGCTGTCCAGCAC
>Ga0310892_10000298_pt1 | contig 13812 bp, 9 predicted proteins | sample C0D1metaG_FD_203747 | JGI IMG/M metagenome (GOLD analysis project Ga0310892, IMG submission 203747) | Lab incubated soil microbial communities from West Virginia University Organic Research Farm, Morgantown, WV, United States - C8D2 | ecosystem: Environmental > Terrestrial > Soil > Agricultural...
CCAAGCTCGCCAAGATCAACGCCTACCATGTGTCGCTCTTTGCCTACTTGCTCGAGCGGCTGCAGGCGACACCAGACGGCGACGGAACGCTCCTGGATCACTCCACGTACATGCTCGGGAGCGGGATGGGAAATCCCGACATCCACGATCACCGGAACCTGCCGATTGTGGTCGCGCGCGGCAGTATCGCCTCCGCCAGAGGCGGGTATCACCTCAAGTTCCCGGACGGTACGCCGCTCGCGAACCTCCACCTGACGTTGCTCGATGGCGTTGGCGTCCGCCTCGACAACTTCGTCGACAGCACCGGACGTGCTGGCGTCGTGTCGGAGCCGCTGACGCTGTGAGCACAGGCGCAATGCGGTCACCGCGGCGCGCGATCGGTCTGGCCGCCCTGGCGGTCTTGACGGCGGTTGCCGTGGTGAAGGGCGCAGGTGCGACGCCGCTGGTCGATGCGGTTCGGCGCGGCGACGCCGCGGTTGCCCGAGCCGAGTTGCAGCGAGGCGCCGACGTGAACGCTGTCGAGGCGGATGGCACGACTGCGCTGCACTGGGCTGCGTACCGCAACGACGCGGACCTCGCCGAAGCATTGATTCGAGCCGGCGCGCGAGTGGACGCGCCGAATCGTTACGGTGTCCGGCCGTTATCGCTCGCCAGTCAGGGTGGATATGCGGCCATCGTCACGATCCTCCTTGCCGCCGGCGCGGATGCGAACGTCGCGCTGCCATCGGGAGAGACCGCCCTCATGGCGGCTGCCCGTTCCGGCAGCGTGTCAGCCGTCGACGCGCTGCTGGCCCGCGGCGCCGCCATCGACGCGCGCGAGTCAGCGCGCAGTCAGACGGCGATGATGTGGGCCGCCGCCGAGGGCCACGCGGACGTCCTGCGCGCGCTGGCTCGCGCCGGCGCCTCCGTCAGTGCCCGCTCGAAGAGCGGCTTTACGCCGCTGCTGTTCGCCGCCCGCGAGGGGCACATCCAGGCCGTCGGCGCTCTGCTGGATGCCGGCGCGCGGCTCGACGAATCGCTCGCCGTCAGCTCGGCGGAGTCGGCCGGCGGCGTCGAGCGGGAGCAGAAGGAGGCCAACCTCGATGCCTTCCTGCTCGCCACCGGCAGTGCACATTTCGAGCTCGCCGCCTACCTCCTCGACCGCGGCGCCAACCCTAATGTGGCGCCACGCGGCTGGACGGCGCTTCATCAGGTGTCGTGGGTCCGCAAGATGGGCGAGGCCGGCAGCAACGATCCGCCGCCGCAGGGCTCGGGGAACATGACGAGCCTCGAGTTCGTGAAGAAGCTCGTCGCCAAGGGTGGGCAGGTCAACGCGGCGGTCGCGGCGCGGCGGCTGCCAGTCGGATCGTCAGGGTTGAACTTCACCGGCGCGACGCCTTTCTTCCTGGCGGCGCGCACCGCGGATCTCGAGCTGATGCGCGTCCTGCTCGACGCCGGAGCCAATCCGCGTACACCGACGGCCGCGGGAACCACGCCGCTGATGGTGGCGGCCGGGGTCGGCAGCTCGCTGCCCGGCGAGGAGCCAGGGACGGAAGCCGAGGCGCTCGAAGCGGTGAAGCTGACGCTGGAGCTCGGCGACGATGTGAACGCCGTCGACGCTAATGGCGACACTGCGATGCACGGCGCCGCGTACAAGCATCTGCCAGCCGTTGTCCGGTTCCTTGGCGGAGCCGGCGCGAAGAGCGACGTGTGGAACCGGCCGAACAAGGCCGGCCATACGCCGCTGCAGATTGCCGCGGGAATCCAACGCGGTATGAACTTCGTCTACTCGGTCGACACCGCGGACGCCCTCCGCGGCCTGCTCGCGCGCTAAACCTCTTCGACCTCGACCCCGGCGCGCTCGGCCTTCGCCGCCGCGATGATCTTCGCCTGCTGCGGCGCCGGCACTTCGTCGTAGTGCGAGTACTCCATGTGGTACGAGCCGCGGCCGCCGGTCGCCGAGGTGAGGTGCTGCTCGTAGGTGAGCATCTCGGACATCGGCACCTGAGCCTTGATGATCGTCGTGCCGCCGCGCGTGTCCATGCCGCTGATCCGGCCGCGCCGCCCGTTCAGATCGCCCATCAGGTCGCCGGCATAGTCGGACGGCGCGTAGACCTCGACGTTCATGATCGGTTCGAGGATGGTCGGGCGCGCCCTCGTCATCGCATCCTTGAAGGCCAGCGAGCCCGCCAGCTTGAAGGAGAGCTCGTTCGAATCGACGTCGTGGTAGGAGCCGTCGAAGACGGTGACACGGAAGTCGACCATCGGGTAGCCGGCGAGGTAGCCGCGCGTGCGGGCATCCTGGATGCCTTTTTCGACTGCCGGCACGAACTGCCGAGGGATGGCGCCGCCGAAGATGTCGTCGACGAACTCGAAATCGGAACCGCGCGCCAACGGCTCGACCTTGATCTTGCAGTCGCCGAACTGGCCGTGACCGCCGGTCTGTTTCTTGTGACGGCCGTGCGCTTCGGTCGATGCCTTGATCGTCTCGCGGTACGGGATCCGCGGCGGCTTCAGGTTCACGTCCACGCCGAAACGGCGCTTCAGTTTCGCGACCGTTACTTCGATGTGCAGCTGGCCCTGGCCCGACAGCAGCAGTTCCTTGGTCTGCGGATCGCGGCTGTACTTGATCGAAGGATCTTCTTCCTCGAGGCGGTGCATCGACGTACTGATCTTGTCCTCGTCGCCGCGGCTCTTCGGCTCGATCGCATACGACAGGACCGGCTCCGGGAACTTCAGCGGCGGGAACGTCAACGGATCGGCCTTGTCCCCGAGCGTGTCGTTGGTGAGCGTGTCCTTGAGCTTCGCGACCGCACCGAGATCCCCCGCCTTGATCTCCGGAACGTTCGCGGGCGTCTTGCCTTGCTGAAGCTGCAGGTGGCCGAGGCGCTCGGGGACGTCCTTGGTCTTGTTGTGGACCGTTGAGTCTGCCTTGACGACGCCCGATATCACTCGAAACATCGTGATCCGGCCGGCGAACGGATCGGCGACCGTCTTCCAGACGAACACCGACGCCGGCGACTTCTCGTCGGCTTTCCGGAGTTGTTCGGCGCCGCTCTTGTCGAGGCCCTTGAACGGCCGATCCGACGGCGACGGCACGTAACTCACGATCGCGTCGAGCAGCGGTTGGATGCCGATGTTGAGCAGGCTCGACGTGCAGACCAGCGGGAAGACTTTGCCGGCGGCGACCGAGTTGTGCAGGCCGGCCACCAGCTCCTCATCGGTCAGCGAGCCGGCATCGAAGAACTTTTCCATCAGCTGCTCGTCTGCTTCGGCCACCATCTCGACGAGCGCCTCGCGGGCCGACTCGACGGCAGCGCTCATGTCCGCCGGCACCGCCCCTTCGGCGAACTTGCCGCTTTCGTCGGTCTGGTAGACGTAGGCCTTGCGCGACACCAGATCGACAACGCCCTTGAACGATTTCTCTTCGCCGATCGGCAGCTGAATCGGCACGATTGTCCGCCCGCACGCCTCGCGCAGCGACTGCAGCGAGCGATCGAGGCTGGCGCGGTCACGATCGATCCGGTTGATCACCACCAGACGCGGCAGCTCCAGCTCTTCGGCCGCCGCCCACACCTTCTCCGTCTGCACCATGACGCCGGAGACGGCATCGACGACGACCAATGCGGCGTCGGCGACGGTCAGAGCCGCCCGCGCCTCGCTCAGGAAATTGCCAATGCCCGGGGTGTCGATGACGTTGATCTTGTGCTTGTTCCATTCAGCGTAGGCCGTGCTGGCCGACAGCGTGTGCTTGCGGGTAATTTCCTCTTCGTCGAAATCGGTCACCGTCGTGCCTTCGTCCACCTTGCCGAACCGGTTGACCATCCCGGCCGCCGAGAGGATGGCGGCGGCAAGCTGGGTTTTTCCGGAGCCGGTATGTCCGACGAGCGCGACATTCCTGATGCTGGCGGCGTCGTAGACCTTCATAGACAAGGGCCCCCTTCAACTGGGACGTTCCAAAGGCGGAATCATATGCGAAGGCCGCGGCAGCGGCTATAGCCCGCCGGCCCCCGGGCCGATAGGACCGAGGTAATGACTACTCGCGACGCGACGGCGACCTCAGCGCCCAGAGCTCAGGCGTGGCCCGTGGCCCTGCTCCTGTTCGGGTCGGGCTGCTCGGCACTCATTTATCAGACCGCCTGGATGCGGGAGTTCCGACTGATCTTCGGCGCGTCGACCGCGGCATCGGCGGCGGTCCTGGCCATTTTCGTCGGCGGTCTCGGTCTCGGCGGACTGGTCCTCGGACCGCGCGCTGACCGGCATCCCCGTCCTATCCTTTACTACTCGTACCTCGAGGCGATCGTCGCCGCCTCGGCGGCGTTGACGCCTCTCGTTCTCACCGTCGTCCAATTCATTTATTTCTCCATGGGCGGCTCGCTCCGGCTCGGCACCGGCGGGGGCACGGTACTGCGGCTGGTGCTCAGCACGGCGGTGCTCGCGGTGCCGACCTTCGTGATGGGCGGCACGCTCCCGGCCGCAGCGCGCGGTGTGACCCGCGGCAGCGACGCCCGCCGCCAGGACGTGGCCGCGCTCTACAGCCTGAACACGCTCGGCGCGGTCGTTGGCTGTGTGACGTCGACGTTCTACCTCCTCGAAATCTTCGGCACGCGCAGCACGCTGTGGCTCGCGGCCGGGCTGAATGCGCTCGTCGTGGTCTTGGCGCGCCAGGTCGATCGCCGATCCGAACCTGACGCGGAGCCGGTCGTCGAAGCCGCGGTTGCTGAGCAATCCCAGGTCCAGTCCGAGTCGAAGGCGCCGACATGGTTCCTCCTCCTCGCCTCAGGCGTCGTCGGCTTCGCGTTCTTCCTGATGGAGCTCGTCTGGTACCGCATGCTCGGACCGCTGCTTGGAGGATCCGTCTTCACGTTCGGATTGATCCTCGCGGTCGCGCTGGTCGGGATCGGGATCGGCGGGCTGCTCTATTCGCTGATTGGCGTCAACCGGCCGGCCACGCTTGCGGGGCTCGCGACATCGTGCCTGCTCGAAGCGTCGGCGATGGCACTCGCGTTCGCGCTCGGCGATCGGATCGCGGTACTGGCGCTCGTGCTCATGCCGCTCGGCCAGGCCGCGTTCGGGGCGCTTGTGGCCGGGTGGACGATCGTCGCGGTGATCGTGGTGCTGCCGGCGGCGATCATCTCGGGCTATCAGTTCCCGCAGCTGATTGCGCTGTTCGGGCGCGGGCGTGAGAACGTCGGACGGCAGATCGGCCTGGCCTATGCGGCGAATACGGTCGGCGGGATCACGGGATCGCTGGCCGGCGGCTTTCTCGTGCTGCCGCTGCTCTCGACTCCCGGCGCGTGGCGCTTCTCCGCCGTGTGCCTTGTCGCGCTCGGCATCGCGGCCGGGGTCGTATCCGGCCTGAGCCGGACCCGCGAGCAGGTCCGCCTACAGGGAAACACGACGAGGTGGAAACCGCTCTTCACACCGGCCTTCCTCACCGTCCTGACGATCCTGCTGCTGACCGCGACGGGCCCCACGGCGGTCTGGCGGCATAGCGGCATCGCGTCGGGGACTGCGGGCATCAGCACCATCAACTCTCCGCAAGAGCTGCGCAGCTGGATGCACGCGCAGCGGAGCTTCGTCGAGTGGCAGGCCGACGGCTTCGAGAGCAGCGTGGCGCTGTCGATTGGCAGCGGTGGTTACGCGTTCGTCGTCAACGGCAAGGCTGATGGCAGCGCTCGCGTCGACGCCGGTACGCAGGTGATGCTGGCCCTCATCGGCAGCATCCTTCATCCAAACCCCCGTCACTCTCTGGTCATCGGCCTGGGGACTGGCAGCTCCGCCGGCTGGCTTGGCGCGGTGCCCTCGATGGAGCGCGTCGACGTGGTCGAGCTCGAGCCGATCGTTCTCGAGGTGGCGCGGCAATCCAGTGCTGTCAACCAGGACGTGTTGAACAACCCGAAAGTGCACGTGCGCATCGGGGATGCACGTGAGGTCCTGCTGACGACGAGCCAGCGCTACGATTTGATTGCCTCGGAGCCTTCCAATCCGTTCCGTGCCGGCATCGCCAGTTTGTTCACGCGCGAGTACTACCAGGCAGCCAGCGATCGACTGACTGACGACGGCCTGTTCCTGCAGTGGCTGCAGGCCTACGGCGTCGACGCATCGGCCGTGCGCACGGTTTACGCCACGATGGGGTCGGTGTTTCCGTCGGTTGAAACCTGGCAGACGCGCGGCGGCGACATCGTCCTGGTTGGCGCGAAGCGCGCCCCGGTCTACGACCTGGCGCGGATTGCCGCGCGGATTGAGGAAGAACCGTACCGGTCGGCGCTGCGCGTCGCATGGCGGTCGAGCGGTGTGCAAGGGTTCCTCGGGCGATACCTTGCCGGCGACCAGCTCGCCCGCGCGATCGGATCGGCGCCGCGCGTCCAAATCAACACCGACGACCGCAACATCGTGGAGTTCGGTTTCGCGCGGTCACTGGGTCGCGATTATCAGATGGTGTCGCAGATCCGCTCACTGGCGCAGGGTGTGGGCGCCACTCGTCCGCCGGTCGAGGGCGGTCCGGTCGATTGGTCGGCGGTTGACATGGCGTGGGTCAGCCAGATCGCGGCCGAAGGCGGGGTCATTCAGATCAACCCTCAGGCGAGCCCCGAACATCGAATTCGCCAGCGTGCGCTGATCCATTACTACCGCGAGGACAATCTCGAAGCCGCGCGTGCCGTGTGGGCGCAGCAGTCCAGTCCCGCGGCCGATCAGAATGAAATCGCGATGGTCGCCGAGATCCAGGCGACTGCTGGCGCGCCAGAGGCCGTGACGACTATCGAACGGCTGCGCCATTTCCACGCGGGCGAGGCGGACGTCATGCTGGCCGAACTCCGGTTCGCCCAGCGGGATTACGAAGGGACCGCAGCGGCTCTCGAAACCGCGTTTGCCACCTTCCGCCGCGATCCATGGGCGCTGCCGCGCTTCACCCAGAAGGGCGTCGCGCGCGCACAGGTGCTCGGCTCCGCACAGCCGATGTTCGCGCGTCGCATGATCGAGGCACTGCGCGAGCCGTTTGCGGTGAAGGTTGCGGACATCCGCCGCCGTGTGGCCATCGCGTTCCTCACCAGCCAGGTCGACTTCAAGGGCATGTGTGCCGACGCGATCGGTGCGCTGGAACCGAACGTGCCGTGGGCCGAAGATTTTCTCGCGCTGCGCCGCAACTGCTATGCGGAGACCGGCGACCTGCGGTTGGCGGCCGCCACGCGCGAACTGGGCGAGTACCTGTCGATGGAGGGGCTGCCGCTCAACGCCGGTGTGGCTATTCGTAACGGAGCGCTTCGATAGGATCGAGCCGTGAGGCTTTGAACGCCGGGTACATCCCGAAGAAGATTCCAACCGACACCGAGAACCCGAGGCCGAGCGCGAACGACCACCACGGCAGCGAAATCGGGAACCCTGAGACGAGGTGCACGATCCAGCCGATCGCCGCCCCGAGAGCGACCCCGAGCAGGCCACCCATCAGCGTCAGGAACGAGGCTTCCATCAGGAACTGGAAGAGAATCTCGGCGCGGCGAGCGCCAAGCGCCTTCCGCACGCCGATCTCGCGCGTCCGTTCGGTGACCGAGATCGACATGATCGCCATGACGCCGATGCCGCCGACGAGCAGCGCGATCGACGAAATGACGATTAACGCGAGGAACGTCGCCTGGCTGATCTGATCCCACAGCTGCAGGATGGCATCTTGCGTCATGATGTCGAAATCATCGGGCTCGTCGAGACGCAGGCTGTGGCGGATGCGCATCACCCGCTGGACGTCGGCAATCGCCTCCTTCTGCTCGACCCCGGGGCGTGGGACGGCCGCGATCTGGATCGGAACCAGCTCCGTCACGTTTCGGCCGCGGCCCACGACCATGCCGCCGAGCCCGAACTGCCGCTGATAGGACGTATACGGGATCACGACGAAATCGTCCTGCGAGGCGTTGAACCCGCCGACGCCGGGACGCTTCTGGAACACGCCGACGACGGTGTAGCGCTGTGAGCCGACCCGCACGAGCTTGCCGATCGGTTCGGTACCGGACTCCCCGAACAGCGCCTGATAGGGGGTCTGGCCGAGGACGACGATGTTCTTGCGGTACTGGACCTCCGTGCCCGTGAAGAAGCGGCCGAAGGTGAGATCGAGCGCCGTCCCGACGGCGAAGTTTTCGGTCGTGCCGAACACGATCATCGGCCTCGTGCGCCGCTCCCGGTAGAACACCCGCTCCTGTGTCGGTGGCCCGAATCCACCGCCGCCCAGCTGGATATCCACCAGTTCAATCGACGCCGCGTTCTCCTCGATCGCGCGGGCGTCGGAAACGGTCAGGTTCGGCCGCTTCATCAACTGATTGAAGACGTCGCCGTTGGTCAGGCTGGTGGGTCCGAACCGCTGGACGAAGATGATGTCCGGGCCGATCGAACGGACCGTATCGCGCAGCGATTCGTCGAACCCGCGAATCATCGCCGTCATGCCGACGATCGAGGTGATCCCGATCACGACCCCGAGCACCGTCAGCGCCGAACGCAGTTTGTTGCTGCGCACGGTGTCGAGCGCCATCACGATGACCTCGCCGATCAGGCTCGACCTCATCACTCTCTTCTCAGTGCTTCAATCGGATCGAGGCTTGCGGCGCGCGCAGCTGGATACAACCCGAAGAACAGCCCGACCACGCCGGTAATGCCGATGCCGAGCGCAATCGACCAGAGCTCCAGCGACGCGGTGATCGGCGTGAAATAGGAGACGGCCGTGGCAAAGATCGCACCCAGGGTGACGCCGATGACGCCGCCGAGAACGGACAGCACCACCGACTCGGTCAGCATCTGCGCCAGGATGTCGGTGCGCCGCGCGCCGAGCGCCTTGCGCAACCCGATTTCCCGCGTTCGCTCCGATACCACCATCAGCATGATGTTCATGATCACGATGCCGCCGACCACCAGCGACAGGGCGACGACGCCGACCAGCACGGCGAAGATGCCGTTGGTGGCCTGTTTGTAGAGCGACAGGAACGTCTCGGACGTGAACATGCCGAAATTGTTGGCCTGCTTCGGCCGCAGGCGGCGGGCAATGCGCAGCGCCAGCGTGGCGTCGTCCATCGCCTGGTCGAGCTGCGAGAGGTCCTGGGGATTGACCGTGAGTGAGAGCTGGCGGCGCGCGCCGAAAATCATCTGGAACTGGCGGAGCGGAATGATTGCGAACGCGTCCTGCGAGCGACCCAGGAAGGTGCCGCGTTTCGCGCTGACGCCGACAATCCTGAAGTGGACGCCTTCGATCTGCACCGTCTTGTCCAGCGGATCCACCGCGCCGAACAGCTTATCGGCGATTTCCCAGCCAATCACCGCGACGGGATGGGCTCGCGCGACCTCCGAGGCGCTCATCAGCCGGCCGCGCTCCGCGTTGTAGGTCGAGAATTCCGCAAACTCGTCCGACACGCCGGTGATGGTTGCGGTATCGATCGACTTATTGCGGTAGGCGATCGCGCCGCTGCCTTGGGATTCGAGCATGACGGCGCGCACCAGTGGTCCGTAGCGCTTGATCGCGGCGGCGTCGGCCGCCGTAATGCGTGGGTTGGCTCGGGCGCGGTCGAAATCGTCCTCGTTGAACACGATGCCGAACTGCTGGACGCTGAACGAGTCGGCGCCCGCCTGGCTCAGGATGGCGTCCTGGACGGCGGCGTTGAGGCCCTGGATGAGCGAGACCACCGCGATGATCGACGTCACCGCGACGATGTTGCCGAGCACGGTCATGAACGACCGGAGCTTCGACGCCCAGATCGTCGAGAGCGCCAGGCCGGCGGCTTCGAGAAAGTGGCTCACGGGTGGCTGCCGCCGGAGTGGCGGCTTACTTCCTGATCTCCCTGACCCGGGTGGTTTCGATCCGGACGGCGTCTCCGTCGGACATGGAACGGACCGAGGCGAAGGGACCGGTGATCACCTGGTCGCCGGCTTTCAGGCCGCTGAGGACCTCGAAGTACTGCTCGCCGGCGACACCCATCTTGATCGGCACAAACTCCGCCCGGCCGTTGCGCATGACGAACACGCCCTCGGTTTCTTTTCGCGTCTGCCCGGCGGGCAGTTCGGCGGCCGACGCCACCGGCTCGACCACCGACCCTTCGCTCCGCGGCCGCCGGCGGCGGCCATTGTGCTGTTCGCGGACAATTTGCCCCGACGCATCGTCGTAGATCAGTTCGCGCACGGCGACGGCGGCAATCGGCACCGCGGTGGCGGCCTTCCTCGTCGCCGTAGTGATGTCCGCGGTGCAGGTGAAGCTCGGCCTGACTTCTGGGATGTCACCGTCGATCGCGATCACGACCTTGAAGTTGGTCGCCTGCCGTGAACCGGCGCCGTTGGCTGCCTGAATCGGGCTGTTGCCGATTTCCGTGACCTTGCCGTGAAACGTACGCTCGGGCAGCGCATCGATGACGATCTTTGCGATCTGTCCCAGCGATACCTGGGGAATGTTCGTCTCGTCGACTTCCACCTCGGCCTGGATGACCGACATGTCGGCCAGCGTCAAAAGGACCGTTCCGGCGTTGTTCATCGTGCCGATCACCGCGGTTTCGCCCTGCTGGATGTTCCGGCGCGTGACGATCCCGTCGATCGGCGATTCGAGGCGGACTTTGCTCAAGTCGTAGCGCGCGCTTTCGAGGCCCGCTTGCTCCTGCGAGATGCGCGCCGATTGGGCGAAAACCTGCTTCTCGCGCTCCTGCAGCGCCGACTCCGCGCCGCGCACTTCGTTTTCGGCGCGCTCCAGCGCCTCGCGTGTCGTGAGCTGCTGGGCCCAAAGCTCGCGTTGGCGGGCGAGGTTGCGGGTCGCCTGGTCCAGCTGCACCCTCGAGGTCTCCACCGACTGCCGGCTCTGGTCGAGCGACGCGGAGGCGGCCTCGAGGGATGCGGTGCCGCTGTCGACGCGGGTGCGCAGCGACTTGGGATCGATCTGGAGCAGGAACTGACCGCGCTTGACGCGGTCGCCTTCGTTGACGGCCAGCTCGACGACGCGGCCGGGAGTTTCGGCGCTGATGTTGACCAGGCGCTTCGGCTGGATCTTGCCGGACGCCGACACGATGGCTTCGAGGTCGCGGGCCTTGATGGTCTCTACGGTGACGCCGGGAGACGTATCGCGGGCATACCACAGGTTGGCGGCGAGAACGGCGGCGCCCACGAGGGCCACGCCGACGATCGACAGAATCTTCTTTGCACTCATCCGTTTTGCTACGCTCCGTACGCCGTCAGCCCCGCCGCGACCACCAGTGCGAACAGCACATACAGCCCAATCAGCGTCCACGCGATCGGACCGCTCTTTCGCTTGTACAACATCGCGGCGCCAATGGCGAGGCTCACCAGCCACCAGATACGGAACAGGTCAATCCAGCCCAGAAACCGCGCCAGGAACGTCGTCTCCTTCAGCATCGGCACGAACACGGCCAGCGTCGTGCCACTGGCCATAGTCTCGCGCACGTAGTTCAGCGGCAGGATAAAGAATTGCTGGACCACCAGGAGGACCTGGGAATGCGCGACGATCGCGTAGGCCTGCTTGAACGTGGCATCGCTCCCCATCACCACGTTGAAGATGAGGAGCATGATGCCGGCGACAACGGCGCAAATCAGCGGGCTCATGACCAGCAACGAGCCGCCCGCGTAATAGCGCGCGCGGGGCGCTCGCGCCTCGAGCTGGTCGTAGACCTGGTCGGGGAAATTAATCCGCAGCGATTCCAGGACCTGCATCTGCTGATCGAGGCTGGCGTTCATGCCCACGTCGGTCGAGAGGAACACGAACACGCTGGCCGCCATCAGGATCGTGGTGATCGCAAGGACGCCCACGATACGCGGATGGGCAGCGATCGCCTGGTAGGTTTCGCCAGGCGAGAAGATCACGCCGACGATCCGTGCGGCAAGGCTCTTAGGCGCAGGTGGACCGATCCCGGAAGGCGGCGACAGGGTGTCAGGCACGGGAAGCCTCGTAGAAGGACGTACCGAGATATATACGGTTGCGGCGCGTCCGGTGTTTCGATCTCCCTTATTTTACGCCCCATTTTCTTGACAGTAGAGAGGTTGCTGTTTACCATGCACGTTCCCGCGACAAGGAGCGTGACGTGGTCGGATTCGTTCCGAAGGAGATGTTTTTTACGAAAGGTGTCGGCAAGCATCGCGAAAAGCTGACGTCCTTCGAGCTCGCGCTGCGCTCCGCTGGTATCGCCGCGTGCAATCTTGTGCGCGTTTCGAGCATCTTTCCGCCCGGATGCCGAATCCTGCCGCGCGCGCAGGGCGTCAAGCGCCTCGAGCCCGGCCAGGTCACCTTTGTGGTCATGTCCGAGGCCGCGACACGAGAGCCGCACCGCCTGATTGCAGCCACAGTCGGCGTGGCCATCCCCCGAGACAAGAGTCTCTACGGCTACTTGTCGGAACATCACAGCTTCGGCGAGAGCGAAGACATTGCCGGCGACTACGCCGAAGAGCTCGCCGCGGAAATGCTGGCCACGACCCTGGGCCTCGAATTCGACCCCGACAAGAGCTGGGACGAGAAGAAAGAGGTCTATCGGCTCTCCAACCAGATCGTTCGCACCCAGAACGTCACGCAGACCGCTGTCGGCGACAAGAAAGGGCTGTGGACGACGGTCGTCGCCGCCGCCGTTCTCGTCGGGTAGCGTCCGCCTCGTCTCCTCGTAGGGTCCGCCTCTAGGCGGATCCCCGTCGTCCGCCTTCCGCCCGCCGGGCCCACGGCCTCCCCATTCGACTGATACTGGTCAGCATGACAACCGTCGTTCGCGGCCTGATGGCCGCTGTCGTCGTCGTGGTGTGCGCGTCGCCGGCCGCTGCACAGATGTGGGAGCTCGTGGGCACGCGCGCGCAAGGCATGGGCGGCGCCTTCGTCGCGGTCGCGGACGATGCGACCGCCACGTGGTGGAATCCGGCCGGACTGGCCAGTGGCGCCACTCTGAGCCTGGTCTGGGACATGGCGGACAACCTCGCGCCGAGTCACCCGCGGCCCGAGGGCCCAGCCTCACTCGGAGACACCATGGGCTTTGCGCTGACCACTCCTGCACTCGGCTTGAGCTATTACCGATTGCGAATCAGTGAAATGCAGCCCCTTTCCTCTAACGGGGCTGGAACGTCGGTCCGACAAGAGGAAGGGGCGACAGGTATCGGTCTGCGCACGTTGGCATTGCACCAGTTCGGCGCTACCGCCGGCCAGTCGCTCGGCGGCAACGTGGTGCTGGGATCGACGCTGAAGCTGATACGGGCCGGGACGGCAGTTGCCGTGACGCCAGTGACCGGGAGCGCGCGCGACTCGCTCGAGCATGCGGGAGATCTCGAATTGCCGATGGAAACGCAGGTCGCGCTCGACGTCGGGGCGATGGTGATGCTCTCGCAGCAGATCCGAGTGGGTGTAAGCGTCAAGCACTTGCGCGAACCCGAGTTCGGCGAAGGCGAGACGGCGATCAAGCTGGAACGTCAGGCCCGCGCGGGGGTGGCGGTGATGGGGGCCGGAAAGAGCGCCTCGCTCACCACGGCAGCGGACTTCGACATCACGACGTTGGACACGGTGCTGGGCGACGTGCGGCACATCGGCGCGGGCGCCGAAGCGTGGCTTCTCAACAGGCTCGTGGGGGTGCGCGGCGGATTCAGCGTGAACACGGCGGGGGAAGGGGGCACCGCGTGGAGCATTGGCGGGAGTGCGGGGATGCGCGGCTTCTTCTTCGACGGCTTCATGACGCTGGGGTCTGATGCCTCACGTGACGGGTGGGGCATAAGTGCACGTATGTCATTTTAAGTCATGTATATACACATTTAGTCATCCATTGACAATAAGTGTCACTTAGGCTAGTTTAATCTTTCGATGCCCGTCCGTATTGGCGAGCTTCTCCTCAAGGAGAA
>Ga0310892_10000303_pt1 | contig 13722 bp, 10 predicted proteins | sample C0D1metaG_FD_203747 | JGI IMG/M metagenome (GOLD analysis project Ga0310892, IMG submission 203747) | Lab incubated soil microbial communities from West Virginia University Organic Research Farm, Morgantown, WV, United States - C8D2 | ecosystem: Environmental > Terrestrial > Soil > Agricultural...
CATCCGCGCGTCGTCGACGGCATTACTGAGAAAAAACGACGCGCTGCCGTCGGCGCGCGCGACCACGAAATCGCCGATGTCGTCGCTCACAAACCGCTGCGGTCCATGAATGCGGTCCTCGAAAGAAATTGTCCGTCCCAGGGGCACGCGGAACCGAAGCGCGCTCGTCCGACCCTCGCCGCGACGGCGGTGAACCTCGGCATCGCAAAGCGCCGCGCAGGTCCCGGCGTAACGCGGGGGACGACCCGCCGCGAGCTGGGCGCGTCGCGCGAGGCTCAGCTCTTCGGGCGTGCAGAAGCATGGATAGACCCGACCGGTTGCACGCAGTGTCGCAATCGCCGCCTCGTAGACTGCGCCGCGCTCGCTCTGCAGGTACGGCGCATGCGGGCCGCCCCGGTCCGGACCCTCATCCCAGTCGAGACCGAGCCATCGCAGATCGCCCAGCACCCGCTCGATGAGCGCCGGCTGGTCGCGGGCGGCGTCGGTGTCCTCGATACGCAGCACGAAACGGCCATCGCCACCGCGTGCAGCGAGGTAGCTGAACATCGCCGTCCGCGCATTGCCGAGATGCAGATGACCGGTAGGGCTGGGCGCGAACCGCGTAACGGGTGAACCATCGATCATGGTGACGCATCTTACCGGAAGAGAAAAAATCGGCTCCGAGTCGCCAACTCGCGCCGGACCACCTCGAGTCGTGGGAGTCGAGAGTCGCATGGGCCGATGCCCTTGGCCCTTCGCAGGCGTGCAACGTAACATGCCGACGCCCGCATCACGGTTTCCGCCGCGCCATTGAGCACCCTGTTCGTTTCTGATCTTCACCTCGACGCGGCATGGCCCGACGTCACGACGCAATTCATTGCGTTTCTGCGGCGCGAGGCGCGCGTCGCCAGCACGCTCTACATCCTGGGTGACCTGTTCGAAGTCTGGATCGGCGACGACGACCCAGACCCCGCGAAGCGCGAGGTGCTCGCGGCGCTGCGCGAGCTCACCGCCTCCGGTGTGCCGTGCTTCGTAATGCACGGCAACCGCGACTTCATGCTGGGCGACCGGTTCTGCCGCGACACCGGCTGCAGGCTGCTTGCCGACGGCACCATCGTCGAGCTCGACGGCGAGCGCGTACTGCTGATGCACGGTGACGTGCTCTGCACCGACGACGTGAGCTATCAGCGGCTGCGTCGGATCGTGCGCAATCCGCTCGTGCGGTGGATTTTCAGGCACCTGAGCCTGGCACAGCGCGAGCGGCTCGCCGGACGACTGCGCGCCGGAAGCCGCATGCACACGACCGCGACCGCGCCGGAAATCATGGACGTTAATGACATGGCGGTCCGGGACGCATTCCGTCGCTCACGGGTTCACACGCTGATCCACGGTCATACGCATCGTCCAGCGGTGCATCGGCTCGACATCGATGGAGCGCCGGTACGGCGCATCGTGCTCGGCGACTGGCACAGGTCCGGCAGCGTGCTCGACTGGAGCTCGTCCGGTGCGGACCTCCGCGTGCTGCCGCGCTAGGCTGCGACGCCCGCCAGCAGCTCGTCGATCAGCGCGACGATCTCAGCGGCCGCGGACGGTCTTTCGGCAGGGTCCTTTGCAAGCAGCGCGTCGAGCAGCGGCTGCACGTGCCCGAGCCTCGGTGGCAGGCTCGGTATAGGCGCGTTCGCATGACAGTAGATCACGCCCATCGCGGTCTCCGCGACATACGGTTTCTCCCCGGTAAGGAGCTCGTGCAGCACGATCCCAAGGCTGTAAAGGTCGCTGCGCTCGTCGAGCGGCTTGCCGTGCCCCTGCTCCGGGCTCATGTAGTGCGGCGTTCCGAAGATAACACCGGTCGCCGTGATGTCGCTCTCGAGCCCGAGCTGACGCGCCAGACCGAAGTCGATGAAAGCGGCGCTGCCGTCCTCACGCAGCATCACGTTGCCGGGCTTGACGTCCCGGTGCAGGACGCCGACCGCATGCAGCGCGCCGAGCGCACCGGCCATCTGGCGCAGGAACCCGAGCGCCTCGCGCCACGGCAAGGACTGACCCATCCGCTGCCGGAGGTCACCACCCGGGAAGTACTCCATCGCGAGAAATACGTGATCGTCGGCCACCCCGATGTCGTAGATGCGCGCGATGTTGGGGTGGTCGAGATGCGCTACCAGGTGATACTCGCGCAGGAACCGGTCGAAGGTGTCGCCACCCTCGACGATGTCGGGGACCTGCCTGAAGATCTTGAGCACACGCTGCTCGCCGGTTTTAGGAAGCTCGGCGAGGTAGACGCTCGATGAACCGCCGACGGCGATGCGCTGCAGACAGCGGTAACCACGCACACGCACCGAGCCGAAGCGATCCGGAGGCGTCGGCGCGCGTGCCGCGCGGCTCGCCTCGTGCAGCACATTGTGCTGCCGGCCGACGACCTCGCGCAGGGCCTCGGCGAGCTGCTCGTGCTCGAAGTCGGTGCGCGGCAGTACGCGCAGCGCCCCGGCGGACGATGCCCGCAGCTCCAGCTCCGCGTGGTCGGTCGGCCCGAAATAGACGATCGGCGGAAACCCCGGCCGCAGCCGCAGGTTGACCAGCCACTCGAGACCGCGTTCCTCCTCGACGTCGTGGTCGAGCAGCACGACGTCGTACGCCGAGCCGGTGAACGCGGCTCGCAAGCGTCCGCGCGTCGCGGGCTCGTATTCCGCCGGCAGTGCGTCCGCCCATTCGAGGGTCACGTGATGTGCCAGGAGCTGACGGTACTCGGGACGGTCACTGACGATGAGCACGCGCAGTGTCATCGCGTCGTATCCCTGAGCCCGAGAACCAGGTCACCGACGTTGGTATCGGTGGGGCCGGTATGCAGCAGATCGCCGCATTCCTCCAGGTAGGTGCCGGAATCCGCGCGCAGGAGGTGCGCGGGCCCATCGAGACCGGCGGCCGCTCCGCGCGCGCAGGTCGAGTCGTCAACGATTGCGCCTGCATCGTCGCTGCTGCCGTCGATCCCGTCGGTCCCCGCAGCGAGCAGCGTGAGTCCTGTCTCGCCCGCCATCGCGAGCGCAGCGGCAAGCGCAAGCTGCTGGTTGCGTCCGCCGCGGCCCGGATTGGGAGGCAGGATGACGCTCGATTCGCCGCCCCAGATCCAGAACGTGCCCGGCGCGGCGGCGGCGATACGCCGCGCGAAGGTTCGGCCGAGATCGGCCGCGTTGCCCGAGAATTCGCCGCGCCCGGAGCGCACCGCGAGCCGTCCGCAGCTTCGGGCGCGGTGGCGTGCCGCCACGCGGGCATGACGGTTGGCCGCGACGATCCGCGACGCCACCCGCGGCGGCGGCGCACGGTCCTGGGACACCGGGCAGCGCGCAAGTACGTCGGCGACTTCGACCGGCAGCGCATTCGGCATCCGGTTCTCGCGGGGCGAGCGATGCAGCAGACCTGAGCCGATTACGGCGGGATCGTCACCCGGTACATCCGAGATCATGAGCGCGAGCCCGGGCCGCGGTGCGGCGAGCGCGGCCAGCCCTCCGCCCTTCAGACGCGAGAGGCGCCTGCGCACGGCGTTGATCGAAGCGATTCCGAGCCCGGACCCCAGCAGCCAGCTGTTTACGCGCTGCAACTCCTCCAGTGTGATTCCCGGCGACGGCACCTCGACCAGGCTCGAGGCCCCACCCGAAATCAGCCAGAGGATGCGCGCGTTTCGCCGCAGGCCCTGGACGAACTCGACGACCGCGAGGCCGGCCATGAGGCTCCGGGCATCGGGGCGCGGATGCGCCGATTCGATCACACGAACGCGCGCATTCTGCAGAACGTCGATCATCGACACAGCACCCGGTACGGTCACCAACAGCGCCCCCGCTACCCGTTCGCCGAGAACATCGGCGGCGCCCGCCGCCATGGCGCCCGCGGCCTTTCCGATGGCGACGACGTGCCATCGTCCGTCCAGCGCTTCGCGATCGAGCTGTCGTCTCACGCAGCGGCGCCCATCAACGGCGCACAGCGCCTCTCGAAAGCACTCCAGCAGCAGTGAACGGCTCCCGGACGGCCGCCGCTGCTGCGGGGAGACCGACCGCCGGGCGATCGCCGGTGGCCGCTCAGACGCTCCCGACGGCCTTGAGCGAGCCACGGCCACGCTTGCGCGCCTTGGCCTGGTCCGATCGCTCGGACTCCACGCGCGCCAGGTATTCCGGTGTCACGTCGCCCGTGACGTATTCACCCGAGAAACAGGAGGTGTCAAACTCGGTCACCACCGCATCGTGGTGCTTGACGGCGCGTACCAGGTCGTCGAGATCCTGATAGATGAGCCAGTCGGCACCGATGATATTCGCCACCTCCTCGTCGCTGCGACCGGCCGCGACGAGTTCCGAGGCGGCCGGCATGTCGATGCCGTACACGTTCGGATAACGGACCGGCGGAGCGGCAGAGGCGAAGAACACCTGGCGCGCGCCGGCCTCGCGTGCGAGATCGATGATCTGCGCGGAGGTCGTGCCGCGCACGATCGAGTCGTCGACCAGCAGCACGGTCTTGCCCTTGAACTCCAGGCCGATCGCGTTCAACTTGCTTCGCACCGAGCGCGTACGCAGGTCATGGCCGGGCATGATGAAGGTACGACCGATGTAGCGGTTCTTGATGAAGCCCTCGCGGTACTTCGCGCCAAGCAGCTGCGCGACCTGCAGCGCGCTGGTTCGGCTGGTGTCGGGTATCGGGATCACGACGTCGATGCCGTGTTCCGGTCGCACCCGCCGGATCTTCTCGGCCAGCAGCTCGCCCATCCGCAGCCGCGCCTTGTAGACCGAGATGTTGTCGATGATCGAGTCGGGGCGCGAAAAATACACGTACTCGAAGATGCACGGCGTGTGGCGCGGGGACTCGACGCATTGCTGCGCGTAAAGCCTGCCCTGTTCGTCGATGAACACGGCTTCGCCGGGCCCTACGTCACGCAGCAGCTCGAAGCCCAGCATGTCGAGCGCGACGCTCTCCGAGGCCAGCATGTGCTCGCGGCCGCGGGGGCCATCCCGGCTGCCGATCACCAGCGGCCGTATTCCGTGCGGGTCGCGGAAACCGAGCACGCCATGACCAAGAATCATCGCGACAACCGCGTACGCTCCGCGGCAGCGTCGGTACACCGCGCTCACGACCGCGAAGATGTCGTCGGCGGACGCGCGTGGCGTCCCGAAGCGCTGCATCTCGCTGGCGAGGACGTTGAGCAGTACCTCGGAGTCGGAGCTGGTGTTCAGATGCCTGAGATCCTCGCGCACGAGCACCTCGGACAACTCGGCGGCGTTGGTGAGGTTGCCGTTATGCGCGAGACAGATGCCGTACGGTGAGTTGACGTAGAAGGGCTGCGCTTCGTCCGAGCTGTCGCATCCCGCCGTGGGATAGCGGACGTGCCCTACGCCCATGTTGCCCTTGAGCCGCAGCATGTGTTTCTGCTGGAACACGTCGCGGACCAGGCCGTTTTCCTTGCGCAGGAAGAGCGCGCCCTCGTGTGCGGTCATGATGCCCGCGGCATCCTGGCCGCGATGCTGCAGCACCGTAAGTGCATCATAGAGCTGCTGGTTGACCGGGCTGTGACTGACGATGCCGACGATGCCGCACATGTTTCTCAGGTCTCCTCAACCGCGGCGTCGACCATCTGCCTGCCAGTCTCGACGTAGCTGCGAAGGATACCCGCCATCTCGATTCCCGCGGGCATCAGGGTCGAGCGTTTCCACCAGGACTCCGAGTCGAGCTTCGCGGCCTGCCCGAGCATTACCGCGAACCCGGCGATCACGGCGCCGCGCACCAGCCCGAACACCGAACCGAGCATGCGGTCGAGTCCCAGGCTCAAACCCGAGCGCTGCACCAGGTAACTCAGCAGACCAGCGAGCAGCCAACCCACGATGACGACCGCGAGCAGGAGGATACCGCGTGCTACCCAGACCTGGAGCGCCGTATGGGCCAGCGCGCCGCCGAGATGTGGTTCCAGCAGACCGGAATACTTCCATGCGACCCACAGACCGACCAGCCAGGCAAGCAATGCGATCGATTCGCGGAGGAAACCGCGTACGGCGCCGAAGACTATCGAGAGGAGAATGACTGCGATCAGTATGTAGTCCACTGCGGTCATGCGGCTGCCATTTCGATCGCACGTCGTCGGAGGCCGCGAATCTTACCAGAGTGGCCCGCGCCAGGACGCGCGACAGTCGAAAGCTCGTACGGTCTGCGCCGCACAACTCAATCGTTGGCGACGAGTGAGACCGGCAGGCCGCGCGCTTTCAGGCGGCCGGCAAGCGCGTCCGCAGCCGCGCGCGCGGACTCGGGACCGACTCGTACACGATGCAGGGACGTGCCGTTGCGCGCGATGGGCGAGACATAGGCGGCAAAGCCATCGGCTTCGAGCTGCTCGACAAGCTTCCGCGCCGACTCGGCCGACCCGAACGCGCCAACCTGCACGGACCATGTGCCGCGCGAGGGTCGGGCGTTGACGGATGCCGCCGGTGGTTCTACCTCCGCCGGTGCGCTTGCGGCGCCGGCAACGGGGTCAGTCCGATCGGAGCCGCGCTCCGACGCGGCTGTCGCAGGCTTGGTCTCGCGTGGCGCAGCCGCTTCGCGCGCGGCCGTCGACACTACCGGCGGCCGCGCCGCTGCAGTGTCGTCGCGGTCCGACGGAGACGCCTGAGCGCGGGCCGGCCGCTCGGACGCGAGCGGCGAGGACTCGGGCGTGTATGGACGCGGCAGGTTGGCATCGGCGGCCGCCGGGGATCCGGCCTTGCCGAGCTCGATGGTGTAGGTGCGCGTCGGGCCATTGTTCAACGTAGTGTCAGCCGCACCCGTTGTCTCGGTGGTCGCGGCCTTGCGACCGGACAGTAGCTCGGGAACCACCAGTACCACGACGAGCACCAGCACGCTCGCACCGATCAGGCGCGCTTTCAATGATCGATCCATGGCGCGGATTATAGTCATCCGTGTGCGGCGACGACGCCCGCGCGTGCGAGCTCTTCGAGCGCGGGTCCGACGGTGTGGAAGGAACCGAAGACCACGATTCGGTCTCCTTCGCGGACGCGACTGCGCGCGAAGTGCATCGCCTCGCCGATCCCGCCACCCGGATGCAGGTCGAGGTTGACCGTACTTGCGCGCCGGGCGAGCTCGATGCCGTCGAGACCGCGCGGACCCTCGGTCGTCGCCGCGATCCATGTGTCGACGCATCCGCGCAGTTCAGCGAGGACCGCAGGCACGTCCTTGTCCGCCAGCATCCCGCAGACGGCAATCGTCCGGCCGCGACCCTGAGTGGCGCGCAGGCTTGCGGCGAGCACCCGTGCCGCCGCGGGGTTGTGTGCTACATCGAGGATCCACTCCACGTCACGATCGGCGATCCTCTCGAATCGGCCAGGCAGCGCGACGCGTTCGAGACCGCGTGCGATTGCGTCAACGGTGAGCGGCAGACGCGATTGCAGCTCGCGAATTGCCGTGATCGTCGTTGCTGCGTTGCCGATCTGCGCGATTCCCGCAAGCGCCGGGGCCGGCAGGTCGGCGAGTCTTTCGGCCGCCTCCTGCTTCCCTAACACGAGGTCCCAGCGACCCGTGGCTCGCCGAACTTCGCGGAAGTCGCGCCCGCGGATCCTGAGCAGCGCACCCTCGGCGTGCGCCGCCTCGATCAGCGAGTCTGGAGGCGGCTCCTCACCGCCATACACGGCCGGTCGGCCGGCGCGAAAGATGCCTGCCTTCTCGCGCGCGATGCTCTCGAGATCCGCACCCAGCCATTCCGCGTGATCGATCCCAAGCGAAACGACAACCGCCACGTCGGCGTCGACGATGTTTACCGCGTCGAGCCGCCCGCCCATGCCTACCTCGAGGACGATCGCATCCGGCTCCGCCGTCTCGAAGATGAGGAGCGCCGCCAGCGTATTGAACTCGAAGAAAGTGAGCGTATCCGGCCCGAGCGCATCAGCGATGCGCTCGAACGACACGACGAGCGAGGCAGCCGACACCGCCTGCCCCTGCAGACGGATGCGCTCGACATAGGAGACGAGATGCGGCGAGGTGAAGGTGCCCGTGCGGTAACCTCCTGCGCGGAGAATCGAATCGGCGAGCGCGACGCACGAGCCCTTGCCGTTGGTGCCACCGATCGTGATCACCGGGCAGTCGGGCGGCGACCAGCCGGTGCGCCGGGCGACCCGCTCCACCCGCTCGAGACCGGGCTCGATCGGTTGCGGATGCAGGCCTAGTTGCCAGTCGAGCCAGGCGTCGAGTCCGTCGAACCGCATCCGACGCGGCATCTCAGGCGGGCTCCGCCACGGCCTCCGGACGTGGTTGGCGCGTGAGGAGCGCGATCACCGCCGCGATCCGATCGCGCATGTCGCGACGATCCACGATCATGTCGATGGCGCCGTGCTCGAGCAGGAATTCGCTGCGCTGGAACCCCTCGGGCAGCGTTTCGCGCACTGTCTGTTCGATTACACGCGGCCCCGCAAAGCCGATCAGGGCGCGCGGCTCCGCAAGGTTGAGATCACCGAGCATGGCGAGACTGGCGGACACGCCCCCCGTCGTGGGGTCAGTGAGCACGGATATGTACGGCAGACCCGCCTCGGCCATCCGTGTCAGGACCGCGCTGGTCTTGCTCATCTGCAGCAGCGAGAGCAGCCCTTCCTGCATACGTGCACCGCCGCTGGAGGAGAAGGACACCAGCGAGGCGCGCTGCTCCAGGCAGTGTTCGGCGCCCCGCACGAAGCGCTCACCGACCACCGAGCCCATCGAACCGCCGAGAAAGCGGAACTCGAATGCACAGGCCACCACCGGCAGCCCCTGCAGTGTGCCGGCCATGACGACCAGTGCGTCCTTCTCGCCCGTCTGCTTCTGCGCCGCCTGCAGCCGATCGCGATAGCGCTTGTTATCGCGGAACTTGAGCGGATCCTCGGGCTCGATCTCGGTGGCGAGCTCCCGCGTCGAGTTCTCGTCCAGGAACCGGCTAAGCCTGTCGCGCGCGCCAATGCGCATGTGGTGGCTGCACTTGGGACAGACGTGCAGGTTGCGGTCGAGCTCGGCGCGGTAGAGCACCGCGTCGCAGGCGGGGCACTTGATCCAGAGACCCTCCGGTACGGAGCGCGTGCGGCGCTCGGTCTTGATCCGGGACGGCATGATCTTCTCGAACCAGGTCACGATGGCTCCTCGGTGGCCTCGCGAGTCTATACGCCGCCGAGGCCGCGACAAGAACCGTCCGCGTCCGCGGGCGGAATCCCGAATTCCGCGGGGTACTCGACATGCGTGAGATACAGCCCCTGTGGCGGTGCGGTGACGCCTCCCCGGCGCCGATCGCGTGTCTCGAGCAGCTCGGCGATCCACTCCCCGGGCCGGCGCTCGGTGCCGACCGCGATTAACGCCCCGGCAATGTTGCGGACCATGTGGTGCAGGAAGGCGTTGGCGCGCACGGTGATAACCACGGATGCCTCGCGGCGCTCAACGGCGATGTGCATCATCCGGCGCACCGCCGAGGCGGACTGACATTCCGCCGCGCGGAACGACGAGAAGTCATGCTCGCCGAGGAGGACCTGCGCGGCCGAATGCATGGCACCCGCGTCGAGCGCCCGGCGCACCCAGCATGCCTGTCCCCGCAGGAGCGCCGGCCGGCAGGACTGGTTTACGATCCGGTAGACATAAGTGCGGGACAAGGCGCTGTACCGCGCATGAAACCGCTCGGGCACGGACCTTGCCCAGAGCACGGAGATCTCGGCGGGCAGCTCGGTGTTCGATCCCAGTACCCAGGCGCGCGGGGCGCGTGGCGCCGCGCTGTCGAAATGCCCGACCTGCATTAGGGCGTGCACGCCGGCGTCGGTGCGGCCCGCAGCGGTCACCTCAACCGCATGATCCGCGACGGCCGACAACGCGCGTTCCAGCGCCTGCTGGACGCTCCGCCCGTGCGACTGCGCCTGCCATCCGGCAAACGCGGTTCCGTCGTACTCGATTCCCAGCGCTATCCGGACCAGCGGCGCCTCAGGGCAGGCTCGACATGAGGCGCTGGGCTTCCTGCTTCTGGGTGTTGCTGCCTTCCTGGAGGACCTCCTCCAGGATGCTGCGAGCGCCCTCGGGGTCGCCCATGTCGATGTAGGCGCGCGCCAGATCGAGCTTGGTACCGACCTCGCTCATCGTCGCCGGCTCGTCACCGGGTGCGAAACCCGTTCCGCGGGCGCCCGCGCCCGGCTGAATCCCCGTCGATTCGATGGTTGGCAGCTCACCTGTAGGATCGAGAAGCGGCATGATGCCCGTCTCGTCGACCTTCGCGATCTTGAGCGTCTGGGTCCTGCCGCGCGTTATGCCGGTCTGGTTGAGGGTGTCCTCCTCCTCCTCCTCGGCGGCGGCCGCGCCTCGGTTGATCGCGGGTCGCCGGTTCGTATCGTCGACAGCGGGCGCGGACGGCGCACCGCGGTATGCGCCGGACGTTTCGACCGTGTCGTCGGTCTGTGCGCGACGCATCGGTCGCTCGACGGTGTCCTCGACCTGGTTGCGGCGCACGGGCCGCTCGACCGTGTCTTCGAGCAGACCCGCCCGCGCCGGTCGCTCGACGGTGTCCTCGACCTGGGCAGATGAGGATGGCGCGAGCAGATCCTCCGCGTCTTCGAGGCTGCCAAGCTCGTCGACCTCGAGACCGAGGTTTTCGAGTGCCACTTCCTCGGTCGGCTCTACCGCCGACGGGTCGAACAACTGCGACTCCACCGTCGGAGCTAGCGATGCGAGGTCGGCGCCGCGCAGCGGTTCGTCGAGTATGAAGTCGATGCCCGCATGGTCGGCACCGGCGTCGGGCCTGTCGAGATCGATGTCGGTCTCGGTGAATTCGGGCCCTTCGGCCAGGAAGTCCAGATCGGTGAGCTGCTGCGTCGCGGCCAACTCCATGTCGACGCTGATCGCTGCCGAGCCCGAGGCCTGGGCGAACATCGGCTCCTCGGGGGCAATCTGCTTGCCCATGATAAGGACCTTGTCCCACTCGCCTGCCGACATGCTGGTCCGCTCCGGACGCATCTCGCGGGCAACCTCGAGGAACCGGTCACGGTTGCCCCAGACGAAGAAGATCTCGAGCAGCTTGAGCCGCAGATCGCGCCGCTGGGGCTCGCGCTTGATCGCAAGCTGGACCAGATCGGCGGCCTGATCGTACAGACCGTAGGCCATGTGGAAGTCAGCTTCCGCCAACGGGTCGCCCGCCTCGATGCTCACCGCCGAATCGTTCGACAGCGTGTCGTCGAGCGACGCGGGCTTGCGTGCGGCTTCCGGCTCCGCCGCTGCCACGCCCGCTACGGGGCGCGGCCTTGGCGGCGGCACCTCGACCGGATGCTTCTCCTCGACCAGGATGTCCGCCTCGCGCGGCGCGAGCTTGACCGAGCGCAGATCGGTGTCGCGCGGCGTAAACACCTCGTCGAATGTGTCCGGGCCCTCGGCCTGCTGCCGCCTGCGGCGCAAGAACACGAATGCCAGCGCAAACAGGGCAAGCGCGGCCAGGGCCCACCAGTACTCCATCAGTCGATCGAGAACCGACGGTTCAGGCTCGGTTACTGCCGCCGGCGCGGGTTTCGCCTTCGGTTCCGGCGCGGGTTCCTCGGCCACGGGCTCCGGGACGGGCACGGGCTCCGCCACCGGAGCTTCGGCGAGCGGCGCCGTGTCCGTCGGCGCCTCGGCCACCGGCTCCGGGGCCGTCGCTTCCGGCGCGGAAGGCGTAGCGGGCTCCGTGGCCGGCGCGGTCGGCACGGCCTGCCCCTGCAGACTCGCGAGCTCGGCGTTTCGTACTTCGAGCAGCCTGCGGGCCTCGGCCAGCTCGGCCTCGAGCTGCCGGACGCGGGCCTGCAACTCCCCTGACGCCGCGCCCGGCGCGGTAGCCGTTGCGGACGGAACCGCGGTCGAGGCCGCAGCGCTGCCCTGCTCCGGTGTCACCAGCCGCAACCTGCCCTCGGCATCCGCGCCGCCCGACGCATCGCGCCATTGACGGTACTGGCGCGAGACCTCGGCTGCTGCCTCGCCGGCCGAGATCTGCCCCATTGCCGCGGTGTCCGGGATCGCCAGATCGCTGCCCGCCCGAAGGACGTTGATATTGCCGTCGAACGCCTGCTGGTTCGCCTGGTAGATGGCGAGCATGGCCCGATTCACGTCCGAGCGCGTACCCGGGTATGCACCACTCGCGATCTGCCAGAGGGTGTCGTTGGCCTGGACCCGATACGTGGAGCCCGGCTCGATACTGGGCGCCGCGGCCCTGCCGCTGGAAGGCGCGCGGTCCTCAGCGGCGCTGGTGCTGGGAGCGCGATCCTCGGCGGGCGGCGGCACATATGTCTCCGCCGGCGCCGGGCGCGGCGCGGCCGTCGTTGCCCGGGGTGTCGCTACCGGCGCATCGGCGACAGCCGGCCCCGGTGCATACACCGGCGGGTCGAGCAGCACGGTGTACTCACGGAGCAACCGTCCGCGGGGCCAATTGGCGTCGATGAGAAAGGTGACAAACGGCTCGGTCACCGGCCTGGGCGAGGTGACACGCAGGACTTCCCGGCCGCTGGAGTCGCGGTCAACGGCAAAGGTGAACTCGGACAGGTAGGCCGGTCGATCGAGACCGTACCGGGCAAAGGTGTCGTTGGAGGCGATCGAGGCGCGGAGCGCCGCCAGATCCTCGGCGGTCGCGTCGACGAGCTGGATCTCCGCATCGAACGGCTGGTTCAGCGAAGACCTGAGACGGATGTCGCCCAGGCCGAGCGCATGTAGCACCGGCGGGCTCAGCAATGCGCCAAGCAACAGAATACGGCGAACGGCAATCTTCATTCGGGGCTCCCCGCGCACGCAATCGTGTTCCCGGGCGGTCGGCCACTGCACCGGGGGTTATTCACGTGACTTCTTCAAATTAGACATAACTATAGCCGACAGCTACATCCACGCCCACCTGTCGACGGGGCTGGCCAACATATGTAGCGTGTCCCGGCCCGATCGGTCCGGACGCGGTGCACAGTTCCGCCCTCAGCGTGCACGCGTGATGTCGGGGGTCGGCGAGCGGACGTCGGAGTTCTGCGCCCGGTGCCGGAGAAAATGATCCACGAGCACGAGGGCAAGCATCGCCTCGGCGATCGGTACGGCGCGCAATCCCACGCAGGGGTCGTGGCGACCGGTCGTCGAGACCTCGACCGGCTGTCCGGCCACGTCAATGGTGCGACCCGGCAGGACGATGCTGGAGGTGGGCTTGAGGGCGAGGCTGACGATGATGTCCTGGCCGGAACTGATGCCGCCGAGGGTGCCGCCGGCGTGGTTGGACAGAAAGCCGGCCGGAGTGAGCTCGTCGCGATGGTGCGAGCCGCGCTGCTCAACGACACCGAACCCGTCGCCGATCTCCACGCCCTTGACCGCATTGATCGACATCAGCGCCGAGGCAAGGTCGGCATCGAGTCGGCCGAACACGGGCTCGCCGAGACCCTGAGGCACGCCACGGGCGCACACGGTGACCCGCGCACCGACCGAATCCCCCTCGCGCCGCAGCCGGTTGATCAGCTCCTCCAGCTCCGCGATCCGCGACGGGTCAGGACAAAAGAACGGGTTGCGGTCCGCGGCATCGAGATCCGCTAGGGCAAACCTGAGCGGGCCCGCCTGCGCCAGCCAGCCGTGGATCGTCACCCCCAGCCGCTCGCGCAGGTACTTGCGCGCGATGGCACCACCCGCGACGCGGATCACCGTCTCGCGCGCGGAAGAGCGTCCGCCACCACGATGGTCGCGCATTCCGTACTTCTGCTGATAGGTGTAATCGGCATGACCCGGACGGAAGCGGTCGCGGATCTTCTC
>Ga0310892_10000308_pt1 | contig 13670 bp, 12 predicted proteins | sample C0D1metaG_FD_203747 | JGI IMG/M metagenome (GOLD analysis project Ga0310892, IMG submission 203747) | Lab incubated soil microbial communities from West Virginia University Organic Research Farm, Morgantown, WV, United States - C8D2 | ecosystem: Environmental > Terrestrial > Soil > Agricultural...
GTTTCTTACATAGATAAAAAAGACAAAGGTCAGAAAACTGAATTTAATTTTAGTATTGATTAATTTAAAAATTTTGAGTTTATTTAGCTCTAAAAGGAAAAACCAATGAGCTAAATTTCTTCTAGTTTTTGGTTTTTCTTATTTCATTGTTAATGATTTGTGGACTTTGTGGTAGTGTTGGTAGATGCATTTACGTTTGAACTAGCTGCTGCTGCATCTTTAACTTCTGCTGCTAATTGTCTTGAATTTTGTTCGAACACTCTTGCTGTGTTTACTCCCATGTTTGAAATGTGTCTTGAAACGTCTTTTGTTTGTTGTAGTAATGGTCTCCATGTATCAAGGGTTGAGAAAATAACGTTGTTCGAAAGCCTTATGGTGGATACGGTGTTGTCTGCAACGTTACTGACAAATCTTGTATATGCACTAACTGCTGCCTCAGGAGAAAAGAAGTTGGTGACTAATCCAGTGTATATCTCATTATATGGCCTCCATACTGATTGGAGTGAATTAACAACTTGTTTTTGAGAATCAATATATTCTTCTGAAATCTCTTTAGTAGTTTGTAGTGATTGCTCCTGATAGCTATTTACAATGTCATTAATTCTTGGAATTTGTTTTTTTGATTCATCTATTGATTTTTTGATATTGTCTTTAGTTTCATCAAATGATTGGTTAACTGATTCTTGGAAATCATTGGTATTAGTTGAATAATGTTGGTTAGTTTCTGTTTTCTTTGACATACTATCTGTTAATCACCATACTATATAAACACCGGTATCAAATGGTTTTTAAAGTCTAAAATTGGCAAAATACGACCACAATTGGTGAAATGATTAATAAATGCTGATACATGACTAAGATATATATCTAATCAATGACAAACTAGCTCTTTTTCAATTATATTACACAATTGTTATAATTTTTATATATCTATATCGTTACTATAATAGGTAGCGTGTTCGGTGGGAAGGGTGTGAAATTTCATACAAGTTCAAAACATTCTATAGGATATTTGCAAACTAAGGTGTAGTTTTTTGATCACATTATATCATATTGTAATGACCACTTTTCCTCTAGGATGATTATCTTTTTGGTAATCTAGAGCTTTGGCAGTTTCAGATAATGGAAATGTCTTTTCAACATTTACTTTGACATTATTTTGGTCTATCCATTGTACCAATTTAGTCAATCGTTCACTCGTTGTTTCAGTAAATTGAAATATCGCTTTGACTCCATATTGATTCATCAAATTCGAATCTGGTTGCTCTAACATGGAAACAATAGTTCCATTATTTTTTAATACTTTAAAGGATTTCTTGTAGGTCTCACCGCCCACAGTATCAAATGCTGCATCATAGTCATGTAGAATATCATCGAAATTTTGTGTCGTATAGTCAACTATCTCGTCTGCGCCTAACTGTTGAACAAACTCCTTATCTTCTGACTTTACAGTTGTTCCCACATAAGCTCCCAAATGCTTTGCGAGCTGTATTGCTATTGTACCAATACCTCCCGCTCCTCCGTGTATTAGGATTTTTTGATTTTTTGATAATCCAATGTTATCGACAAGCCCCTGCCAGGTGCTAGCACCAACAAGTGGCAAACTAGAGGCTTCTATATGATTCAAAGTTTTAGGTTTAACCGCTATACTTTTAATATTGGTCAAAGCCAATTCAGCAAAAGACCCTGAACCGCCAGATAATAGAGAAGCTTGTCCGTAGACTTCATCACCTATGTTGAAATTAGTTGACACATTCTGTTCTAATTCTTTGATAACGCCTGAAAAGTCCGTTCCTAATGTAGCTGGGAATTGAAGTGGAACCATTTGTTGAAAGTATCCTTCACGAATTTTCCAGTCAACCGGATTAACCCCGGATGCCTTTACCTCAACAAGAACCTTGTCGGTAGACACTCTTGGTATAGGGGCATCATTATTTATGTCGACAACGTCGCTACCACCGTACTTGCTGATTTGAATTGATTTCATTATATTATATTATGATTTGATTAGATTTATGGTTGCTGCGAATAAATGTTAAATTTTTCCGCAACTTTGGTATTTAATATCTGTTTGATATATACAAAAATCAAAAGTAGACAATATTGTGTAAGAAACCCAGTGATTATTATGTTAAAAATATCACGTTTGTAATAGTTTTTTATAGTTCAAGATCTTTCCAAATGTTTTGACGTTGGCGGATACATGCATGGGGATTAATATCTGGATACTATGCGGGTTCGGTGGAAACACTCACAGATCTTTGAGTAATCTGACAACATGTAATACTATATTCCCAATTAATATCGTAGATAGCAATTGTCTATTAATTTATCATTTCCAAAGGAGACCAAATACCTCCGACTGGTATAGAATAACAGATTACATTATCATTTTTTATCTTCATATAAGACTCTTTAATATCTGAAATCAAGGCCATCATTTTCATTAGATGAATAATATCTTGGTATAAATAAGTATATATTTTCCAACAAGTATTTTGATGTTATAATTCAATGAGAATTATCCCATATCCTAGATGTTTAGGGTCTGATTAAAATTTATGTCTACCAAAGACAACCATTCTTTCACCCCAATCCACCCACACCAGCATAATCTAGTTCGTTCTCTAAATCTATTAGATATTGTCATGGTTGGAATAGCCGCCATGATTGGAGGTGCCATTTTTGTGTTAACTGGCCCTGCTATTGGTTTAGCCGGAAGCGCAGTAATTATTGCCTTTATCATAAACGCCATTATTACCCTTTTTACTGCTATGGGTTATGCCGAGTTAGGCTCTGCATTACCTGAAGCTGGAGGAGGTTACCTGTGGGTTCGAGAAGGCCTTCCCAGGCCCAATGCTTTTTTTAGTGGATGGATGTCTTGGCTTGCTCACATAATCGCTGGGAGTTTGTATGCTGTTGGCTTTGGTTCTTTCTTTGCAAGTTTCTTACAATCAACCGGTATACTTTCTATAGATAGTCTATTTGGAATTATTCCTATTGATAAATTATTTGCAGTTATTGCTGTGGCGATATTTGCATTTGTGAATATTAGGGGAACTTCGGAAACAGGTAAAATTGGAACAGTCGTAACGATGTTTCAATTAGTAGCAATTGTTTCTATCATAGTCGCGGGTTTGTGGACAATGGCCAATAATCCTAGCTGGCCTGCTAATTTTTCTGATTTTATGCCAATGGGCCTAGGCGGCTTGGCCGCTGCGATGGGTTTGACATTTATTGCTTTTGAAGGCTACGAAGTTATCGTTCAGTCGGGCGAAGAAGTTAAGAATCCCAAAAGAAATATTCCAAGGGCAATTTTCATTTCCCTTGCTCTTGTAGTTTTGATGTATTGTCTTGTTGCTTTCGTTTCTATTGGTGCAATTTTTCCTGATGCTGCACCCGCTTGGCAGTTCATAGGATTAAATGGGGAATTGGGAATCTCAAAGGCCGCAGAACTATTTATGCCGTATGGATTTTTTGTCGTTTTAATTGGCGGCATAGTTTCTACATTAGCCGCTTTGAATGCTACAACATTTTCTTCTGCTCGAGTTGCTTTTGCTATGGGGAGGCACTATAATTTACCCCATAAATTAAGTGAGATACATCCAAAATTCAAAACGCCGTTCATGGCTGTTCTTTTATCAACATTGATAATGGCGATAATGGCTTATGCACTGCCACTTGAAGCCATAGCTCAAGCTTCTGCTGTAATTTTTCTACTTTTGTTCACACAGGTAAATGCCTCAGTTATTAAAATACGTAGAATGTATGGCAACACACTAGACTACGGATTTAGAACTCCATTTTTCCCAATCATACCTGTAACTGGCATTGTATTAATGATGGGATTAGCACTTTATCTTTTAGTTATAGCTCCTTTTAGTTGGTTAATTACTGTCTTGTGGGCTTTAGTTGGTTTTGCAGTCTATAGGATATTGACTTTTACCAAAGAGATAGCGAATTATTGTCCAATCGTTACAACTGAAGGTAATCTTTCAAGAAAGGATTTTAGAATTTTAATACCCTATACTGCTGATGACCCTGACAGATTAATTAAATATGCAATTAGGATAGCTCGAGAAAAAGATGCAGAAATTAATATTGTAAGAACAATAACTATTCCTCATCAGACTCCACTGTCCGCAGGAGTGGCATTTATTGACTCAGCGAGAAACGCATTTGAGCCATTAAGAGATTTGCTTAATAAAGAAAATGTTGTTTACCATTTCCTCTTAAGAGTTTCTCATGATACCACTGAAGCAATATTATCCACAATAGCAGAACAAAAAATCAATTTATTGATAGGTGACTATGAATATATTAGAGCCAGTAATAAATTACAAAATTTAATAACGTGCGATTACTTGGCAATCCGAGCACGTAGGGATGATGCCTTACTTGCTGTAGAGCGGGAAGAATTCTATAAAATCCAACAATCTTTAGGTATTAGAAAAAACATGGTAATTCTTTATGATGATGGAGACAACTCTGACGAAATATTACGAGTAACTGATTATTTTGCAAATAGTGGAAACTTTAACCTTATTGTTGTAGCGCTAAACAGAAATACTAAAATGATTAATGAGAAAAAAACTGAATTCAATAATACTGCAGAAAGGAAGGAATACAAATCGGATTATTTAGCACGAAAGGAATATTTCAAACAGGCTGGAGTTGATTTTAATGAAATTTATGTTTCTGGGGAGATTGAGAAAGATGCCATGCAATTTGGAAAGCTCTTGTTAGAATCTGTTCTTGTGTATAATCCTGATTTGATTATTACAGAGTCAAGTTTAGGAAAATATAGTCTGCTGTCCAAATCAAAATTTGCTAATCTTTTAATATATCAGGTTAGATGTCCTGTAATCCTTGTAAAAGATGTCGCATTTCCGTTGATTCATTTTTCTATGCGAATAGTAAAACAAATTACTGGACGTCTGAATCCTCTTTATCTAACAAAATTAACAAGGCGCCACAATGCAAAATAGGCCTTTTGCTACCAGTACGATAGAAAAAATGATGTTAAATGATACATAGATATCTCAATTCATTAGTTTAACTTCAGTATTACAAGTTATTTGTTTGGTGGTAGTTAGCAAAGTCCATTTTAATATCTACAATAGACATACTAAACGTTATAGAATACTGTTGTAGCAGGATCAATAAATTTAGAAATACAAAATATTGTTTGATAGCGAGTTTTGGTAGGTCGCGATTTTAAATAAAATTGATTACTATGATTAGTAGTTGATTCGATGCAAATCATGAGGATATCCACATGGGTTTGTTTGTTTGGTTTCCATAATACATCTAAATGAAATAAAATAAAAACGATAGACATAGAAAATTGGCAATAAGGCATATTATGATCATTTCGTTAACGGCAATGTGAAGTAGAATGTAGCCCCTTTTCCATCTTTATTATTTTCAGCCCATATCTGTCCTCCGTGTGTTTCAATTATATTTTTCACTATATACAATCCTAGTCCAGTTCCTTGATATGATTTCGTAGCAAACTTTGTAAACAACCTTGGTAAAATTTCAGAGTCTATGCCTATTCCACTATCCTTAATTGATACCATCACCACCTCTTCATCGGTATTATCTCTTATATTCTCGCGGTCCATTGATTCAGCACTATGATTACTTTTTATAGAACCAATTTCATTTTTTTGAAGCCTTTTAGCTGAGATAGTGATTGGTTTGTTATTTGAAAATTTTATTGCATTATTTATTAGATTTGAAAGAGCTTCAAAAATCCTTACTTTATCTGCAGAAACGATAACTGGATATTCTTGTGGTTCAAAAACTATATCAATTGGATCAGAAGAGTTACCATGAAGTGAACTAAGACTATTTCTATTGTGAATATCTTTAATTACATTTTGTATTTCTTCGTTCATATCGAAGGATTCTTTATGCAACTCCAGGCGATTACCTTCTATTCGTGAAGTATCCAAAATATCGTTAACCAATTTCTCAAGTCTTTGTGCGTTTCTATAAGTTGATACAAGTCCATATGCAAAATCATGCAACCTATCTTCATCTTTGGCTAGTCTCTCTAATTCTTTTCTGATGTCAACACGGCCTATTAACGACGTTTCGAAAATAGAAGGAATATAAGTCATTTTGATTAATTCCAGATTCCCTGAGATCGCCTGTGTAGGTGTCCTCAACTCGTGGGCAGCTATATTGATAAATTCTTTCTGCATTGTGTCATTAATATTAAGTTGTTCGTTGGCTATGTTAAGACGCTTGTTCGACTCTTCTAAATCTTTTGTTCTTCTATTGATTTGTTCATTCAATATACTATTCAATTTTATCAAAAATAGAACCAAAATTACAATTGCAGTAGTGATTCCCGCAATCAGCATGTAAAACTTTGATCTCTCTTCAAGTAAAGTTTTATCAATATCAGAGTAAACCGATGCAGTTGGTGTAATTAAGAAAACAAAATATTTGGATTTTCCATCAACAGAAACAGGATGTCCAGTATTTAATCTTTCTCCGGTTCCAAAATCATATACTGCAAAACCGCCAAATAGTCGACCATTAAAAACATCTTGATAATATTTGTTTTGGATATCGTTATGATTGAAAAAGCGTTGAACTTCATCACTAAACAAGCTCATGCCTAAAAAGTTTGTTCTAGGAGTGGATATATAATTTGAATCTCGATCATAAGATACCAAAAATCTTGAATCGATGTTATATACATTTCCATATCGTGCAAAGAAATCTACAGATGGTATTTCTACTCCAACCATTCCGATATATTCTCCATTGTCTCTATTTATTATTGGAGAGGTTAATGCTATTTTATGAGTGCCATCAATACCTTTAAAGCCATTTGAAAATACAGGATTTAAAGTACTCCTTGTTTCATTAACGTAATCTCGGAGTGAAATATCTATGTTGACAAAACTTCTTTGTCCTTCTGATACCTTGTTATGCGTTATTATGTTATTGTTATCTGCAACAAAAAGCCCATCGATTTTAGTAATGTTGTTAATTTGATTAAATCGTTCTCCCACTAGGTTACCAACTCTGTCACCATACAATTCTCCCTGTTGTAAATAAATAGAATCAGATAATCCTTGAAGAATCGCTGCTACCAATTGAAGATCGGCACTAACATGCTCTGACAGAGCTTTTGTAATTTCGATCTGATTATTTTTATGTGCTAGAAAAAGGCTGTCTCTAATATTTTGTTCCGAAATATTTTGTTGGAAGAATAATAAAGAATAAGATCCAGCAATTAAGAGTATAATCGAAACAATAGCTATTTTTTTTCTTCTGACAAATAGAAAACCCTTCCCCAATTTGCTTCACTGTTTGAATGTTTTTAGAAGGATTAAAAAAAAGATATTTGTCAAAGAACTTACCCCGTGTTATTAAGATAGTTTCCAATGTTATTTGAATATCTCTCAGGTACTTTGATATTACCGTTGATGATATCTTCTTTTAACTTTTCAAGCCTTAACTTAACATTATCTGAAACCGTATGTTCAAGGCTATGGAATGGTGCTATATACACAATTCCATCCCCTGATGCACCCTTTTCTGCTTCTAGCCCCGGTTTAAATATTTGCCCACTGAAATTACTGGTTTTAACTAGAGTAATAATTCGATCAAAGGCCTTTTCGGCATCTAATACAAAGGATGTAAGTACAGTATTAGGAGCTAGTTTATTTTGGTCAGAGATTGCACCAAAGGCGTATATTCCTCTTTCTTTAGCAGCTTCAATAACACCGTGGCCAGAGGTATCAGCCACTTGTAATAAAAAATCTGCCCCCCTGTCTATTTGAGAAATGGCCGCTTTTTTTCCTTTGGTGGAATTATCCCAATCATCTAAATAAGTAACAAGTATCTTCACGGCAGGATTAACATCCTGTGCGCCTTGTTTATATCCTTCATAAATATTAATCAGGTTAGGATACCTTTCTCCACCCACAAAACCGATTATCCCTGTTTTTGACATTGTTGCTGCGAGTGCGCCCAATACATATGTTCCTTCTTGTTGCATCGGATAGATAGAAGCCACATTACTAGAGTTAACAAGTCCTGTAAAAATTACAAACTTTGTTTCGGGATAATCTTTACCTACCTTAACTGCGGGTTTTCCCCACTCAAAGCCATGAGATATTATTATGTCATAGCCTGAATTGGCATAATCTCTTAATGTTTCTTCTATTTTTGGAATTGGCACGTTCTCTTTATAATCAACCATATAGGAATATTTTCCCTCTAATGCCTGTGCTGCATTGTATCCGAATGCTCCCCACCCTGCATCACTAAATAAGCCATCCGTCAGGAAAGCTATTTTCAGTTTTTTTTCAATTTCTGATGCGGGATGGTTTTGTGAGGGTGCTGATATTGATTTTTCTAATTTTTTCGTATTGTCGGCACTTATTGGATATATACTAGAAGAGAAAATGACAAACACTCCAAACATGATAAAAGCAAGCATAACTATGGTCTTAATATACAAAGTTATCTTATTATTCATCTAATTTTAACAAGTTAATATTTGTTATTTCATTTGTAGTAAAATCTAACTTGATTATTTTTTGCATTACATGGGTATTGTCCTTTTGGTTTAACTTCTTTTTCAAAATATTCGCAAGTCTTTTGGATGTATGCTTGGTCTCATAGAAGATTCTGATACAAGGATTTAGCAGATTATAGCTTTTTGAACTTTTTCTTCTTTTACCATTAATTATTTTGTCTTTGGAATTAACTAAAAATTTAGGCTTATTGCATATATTCATAATTATGGATAATAGTTACGAGATATTTAAAAATTGTTGATTAATTCCATAATATTGCAAACTTAATATTAAAAATAATTTCAAATATATGAGAAAGTAGTAAAAACTATCCCCCTTGATGAGGAAGAGACTTCAAGTCTGCGGAATCATTTAGAATTTTCACTCGGAGAATCAATACTGCGACTTTGTATTAGTACATTTAGATCTAATTAAGGTGGATCGGTTACTTTCTGTAGTTGTGCACAGTCAACTATGACCATTTTTTTCCCTATTGAAGATCTGATACCTTCGGCTCATCCTAACATTATTTAAAAGGACTTTTAATATTAGTTAGATTATTGACTCCTAATTTGTCAGGAATAGAATTAGTAATACTATTGGTCGATATCACATGGGAGTTTTCCTCCATGCTGCTGTAACCATTTAAATTATTGATTTAGTTTTTGTATCTTTTCTATGTAGGAGGTAGATAGAAATAAGACTCCTCTCAGCTCTAAAACCAGTGTAATGCCAGTAGTATTTGTTTACAGTGGTTGATATTACAAACCAAATAATGGTATTTACTATTATGGAAAATAGAAAACCATAATAATATGCAATAAATGTTCCAGTTATGGTACCACCAATGAGATAGGGAATGGGACGTTTTAGGGTATTTTTTAACAATGAATCCAAAATTTTCTCTGAATGTACATGCATAGCATACCTTATAATATTGGGTACTACATTTAGAAACTATATCTTTATCTTTATCTTTATCTTTTCTCACTTGTTATTTTCTTTTAGTATAAAACTAGTCTGTCCGTTATTTCCAAGTTTGATATTTCAATCTCTTCTATTCTCAGATTCCTGCTAGTCTCAAAAGATTCATACTCTTTTGTACCGATTCTCACTTTAGAATAAAATTCATGATGTGCTCTCACGTAACTCACAATGAAACAAGTTTCAAAACGTCATCTATTTGGTATCGCGTTGATTCTAATAGGTAGATCTTATTCAATTGACTAGGTATTTAGAAATAGTTGTCCAAAAAGTAATATGATTTCCATTTTTATTATTATGCTGATTAATATTTGTGCATTATTGTTTAGAACCAGTTGAAACCTCTGTATTTACGTTCGTAGTAACGATTAGAGTGGCCCATCAACGATATGCGTCATGACATACTTAATAGATGCGAAATGTATATATAGCATATGACAAGTGAAAATAATTCTAATCCTATGATAATGTCTTTGCCCTCTTCTTATAAGAAATTTTCGTCAATAAGGGCATACGTTGATGTTAGCGGAAAGACAAAATACTGTGTAAGTTGCAGTAACACAGCTACTCAAGAAGTAATATTCACTGCAGATGGAGCTACCATTTTAGAAAAATACTGTGACTCCTGCGCAAAAAAGAATATACCATAACAGATTCCAAAGATCGTTTATCTGACCTTTACTGTCAAAATAAGCAAGGGTCACTATTCCTAGGATCTCGGTTTTGAAGACGAAAACAGAAAAACATTTGTTTTAAAAAGATGAAATTTAAGAATTACCCTATATCTTAACCCTTCCAAGATAGTTACTATAAATAGTATCTTATTAGGTGGTCTGTGAAACAAATTTGACTCAAGTAATTAACCAAATCAATAATTATTTTACTAGTAAAACAAATAAATCAATTAATGCAACCTTTTATGTTATAAAATTGAAGAACATCAGATGGATTGGAGTTTGGGAATGCTGCATCTTTTTCAATCTCATTTGAATTTATCAAATAACTATTTCTAGTGAATTGCTACAAAAACCTAAACGATTCAAATATTTCTTCTACTTGATTCTGAACATTCACAGAATCTATGCTTTTGGTATTTTGTTGATCCTGTTCAAATAAGGTTATAAAACAAAGATCTTTTTTGTCATTTATGATAAACGTTCTTTCATGTATAACTATATTTTCATCATCGTACGATCGCTTTACGATTACAGTTCCCGAGCGGCCATTTCTAATAGGATATTTATCTAACTTTGATTCTTCGAGTACTGTCTCTCCTAAGTAAATTGTATCCTTTAATACTTTTTCAATAGCCATTTCAATTGGACCCTCGGAGTTTATTTTTACATTCACTCTTTTAAACCCAAAAATTACCGAATCGCTGTGCATCAACACATCTGCACCAAAATTCTTTATGCTCTCGTCAGTTATCTCGACCCAATCTGATGGATAATCAAATGTTATGCCTAATTCTATATTTTCATAGTGTTTCTTCTCTGTCACCATTCTCTTTGATTCCCCTCTTCTTCAAATAAATTATTGTAGATTGCTGTTTTAAAAATGATCATACTGTATCTCAGTATTTTCCTTAAATCCACTCCATCAATTTCTCAGCAGACTCAAATGATTCTCATATAGTTACAAAATCGTCTAAGTCTGCTTGAATTCTTATCTCCAGTGCATATTTGATATAGTTGGCGAATGATTGATTCTAAACCTCTTCAGCGAGTCTCTTGATAACTATCACTGTACACTAAATAAATCGTGTCTTGAGATTTCCATTTTCCATTTTCAACTAATTTAATGGTCATTTTATTAATGACTGCTCTTTCGGAGGAAAATTTGGGATTAATGTGAAAAATGAATTGATAGAATACAGCAAAAACCAATAAAACTTTCCTTGTTAAAAAGGGCAATAGATGAGACAATATCAAATGAGAATGGGAAAAAATGAGTCAATTTATGAATAATTTCACCCCGACTAGCCTTTTCAGACCAACTTAGGTGAAGTATCAAGCCTGAACGATGCAAAGTAAGATATGTTCTAACCTATGTTGACAGTATAAGGTATTGCGTTATATAGCATTATTTAGCCAACCATATACTATGAAGGAAAGAAATATCATTTAGTTGCTACTGTAATTAGGTACCCCATTCTCAATATATTATCCGTAATGTATTGTTTCAAAGTCTTGATGTAGTCTTTTCTAAATAATTCAATTCTCCCATAATCTTGTTGTTTCTTTAAGGTGTTTATAACTTGAATCATAAAGCCAGCTTTGGTAATCGTATCTTGCCAGTAGTGGTTGGGACTTAAAATTGGAACATTAATAGTACCTCTTTCAAAGAATATGTCAATAGTGCCTGGCAAAAGTTGCTTTATCTTTTCTGGCACTCCCCAATTATAAGGTGAAAATGCTTCATTATGAGGTAACGGGTTATATTTAGAAACAACTTCAGACAGTTTTCCTACAGCTAATTCAGGTGGCCAACTTGTAAAACCCAAACGACCGCCTTTCTTTAATACTCGAATCATTTCCTTGCCTGCTAATTCTTGATTTGGCGCAAAAATATGACCAAAGGTTGACAATACAACATCAAAGGATTCATCTTCATATGGAAGGTTTTCTGCATCGCCTTCTTTCCATTCTATTCCACTAATTCCAGCAATTTTTTCTTCTTCTTTAGCCAATGTTAAAAGCTTTGGAGTAATATCAATCCCAGTTACTTTTGCGCCCAGCATCCTAGCAGTTATCGCAGTGTTACCAAATCCGCAGGCTACATCTAGAACGGAATCGCTTGCTTGTAAATTTGCAAGTCTTGTCAAACTGGCTGATACTGGTGGAATAAATTGACCCCTGCTTCTCCAATCTCCTAAACTCCAAATCTCTTTGACCGCATCTTTGCTATCATTCAACTATGAATTCATTTGTGTACTGAGATAAATATCAATCCGACAAAAGTTTGATTTATCTTTTAACATCTTGTAATAACAATCTATATTGATTCATACTCCTTCTGTTATTTACTAATTGGTTTCTCTTTTGGTTGAGAATTTTGGTTTCCCCTCAAGATTTATCTTGATATCTATTAGGCGGTTAATGTCCTTAACCAATCCTAGAGATGAATTAAATGGATTAGGGGGCGGTTATCAATATATAAATAAAAATCGACCCTTTAATCCTCAAGACTAATTTTGCCTAATGACACACAGGTTACTACTTTCCAAAGGACTAGACCACATAGAATAAGCCCCGTATACTGTGCGGGTTCGATTGAAATATTAACAGATCTATGAGTAATCTAAAAACAAATAACTTTAATTATTTGTGATTTCCAGACACTTAACTTCATTTCAATACTTTCAAATAGGATCCGTTGAACTGCACTATCAGAATCTTCCGTAGACTAATACGCAGTATGATTGGAATGGCCATCAGGAGTAATTTGAAAAACTAACTTACCATCGCATAAAACCACTAACTCATCTAACCATTTAGTTGGATAGACTCCTTGTAATCAATCGTATCACCAAACTTTATATTGTTAATAAAGTTAAGTTTGTTAGCAAAATCGCCATCTAGCCCGTTGATCAATACTCAAATCTTTTCTCTACGCTTTAATATAGTTGATATTTCATTCAAGAAATCATGTGTATCAAGTAATTTTTGATTAATCTATAATGATGTACCATATCATGTTTTATGTCTGTTCCACGGAAGGACAAAATACTAATCCCTAAAACTGCAGAAACCTCTCATATTCGTATTGCATTATGAAAAGCCGTCTTTCGGGTTAAGTTTTATTTGATTAAAAGTGGTTTTAAAAAATAAAGGAAAAGAAAACAAAATCGCGTTGGATCAAAGATTCTATTGGTACTAGGAAGACTGTTCAACACAGATCAAATGTGTCTAAATAGTAAATAGCGGATAGGCACAATTTCTTATGCTGAGTGCCAAATATTGGCTCGCTTCCAAAATGGTTATCTATTACAGACCCATCCAATTTTATACTAATTGCATAGTCACCCAAAATATTAATTTCCGTTGGAACATTCTTTGCCAGTCCTTCTCTCATAGTCACAGTTGATGTGTCATTATACAATGTGGAGTTAATGGTGTTGTCTACTGCTGGTTGCCC
>Ga0310892_10000310_pt1 | contig 13663 bp, 9 predicted proteins | sample C0D1metaG_FD_203747 | JGI IMG/M metagenome (GOLD analysis project Ga0310892, IMG submission 203747) | Lab incubated soil microbial communities from West Virginia University Organic Research Farm, Morgantown, WV, United States - C8D2 | ecosystem: Environmental > Terrestrial > Soil > Agricultural...
CAGGGACGGGGGGCTACAGACCTTCCGTGAATTCCCCTCATGATTCCGTGACGAAATCGCACTGTGTCTTACACGATCCCGACGCTACAGTCGGGCCATGACGACATTCGCGATGGAATTGCGGCAGGCCTGGCGCTCGCTGCTGCAGCGGAAAGCCTACTTCCTCACCTGCGTAGCCACGCTGACCCTCGTGCTCGGCGCCAACGCCGCGATGTTCGCGGTCGTCAATGCGACGATGCTGCGCCCGATGCCGTTCACATCCCGCGGTGAAGTGCTGCATCTGTATTCGCAACCGCCGGGCACCACGACTGTCCTGCAGCGCAATCCCTTGCAACAGATGGATCTGCCTCGACTGCGGGACCGCGTGCGCACGCTCGCGCGCCTCGAAGGATTTCTGCTGTCTGAACGCGTCGTGAGCATGAATGGCGAGCCCGGCGTGGCGCAGGCCGCAGCGGTCACGCCCGGACTGCTGTCGATGATGGCGGCGCCGGTGGAGCAGGGGCGGCTGTTCCTCGAGAGCGAAGCGCAGCCCGGACAATTCGTCGTAATCATCACGGACCGATATTGGCGGGACACGCTCGGTTCGGCGAACGTCCTGGGCACAGCGCTCGTGATCGACGGGCAGCCTCATACGATCCTCGGGATCCTCTCGCCGTCGTTCGCCGTGCCGTTCATCGATGCCCAGGTGGTCACGCCTCTCTACGTCGATCCCGAGCCGCAGCCACGCGCACCACCGCGATCGGTGGTGACGTTCGCCGAACTGGCGCCCGGTGCCTCGATTACGCAGGCGCGAGACGAACTGGCTACCATTTCCCGGCAGATGTCGCAGGAATTTCCCCGATCGCACAGCGGCTGGGTGCACGGCGCCGAGACCGCGCGCGAATGGCAGTACGGATCCATGCGCGCGCCCCTGCTGATGTTGTTTGCCGCAACCGCATTCGTCCTGCTGATCGCGTGCGTGAACATCGCCAACCTGACCTCGGCCCAGGCCGTCGCGCGCGCGGGGGAGTTGTCGCTCCGCATGGCTCTCGGTGCAACTCACAGGGATGTGGTCCGCTTCCATCTCGCCGAGCTGTTGATAGTGTGCGCCAGCGGCCTGATCCCCGGATTACTCCTCGCGCGAGCGGCCGTTCCGGCGCTGCTTGCGATCAATCCGACGATCGCCCAGACGCTCGGAGCTGTGTCGATCGATTGGCGGGTCCAGGCGTTCAGCGCCGCCGTCGCGATCCTGACCGCGTGCATCGCCTCCGCAGTTCCGGCGATTCGCGCGTTGCGCGGCCGGACCTCGGCGATCGTCGTGGCCGGGAGCACCCGGACTACGTCCGGCGCCGCTCGTGCCCAGCGCGCCCTGGTATCGCTCGAGATCGCACTTTCGGTGGCGCTCTTGATGGCTGGCGGGGTAGTGATTAAAGGGCTTCGCGATCTCTCCGACCGCGGTCCGGGCTACGACTCAACTTCGGTGCTGACCGCACAGATTCGGCTGCCGGATCCCGCCTATAAGGATCCCGCACTGAGGGCCGCAACCGTCAGGCGAATGCTTGACGGCATTCGCGCGCTCCCCGGCGTGACGTCCGCGAGCACGACGCAGAACGTGTTTACGCCGAACTTTTCGTATCAGACCTTGATCGGCATCAAGGATCGGCCGACACCGGATGGACAGTTTCACACTGTGCAATTCCGCCGCATCAGCGCTGACTACTTCAGGACGATGCGCATACAGATGCGGCGCGGCCGCGCGTTCACCGATGATGATGTCGCCGAGCGCCCGCAGGTTGCGGTCGTCAGCCAGCGGTTCGCCGACACGCTCCTCCAAGGAACTGACCCGGTCGGCCAGGTCCTCTTGCGGAGCGCGGCCAACCAGCCGCCGGTCACGGTTGTTGGCGTCGCCGAAGACGCGCTCGACGTCAACACGACGACCGTGCCGGAGCCGACGCTCTATCTGCCGTGGCCGCAAAGCAACAACAGCGGCGTGCCAATCGCCTTCGTCATTCGCACCACCGTCGAGCCGTCGTCGCTCGTGACCGCGGTGCGCGCGATTGTGCGCGGTGTCGATGCGTCGCTGCCATTGAGGCGTGTTCAGCCGCTCGAGGTGTTCGTCCAGGAATCGACCGCTCCGGATCGCTTTCGATCGCTCGTGCTCGGCATCGTCGCGCTGCTTGGCCTCGCGCTGGCGGCGGTCGGCATCTCGGGTGTTGCGTATCGCGGCGTCGTCGATCGCACGAAAGAGTTCGCTGTCCGGCTGGCGATAGGATCGCAGCCCGCCGCCGTCGTTCGCCTCGTCGTCGCCGAGTCAATGCGCGATTTGGCGATTGGGGTAGTGGTGGGAATCGCTGCCGGCGCCGCGCTGAGCATCGTGCTTGCCCGGCTTATTGAAAACGTCGCCGGCGTTGATGCGCCGACGACCGGCGCGTCGATTTTGCTGATGTCGGCTGTCGGTATCGGCGCGGCAGTTCTGCCGGCCTTACGCGTCCTGCGCGTGCAGCCGGCCGAAGTGTTACGAAGCTAGGCCGTGAGGCCGGCGGGCGACTTTCTTTGCCGCCGGACCCTGTTTGATCAACAGCCGGATGAATTCCTCGACGAAGGGCGCCGCAGTACTGTCACTGAGCGTCACCGCGTACCACTTCCTGAAGACGCCAGCCCGGGTGATCCGAATAGCCTTGATGTCGCCACTCGCGATGACATTGGCGATCGACCACTTGGGCAAGACGCTCGCGCCCATCGCCGCTTTCACCATCTCGAGGATGCCTTCGGTCAGCTGCAGGTAGGTCACGCGCTGCAGCTCAATCCCGGCCGGCCGAAGCACCTTCTGGACGATGAAGCTGTCATCGATCGAACGGGAGTAGAGGTAGAGCTGTTCGGTGACTAGCTCTTCTGGCGTTACGAAGCTTCGCGATGCCCACGCGTGCCCCGGATGCACGACCGCGACATGCTCATCGTCAAACAGCTCGCGAAAGCGCAGCCGCTTGTCGTCCGACGCGTCGTTGACGATCGCCAGGTCGAGTTTCGCATCGAGCAGGGCCGCGATGGGATTCAAAGTGAACTCCGGAGAGATGCGAATTTCGAAGCTCGGGTAGCGGCGACGAAGCCCATCGACCAGCGCCGGCAGCCAGTGATAGCCGGTGTGGCAGTGGGCCGACACGCGAAGCTCGCCCGCGATATTGCGCGCCAGCTGGGAAACCCTGGCTTCGACCTGTCCGATCGCGTCGAGAACCTGGTTCGCCGCGTCGGCCAGCAGCCGCCCCGCCGGCGTGAGCAGCATGCGGCGGCCCGAGCGGACGAAGATCGCGGTGCCGAGCCGGTCTTCGATTTCACGCAGTTGATGACTGACCGCCGACTGCGTCACATTGAGGCGATCGGCGGCGCGGGTGACGCTTTCGGTCCGCGCCACCTCGGCCACTACTCGAAGGTGCCGCGAATCGAGGAACTGGCTCATGAGAATGGCTAATCATACTTAATCCTCTTCATGAGTGGACCTCATTCGCCCCTGGAAACCAATTCGTCCCAGGATTCGTCTGACAGTAATAAGCCTCAGGATTTCAGGAAGGTTCCCATGCGCACCCGTCCCTATTACGTGCGTTCGATGGTGATGGCGATCCTCGCCGTCCTGTCGCTGACGCTGCCGGCAACCGCCCAGCTCGCGGTCCTCGCCCCGATCCGGATCGACAATTTCGCCAAGGTCAACGACGGCTACTATCGCGGCGCGCAGCCGGCCGGCTCCGATTACGCCGCTCTGGCCAGGCTCGGCGTGAAGACCGTCATCAACCTGATCGGTGACGATGAGCTTGACTCGATGGAGCAATCGTCGGTCGAAGAGCACGGCATGCGGTACGTGCCGATTCCCATGTCGACGCGCAAGGCGCCGACGCCACAGCAACTCGAGAAGTTCCTGTCGGTGGTCAACGACCCTGCGAGTCAACCGGTTTACGTGCACTGCGTCGGCGGACGTCATCGCACCGGAGTCATGACCGCTGTTTACCGGATGACGAGGGACGGCATCAGCGGGGCAGAGGCGTTCAGTGAAATGAAGCGCTTCAACTACGGTCCGGACTTCCTCCATCCGGAATTCAAGAAATTCGTCTACGCCTACGATCCGAAGAAGACGGCAGTCGCAGTCGCCGCCGGCACCCACCAATAAGAAAGGCCCCGTCGATTTGACGGGGCCTTTCCCATTTCGACCGTAGACGTTCGTAGAACTATCGTCGAACGTCCGTAGATCCTACCAACGTACTCTCCACACCAGCTGGACTTGTCGCGACTGGTTGTCGCCAAGCAACTCGGTAAGCCGGTAGTTGTCGACGTTCGTCGCGCCGGTCGTGTTCGCGGTCAGCGTTCTGCCGGCCACCGGACCATTGGGCGCCGCTACCGTCGACGTGAAGCCGAGCGGCACGCCGGCCGTCGTCGCCGGGTTGAAGTACGGATCATTGAGGGCGTTCAGCATCTCGCCTCGGAACTCGAACGTGAAGCGGCCGGGGAGATCGAACTTCTTCGAGATGCCGAGGTCGAGGCGTGTCAGGCTCGGCGCGTTCACAGTGAGGCTGCGCAAGCCGCAGTCACCGTAGCCCGGCGCCGATTCGATGCAGTCGGGACCGTTGGCCGGAGCGAAGTAGCGGCCAGAAGGCGCACCACCCGAACCGTATCCGCTGGCTGATGTGGCGCTCACATTAAACGCCTTCACGGTGTTGTCGAGGATGTCGGCTGGCAGGATGAAGATTTGTCCGCCCGCTCCGCCCTGCACCTTGATTTCCTTCTGCAGCTCGTTCTTCGTCATGCCGACGAGACGAACGTTGCCGAAGTCGAGCACCTCGCCGGTCTGGAGGCGGAACACGCCATCGAGCGACCAGCCGCCGACGATCGCATCGAGGAAGGCGTGCATGTCGGCGCCGTACTTGCGATCCTTGCCGACCGGAATCTCGACCGCGAAGTTCGCCTTCAACGCGTGACGCACGTTACCGACCTGGCCGGCCTGTTCGACCCACTCCAGCGGCTTGGCGAAGCCATAGCGGTTCTGAACTTCCGCCAGGCTCCAGGTGTAGCTCGGGTTGAACTGGAAGCCATGCGAGAAGCGCTTGCGGAAGTCGACCTGCAGCGAGTGCGCGCGCGTGCCGCCGCTATTGACCGTCAGGTTCGACGCGCCGGCGGTGTTGCCCTGGCCGAGCAGGTCTGGATTGGCGACGAAGAAGTTCACCGGCAGGCCGGCGGCCACCGCGTTGTTGCGGAAGGTGGCGTTGCCGATCAAGCCGGTGGCGCTCACCGTCGATGCGAAGCCCCACGGATTCGGATTGCGCGCGGCCAGGAAACCGAGGTTCGTCGCGTTGGTCCATTGCGCACCCGAGTAGACCGCGGCGTTGCCGGCATTGGCGGCGTTCGCCGCGTTGAAGTGCGCCAGGAAGATCGGCAGCGGGTTCGTGCCGGTGCCGGCGCCCATGTAGGCGAACGTGGCGCCACGGCCGGCGGCGATGTTCGCCTGCAGGTTGGCCTGCGCCTGGCGGAACTCGTTGAGGAAGCCGTTGGTGGTGATATTCGGCTCGTTGATGTTGATTGAATCCCAGTCATTGGCGTGCTTACTGCCGACGTAGCGGAACTCGATCGCGGAATCGTTCGTGATCTTGCGCTGCCAGCCGGCCGACCACGACTGCGTGTAGGGCATCTGGATGTTCTAATCGAAGGCGTTGCCACGGGTGGTGATCGACGCCGGCGCCGACGGCAGCGAAACAGACGGGGCGGCCGGTAGCGTCGGGTTGTTACGCAGCAGGATCGGCAGTGTGTTGGTGGTCTGGTCCGCTTGCAGCGTTGCCTGGATACCCTGGTTGTCGCCGAAGACGCCGGTGAAGTCGGACATGCCGGGACGCTGGAACGCCATGGCCCAGCCCCCGCGAACCACGACATCGCCGTCCTCGCTGCCGCGCAGCCACTTCATCACGCCGGTTGACGGGGGCACTTGCCACGCCAGGCCCGCGCTCGGCGCGATGTTGTTGCGATCCGGGTTGTAGGCGTACTCGCCTTCCGCATACCGAACGAACTGCGGGCGGGCGCCAGTCAATGTGCCTGGCATGTTGATGTTGCCTTCGCCCGAGACACCGTAGAGCGCAGCTGTCGACAGCGTCGTGTAGCTGTTGTTGGTGGGGTAGAAGGGATTGGCCAGGATGTAGCGCACGCCCGCGCTGACGGTGAGCGACGGTGAAACGCGCCACGAATCCGACGCAAAGACGTTGAATTCGCGCATGCGGCCTTCCGCGCGCGACAGGCCGAGCAGGTTGTACTGGTCGCCCTCGGCGTTGATGCGGGCATCGCCGGTGAGTCTGGAGAGGCGGCCGGTCAACATCGCGTAGAGTCGTTTCGCCTGCGTGATGTCGGCCGCCGATGCTCCGGGGATGCTCGTGGCGTTGAAAATCGCGTCAGCCGCTTCACCGGAGATGATGTCGAACTCCGCCGTCGGCACCAGCGTCTGGTTCTGCAGCCACACATCGGCCTGCACCATCGTCCCGCCGAATTGGATGTTGTGGTTGCCCTTCAGCCACGTGGTGGTGTTCTCGAGCACCTTGGTCGAGGCTTCGCGCGATGACTGGCCCGACCCGAGGCTGGGATTCTGCAACAGCGCGCCGGTGCCGCAGCACGCGCCGTTGAAGTTCAGTCGGTAGCCGTTGGTGTCTGACCACATGTCGGGACCGAGCTCCGGCGAGAACAGCGTCGCGCCACCCGAACCGCCGATGCGGAACTCGTTGAACACGCTCTGGCCGAACGTCGAACGTACCGACTCGGACGTCGTCCAGCGCGTTGACTGCTGGCTGCCCGTCGTCAGTGAGTTCGGGAACGGCAACTGGGCGCTGTTGGTCGTGTCGGGCGTCGAATTGATATGTCGATAGTTGAACGATCCGGTCAGCCGATGGTTCCTGGTGACCTCGTAGTCGAGGCGCATGGTCGGCGATGGATTGAACGCCTTTGTCGGCATCGACCATGTGTACTGTTGGACGAGGGGATTGTTCAGCGGCGTCACGCCGCCAGTCGTGGCCGTCGACGCCTGAATGCTCCCGAGGATTTTGCCGACGGTCGGATCGATCGTCGCGATCTGGCCATTCGCGGCCGCGATGCCCAGCAGGTTGACGTTCTGCACGCCGGCCGCGGTGTTGTAGCTGAACACGCCCGCCGCCGCCTGCGGCGTCAAGATGTTGCGCTGCAGCGTGCTCGCTGCCGGCCGCCGTTCCTCCTCGTAGTTGAAGAAGAAGAACGCCTTGTTCTCCTTGATCGGGCCGCCCTGCGCGAAGCCGGTCGTATATTGGCGCAACTCGGGCTTCGGCGCCTTGCCGGTTTCCGGATCCGGCGGCAGATCGCGATTGCGGAACCAGCTGTTGGCGTTCAGCGCATCGTGACGCAGATACTCATACGCGGTGCCGTTCCAATTGTTCGTTCCGGCCTTGGTCACGAAACGGATCTGCACGGCGCCCTGGCCGGTGGCATCCGCGGTATTGCCGGCGGTCGTCACCGTGACTTCTTCGACCGAGTCGAGCAGCGGGCTCAAGCGCGCGAAGTAACCGTCCGTGGTCTTCAGGTAGTTGTCCTGCACGCTCATGCCGTCGAGCGTGATGTTGATGGCGCTGCGCGGCAGGCCGCTCACGGTGGAGTTGCGCGCCGTGCCGGAGGTGTTGAAGCCCGCGAGCGACGTGAGTGAATCGAGCGCGTTGCGGCTGGTGAGCGGCAAGCTTTGGATCTGCTGGCCCGTCAGGTTCGTGGAGATCGCAGGCGACTGCGACTGCACGACCGTCGACGACTCGCCGACGACCGTGACGCTTTCGGAGATGGTGCCGACCTGCATCGTCACCTTGACCGCGGTTGGAATGCCCGCGGCGATGCTGATTTTTTCGAGCGTCGTCGTGCGGAAGCCCGCGAGCTCGACGACGACGGAATAAATGCCGCTGTTGATGTTCGGCGCGGTAAAGCCGCCGTCGGCGCCGCTCACGAGGTCGATTTCCTGGCCCGTGGCGGTGTTTTTGATCTTGACGTTGGCGCCGGGGATCGAAAGGCCCTCGGCATCGACGACCGTGCCTGACAACGTCGTGAAAATACTGCCTTGCGCGTACGCCGAAACGCCGATCGTAAGGATCAGCGCCAACGCAAGAGACACTCGTCCTAGCCTGGTTCTAGAGCCGTTCATCACCAACCTCCTGCAATTCAACACAAAAACAAAACGCCGACATGGAATGTAACGGGGTGGTCGCTTTCCGTCAATACAAAAGGGGCATTCGTCCCGGTTTCGGCCGTAACTTGACGGGATGAAATGCGGCGGTTTTTGCTAGCTTCTAAGATGACGCTATGTCATCACCGCCATCGGACGTCGTCATTCGTCGTGCCTCTGCGCGAGACCTTGCAGAACTGGGAGAGCTCGGCGCGGCCTTGATGCGCACGCATTACGCCTTTGATCCGCTTCGATTCCTCGAACCGGGCAGCGGTGACAGTGGAGGCTACTCGAGCTTTCTTGCATCACAAGTCGACGAAGATGGAGCGGCTGTGTTTGTCGCCGAACGTCAGCGCAGGATCGTCGGCTATGTCTATAGTGCGATCGAGCCGCTGTCCTGGAAGGATCTTCGGGACGAGTGCGGCTTCATTCACGACCTCGTGGTCAGCGAAGCGGCGCGGGGCGGCGGCATCGGCGAGGCCTTACTCGACGCGGCGGTTGAATGGCTGCGCGAGCAGGGCATGCCGCGCGTCGTCCTCGGCACTGCCGCGCAAAACGATCGCGCCCAGCGCCTGTTCGAGCGGCACGGATTCAGGCCAACGATGGTTGAAATGACGCTGGAGCTCTGATCCACCGATTGCAGACGATCCACAGATTACTTAATCAACGCTCGCTGACCGCGATCAGGTGGTTGCGTGTGCGGAAGAGCAGCGTCCCTTCCGAGATCGCCGGCGTCGCCATCGCCACTTCACCCAGCGAATTCGTGGCCAGCAGCTCGAACGCCGGGCCGGCCTTCACGACGTACACGTCGCCGTCTTCACTCGTGAAATACACTCGTCCTGCCGCCGCGACCGCCGATGCGGAGAAGCCGGTCTTGCCATCACCCAGGCGCGCCTGGTAGTGACGTGTGCCGGTTTTCGCGTCGAATGCCGTCAGCACGCCGTTGTCGCGGCACACGTAGAGGATGTCGCCATATACGATCGGCGTCTGCATGTAACCGCCGTCGCGCAGGTAGCTCCACGCAATGTGTGCATTCGACGATTCACCCTCCTTGAGCGTGATGTCGCCCGTGGCGGTCGGCTTGATCGCATAGATCGGTGACGCCTTGCCGTGCGCGTTGGTGATGAAGACGAGCCCCTGCCCGGCGATTGGCGTCGGCACCGGAATGTCGCCGCCGCCGGTCATGCGCCAAATCTCCTTGCCGGTTTCGAGATCGTAGCCGCCGATGTGCTTCCAGCCGTTCACGACGACCTGATCGCGGCCGTTCATCGACACGACGGACGGCGTACTGAACGTCGGCACGTCTTCGCGCGCGGTACGCCATAGCTCGCGGCCGGTGCGCACGTCGAACGCCGCGACGAACGAGCCTTTCTGCACGTCGGCCTGGATGATGACCCGGCCGTTGTGGATAATGGGCGAGCTCGCAAACCCCCATTGCGCGTCCGGCACCATGTAGAAACCGGAATCCAGGCGGCCGAAGTCTTTCTTCCACAGCACGTCGCCGGTGAGCGAGTACGCATACAAGCCTTCCGATCCGAACATCGCGATGATGTGACGGCCATCGGTGGCCAGCGTCGAGCTCGCATGCGTCGACTTGGGATGACGCTTGATGATCGGCACTCCGCTGGTGGCGATCTTTTCCCAGCGCGGTTTCCCGGTTCGCTTGTCGAAGCACGCCACGATCCACTTATGCTCGGTTTGGTCGAGCACCGAGCCGATATCGCCGTAGAGGCCGACCTTGAGCTGGGGATCGGGTGTGCCGCTGATCGCGCTCGCCGTGCAGACCTGGTCGCCCCAGACGATTGGACTCGAGTGTCCGAGGCCTGAGATGGGCACCTTCCATTTCACGAGCTTCGAATCAGGCACGCTCCATTGCAGCGGCAACGGCTTGCCATCATCGACGCCGCCGGCGGAAATGCCGCGGAAGCCGGGCCAATCCACGCCGGCGCGAGGCCCGGTCGCTGATTGCGCAATGGCCATTCCACTGCCGGTGATGAAGAGGCTCAGCACGGTGAACCGCTTGAACGATTTGAACCGTTGAACCATTGAACCCCTCATTGCGGATACCAGTTGGCTAGCCGGACTTCGATCTCTTGACGGCCGAGCGCGTCGGCGAGTTCCTTGAGTCCACGGGTCGTGGGCTGGGGCCGCTTTCCTCCGGCGGGCACAGGCCGCACCCATTCCTGATCGTAGTGATAGGGATACACGGCTTTCGGTTTGATCGCCGACAAGCACTCGATCGCAGCTGCCGGCTCCATGCGTTCGAGCGGCACATTCATCGCGAAGAACACGACGTCGATGTTCTTTGCGCCGCGGACTTCAGGCACGCACTCCGTCACACCGGCAATGTAGATACGCTTGCCGCCGAGTGTGACGATGTAGCCGTTGGCTTCACCTTTCGGATGGTACGGCTCGCCCGGCTTGATGTCGTAAGCAGGAGTCGCTTCGATCCGCACACCCGCGATCTCACGCGCGTCGCCGTTAGCCAGGACAATGCCATCGGGCACTTGCGCCCTGCCGTTGGCGGCGATCGCCACCGGCGCGCCGGGCTTCCTGACGCGCGCGATCGCTTTCGGATCGAGGTGATGATTGACATCGTCGGTGATCAGAATCAGGTCCGCCGGCTTCGCCTGCGAGAGATCGCTGACGCTCCACGGATCGATGTGAATCACCTTGCCTTGATGCTCAAGTTGGATATCAGAGTGAGTGAAGGTGGTGATGGTGATGTCGGCGTAGGTGTCAATCCAGCTAACCACCTTCGCCAAGGCTACGGTGGTCAAGAAGCTGGACACCACAAGAATTGCGGCGGGCAATCTCATGGGAGCTTATAGGCGACCAGCTCACCCGGTTTGATCGAGCTGCTGGATGCGACGACGATGTACTGCTTGCCGTCGAGCATGTAGGTCATCGGCGATCCGGTCTGGGCGCCGGGCATCGCGACCGCTCCGGCATCGGCGCCCGTCTTCTTGTCGTACGCGCGCAACATCGCGCCACGGCTGCCATCGGGCATCGCGACGGTTCCGCCTTCACCTGAGATCACAAGCGTCTTGGTGACGAGCACGCCGATGCCGCCGGAGCTGCCGCCGGCGCCGGCCGGGCGTCCCGTGCGTGGAATCGTCACGCCTTTGAGCGCCGGGTTGTTCTTGATCGCATCCGGCGTGTCGCCGTGCGCGATCTGCCAGACGAGCTCGCCCTTGTTGAGATCGATCGCGCTGATACGTCCGTACGGCGGCTTGATGAGCGGTAGCCCCTGCACCGACACGCCGCCGCCGCCACCGTCTTCGAGGGTCGCGCCGACACTGATGTAGGCCATGTCGGACCGCTTCGGATCGTTCGCCATCGACAACACGCGCAACAGCGAATGCGAATACACGTACATCATTCCGGTTTCGGGATCGAACGCGCCGCCAGGCCAGTTTGCGCCGTTCGGGATGTACATGGTCCCGATCTTCCCGCCGTCACCCTTGGCGATCGGCGGCGTGTAGATCGGCCCGATCTTGAAATCCTGGAGGATCTTCAAGCCTTCGGCCTTCAGCTCCGGGGTGAAGTCGATCACCATGTCCTCGCTGAAACCGTTACGCTCGAACGCCGGCGGCCTGGTGGGGAAGGGCTGCGTCGGTGAATACCATTCGCGCGGAAGGGTGCCTTGCTCCACCTTCCGCTCTTCGATCGGCCACACGGGCTGACCGGTTTTGCGATCGAACACGAACGTCAGGCCTTGCTTGGTCGGCTGCGCGATCGCCGCGATCTTTTTGCCATCGACGGTGATATCGACCAGCATCGGCGCGCAGGGAATGTCGTAGTCCCAAATTGGATGGTGCACGAGCTGGTAATGCCAGATCCGCTTGCCGGTCTGCAGATCGACCGCGACCAGGCTCTCTGCAAACAAGTTGTTTCCAGGGCGATGCCCGCCGAAGTAGTCGCCGGTCGGCTCTTCGACGGGAAGATACGCCATGCCGAGATTCTCGTCGACGGTGAGCTGAGTCCAGACGCCGGTGTTGCCGGTGTACTCCCACGACTTTTCCAGCCAGGTATCGTTGCCGAATTCACCAGGCTGCGGAATGGTGTGGAAGATCCACAGCCGTTTCCCGGTGCGGGCATCGTAGCCGCGCACATAGCCCTTGGTGTTCTTCATCGTGCGAGGAGCGGTGCCGGCGCGATGGGACGCGCCGACAATCACGACGTTCTTCGCGACGACCGGGGCGCCGTTCCACGCCACCTCGCCTTCGATCGGATCGATCTCCTGGTCGTTGTCTTTCTTCAGATCGATGACGCCGTTACTGCCGAAGTCCTTGAGCGGCACGCCGTCTTTGGCGTTCAGGCCGACGAGCTGATACCCGATCGTGACGTAGTAGATGCGCTCGTCGCCCTTGCCGTCGGTCCAATAGCCGACGCCGCGTCCCGACAGCCTCCGCGCCGATCGCAGCGCTCGTTGTCCTTCCTCGAGCCGATGCATCCACAGCAGCTCGCCCGTCCGCGCATCGAGCGCCACCGCGTCGCGATGCTCGCCGGCGGTCGCATAGAGCACACCGCCGACCATCAACGGCGTCGTTTGCATGTTGAAATCGGGGCGGGCGCCGAGATTGTCGGTCTTGAATCGCCAGGCCACCTGCAGCGTGTTGAAGTTGGCCGCGGTAATCTGATCGAGCGGCGCGTATCGAGTGACGCCGAGATCGCCACCCCACGTCCGCCACTCGCCATTGGTCGCGCCGTACTGCGCCGCGATGCCGGCCGGCAAGATCAAACAGACAGCGACAAGAGCCCGTCGCGCCGAAGCGCGAAGCGCGAAGGCGGAAATCATTTGGCGAGCGGATCCGGACGCAGCTGCACGTGGTAGACCTTGCTCGTCGTGCCCTTGCCGGTCTCCATGTGGAACGGCGTCCGCGTGCTGATCGTTGCCCACAGGCCGCGTCCCTTCCATCCGCCCTTCGGATCGTCGATGCGGCCGTCCATCCACTTCGTGTAGAAACCCGTCGGATACGGGATACGAAGCACGACCCACTTGCCATCCTTCAGGGCGAGCAATCCTTCGGATGCGTTGCCGGTGTTGATCGGCACGTTCTCGCCGAGACCGAGGGCGCCGAACTGATCGACCCAGGTGTAGTAACTGCCCTCGACGCTGCCGCCATCCTTGACGCCGCGGAACTGCGGAAGGGGTTCGGTATATAGCGTCCAGCCTTCCGGGCAGTGCTGGCCGGTAGCCTTCGGACCGTTCAATGGCCCTTTGCACTTGCGGCGGTCGAAACTGGCGAGGTGGCCGCTGGCCAGCGCCGACCAGAACACCCCGTTCCGATCGACGTCGCCGCCACGGGGCGAGAATCCGGGCCGCTTCGGGTCGTTGAATGGCGGCTCATACACCTCCGCGAGCGCCGTCGCCGGTGGATTCGATCCCGGCACGAGCCGCACGATCTGCCCGGGGTATCCGAGTACCGTGCCCCACACGGCGCCATCCGGCGCCGGAGCAACGGAGTAGAACGCCGCGCCAAATCGTTT
>Ga0310892_10000311_pt1 | contig 13644 bp, 15 predicted proteins | sample C0D1metaG_FD_203747 | JGI IMG/M metagenome (GOLD analysis project Ga0310892, IMG submission 203747) | Lab incubated soil microbial communities from West Virginia University Organic Research Farm, Morgantown, WV, United States - C8D2 | ecosystem: Environmental > Terrestrial > Soil > Agricultural...
CCGGCCAACCCGACGGGGACGTGGATCGTCCGCAATGTGTCCGAACGTGGGCTGGTCACCGCGCACGGCGTCGGCGCCGGCGATATCAACGGAGACGGCCGGCCCGACATCGTCAACCCGTTTGGCTGGTGGGAGCAACCACCTCCGGGCAGTTCGAAGGATCTGTGGGACTACCATCCGCAAGTGTTCACCCGGTACAGACGCGGGATGGGCGGAAGCGTGATGGCCGTCTACGACGTGAACGGCGACAAGCTGACCGATATCGTCACGGTGCTCGCCGCGCACGGCTGGGGCATGGCGTGGTTCGAGCAGAAGCGTGACGCTCGCGGCACGATTTCCTTCGAGCGTCACATGATCATGGACGATCTGTGGACGAAGAATGCCGGCGGCGTCGTGTTCTCACAGCCGCATGGATCCAATGTCGGCGATGTCAACGGCGATGGTATTCCAGACTTCATCGTCGGCAAGCGCTACTGGTCGCATCGCGATACCTATCTCGACCCCGATCCGTACGGCGCACCGGTCCTGTACTGGTACAAGACGGTTCGCAATGCCAACGCACCGGGCGGGGCAGAGTTCGTCCCAGAGCTGATCCACAACCGCTCGGGAACCGGATCGGACATCCTGCCGGTGGACCTCAACAAGGACGGCCGCCTCGACATCGTGACGGCGACCAGGTTTGGGACGTTCATCTTCTGGAACAATGCGCCGGGTAAATAGCCTCGGACTACGCAGAAATCGAAACCGCTCTAGGCGGGCGCCGTCGGCGCGGCCGTTCCGGTTGGCACATACGAGCACAACGGATCGGATCCAAACGGGTCGCCCCCGGTCGCGTAGGCTCGCGCCCGCGATCCGCCGCAGACATCGCGGAAGGGACAGGCGCCGCAGCGGCCCTTGAACGAGTCGGGCCGTCTCAAGCCTCTGAAGAGTTGGGAATCCCGATACGTCCGCAGGGCACGATCCGTCCGGACATTGCCGGCCGTCAGCGGAAGGAATCCGGAGGGTTGAACCTCGCCCGTGTGCGAGATGAACATGACACCGTTGCCGTCTCGGATCCCGAGCCCTCGCATCGCAGAACGAGCGCCATCCGCACACCCGCGATTTGCCGCGCGGCGCATGAGCTCGATGCGCCGGTAATGCGGCGCCTCTGTCGTCGTGACGATTGGACGTCCATGACCAATGTCCAGGGCCCAGTTCATCACGGCGTCGGCCTGCACTGGCGTGATCTGACGAAGCGTCTGTCCACGTCCGGTGCGTATGAGGAAGAAGAGGCTCCAGCGATCGGCACCCAGATGCTCGACCACGCGATGAATTGCTGGGAGATCGGCGATGGTGTCGGCGGTGACCAGTGTGTTGATCTGCAGAGAAATGCCGGCTTCGACGATCTCGCGCCCGGCCTGAATCGTCCGAGAGAACGTCCCGACGACGCCGCGCAGCGCATCGTGCCGGGACGGCGTGGCGCCATCGAGGCTCAGCGACATCGCGCCGATCCGCAGTGACGCGAGCGACGCGACGACCTTGCTCGTGAGGAGCGGCGTGGCGCTCGGAGCCACGAGACAGGGCAGTCCGGCCTTTACCGTGTGTGCGACGATCTCGAAGAAGTCGCGACGCTTCAACGGGTCCCCGCCGGTGAAGATAATCGTCGCCTGGCACTCGGCGGCGAGCTCGTCGACGACGCGGGCGATCTCAGCCGAGCTCAGCTCCCGTGGATCGCACGCGGCGTTCGCGCCGGCTCGGCAATGCGTACAGGCGAGATCGCATGCGCGGGTGAGCTCCCAGTAGATGCGCGCCGGTGCGGCGTCAAAGCGAAATTGCACAGGTTCACCAGGTGGCCACTGCCACGCTGAGCCCCACGGTCCGTTCGCTGTGCCTGACGCGTTCGCTCATGAGTGTGTCACCTCAGCCTCGAGTTCGCGGTCCGGATGCGTCACTATGCCCGGGCAGGACAGCAAGCGTCGTGCCCGCTGCAGGAACGATGCGAAACGAGCCACATGCGCGTGTTGTGAAGTAAGGGAAGAACCAGCGCACTCATCGAGTGCGGAAAAAGTCACGGCGCTGGGAATTTTTCCGCTACGAGAAAATCTCTCGTTCTTTCTGCTGTGCGCGCGGGTAGACTGCGTTACGATTCGTACGGAGGAATTCGATGAGGCAACTGTTTCGCTGGGCCGTCGGTCTCACGATCGTCGCGGCAGCATCGTCGGCGTCGGCACAAACCGCGGCTCAGGCTGCGCGAGGCACGAAGGTGTTCGGCGAACAGAAGTGCTCGATGTGCCATTCGATTGCGGGAAAGGGCAATGCGAAGGGCGTGCTCGACGAGGTGGGCGCGCGACTGTCGGGCGCCGAGATTCGCGAGTGGCTGGTCGATCCGGACGCCATGCGCAAGAAGGTGAATGCCGAGCGGAAGCCGCCGATGAAGTCGTTTGCGAAGCTCTCCAAAGAGGATCTGGATGGGCTCGTGGCGTACTTGCAGACGCTGAAATCCAAGTAGCGGCCATAGCGGATGGCTGCCATCACACGTCGCCGTCTTCTCGATTCGGTCCTCGGAGCCGGCTTCGTCTCTACGCTGGCCGCGATCGTCTACCCGGTGTGGCGCTACCTGATACCGCCAGTCAGCGGAGAGCCGTCCGCGCAGAGCGTCGTCGCGGGACAAGCCGGACAGGTGAAGCCGAACTCGGGATCGATTTTCAAGTTCGGCAGCAAACCCGGTCTGCTGGTTCGCACGGCGGATGGGGAATTGAAGGCGTTCAGCGCCGTCTGCACTCATCTCGACTGTACCGTGCAGTTCAAGTCCGATACGTCGCAGATCTGGTGCGCGTGTCATAACGGGATGTACGACCTGCAGGGGAACGTCGTCTCCGGTCCGCCGCCACGTCCTCTCGAGCGACTGGTCGTCAATCAACGCGGCGACGAGATTGTCGTGTCGCGAAGTTGAAAGCCGTCAATGCCGATTCTCGACTGGATTGACCAGCGCCTCGACCTCGCCGACCTGCGGCGGTTCACGGCGGAAAAGAGCGTCCCGGTTCACGCCCAGAAGATCTGGTACTACCTTGGGGGCGTAACGCTGTTTCTGTTCGCGGTCCAGGTCGCGAGTGGAATTCTCCTGCTGCTCTATTACCGCCCGAGCGCGTCGGAAGCCTACGAGAGCGTGCAGTTCATCGTCACCCAGGTCGAATTCGGCTGGCTCGTGCGCAATGTGCACAGCTGGTCGGCCAACCTGCTCATCCTCGCCGCATTTGCGCATCTGTTCAGCGTCTATTTCCTGAAGTCGTACCGCAAACCACGAGAGCTCACGTGGGTCAGTGGTGCGCTGCTGCTCTTTCTGATGCTGGGGTTCGGCTTCAGCGGTTATCTGCTGCCGTGGAACGAGCTGGCGTTTTTCGCGACCAAGGTCGGGACCGGGATTGCCGGTGCGGTGCCCGTGATTGGACCGGGTCTGATGCGCTTTCTGCGCGGCGGCGAGGACGTGACCGGCGCAACGTTGTCGCGTTTTTACGCGCTTCACGTGGCTATTCTGCCTGCCGCGACCACGGCGCTCGTCGTGCTGCACCTGCTCTTCGTCCAGCGCCAGGGGATGAGCGTGCCTATCAAGGAAGCAGATCGCCTTCGCGCAGGGGGACGGGCCAGGCACATGCCGTTCTTTCCCGACTACGTCCTGCGCGATGTGCTGGTGTGGTACGTCGCCCTGGCGATGCTGGCGGGGTTGGCCGCGTTCTATCCGTGGGAGTTGGGACGCAAGGCCGATCCATTCGCGGCGGTGCCGGCAGGCATCCGCCCCGAGTGGTACTTTCTGGCCGCGTTCCACACTTTGAAGATCCTGCCCAGTCATGTGCTGGGTATGGAAGGAGAGCAGCTGGGCGTCCTGGCGTTCGGCCTTGCGGCCATCCTCCTCGTCGCCGTGCCGTTTCTCGACAGGCGCGCAAGCCGCGACGAGCCGAGCCGGGCGTTCACCGCCCTCGGTCTCGCCGCACTGGTCTATTTGATCGCGTTCACGATCATCGGATATCTGGCGTCGTGATGAAGGGATCTCTCTGGCCCGTCGTCCTTGCTGTTGCCGTTGCCGGCGGTGCGGTCGCATTGCCAGCGCTCGCCGCCGCTCAGTCGCGTACCGATCAATGCGTGACGTGTCATGCGTCGCTGCCCGAGTCGAGGCTGGCCGCGCCTGTTCGAGCGTTCTCCGGCGACGTCCATCAGGAGCGCAGCTTTGTCTGCGTCGACTGTCACGGCGGGGATCCGACCTCGCCCGACCGGGCCCAGGCCCACAGCACCGGACGCGGATATCGCGGGAAGCCCGCGGGACCACAGGTGATCGCCACCTGCGCGCGCTGCCACAGCGACGCGACCTTCATGCACAAGTTTGCTCCGAGTCAGCGTGTCGACCAGGCGATCGAGTACGCCACCAGCGTGCATGGCAAGCGGCAGGCTGCCGGCGACACGCGCGTTGCCACCTGCGTGTCGTGCCACGGCGCGCACGGCGTTCGACAGGTGCGCGACCCGCGCTCGCCCGCATATGCGACGAATGTGGCCGGCACGTGCGGTGCGTGCCATTCCTCGCCAGACCACATGAAGGGCTATACGCGTGCCGACGGGAGCGCGATTCCCACGACGCAGCGCGCCGAGTACGAGCGCAGCGTGCACCACAGCGCGCTCGTGACGCAGAACGACATGTCGGCGCCCACGTGCAACGATTGCCATGGCAATCATGGCGCCGCGCCGCCGGGTGTGGGCTCGCTGACGACGGTCTGCGGCACCTGCCACGCCGTGTTTCAGGCGAAGTTCGCTTCGAGCGTGCACGGACAGATTTTCGAGAAGGCCTGCATCGAGTGCCATGGCAACCACGCGGTCACTGAACCAAGTGACAGTCTGCTGGGGACGTCGAAGGCGTCGATCTGTGCGAGCTGTCATGAAGACAAGGACGATCCCGGGTTTGTCGGTGCCACGAGAATGCGCGGGGCCGTGGATCGTCTCGTGAACGAAATCAATGCCAGCTCGGCCCTCATCGATCGTGTGAGGAATGCCGGGATGGAAGTGGGCGACCAGGATCTGGCGCTGAACGAGGCGCGGTCGAAGCTCGTGCTGGCGAGGACGGAAGTCCATGCATTCGATCCCGAGGCCCTCGACAAAGTCGTCAGCGAGGGAACGGGAATTCTGGGAGGCGTCAACCGCGCTGGTGCCGAGGCGCTCGACGAACTCGCGTACCGTCGGCGCGGTCTGTTCGTCTCGCTCGCCCTCATTCTCCTCGTGGTGACCGCGCTCGGGCTCAAGATCCGGAATCTGGACCGCATGCGATAGGGCGAAGGCCGGCCGGCGAATGTGTCGAACGGCAGACGGCGCGCCGAGGCTTGGGAGGGTATGACCGGCGTCATAACGCCCATGTTCGGAGTAGCGGCATGCTGTGGTTCAGGGTGAGCCACCATGGCGCGACTGCCGGCGTTTGATTTCGACCGTGCCCCGTTCCTCGTCATCTGGGAGATGACCCGTGCGTGCGCGCTCGCATGCGTCCACTGCCGCGCTAATGCGATTCCCTGGCGCGATCCGCGAGAGATGACGACGGAAGAAGGATTCCGGCTCATCGATCAGGTTGCCGCATTCGGAGACCCGCCGCCGCTCTTTGTCCTGACCGGCGGCGATCCGATGCGCCGGCCCGATCTGGCCGAGCTCGTTCGCTATGCCGTCAACAAGTCGCTCATCGTCGCGCTGACGCCGAGTGGCACGGCGGCGGTGACGCGCAGGAAGCTCGTGGAGTTGAAAGAGGCTGGTCTGTCGCGGATCGCCGTCAGCCTCGACGGTCCCGACGCGAACACGCACGATGCGTTTCGCCGCGTGAGTGGCTCCTACGACTGGACGATGAGAATCATCCGGACGGCCGGGGAGCTTGGTCTACCGCTCCAGATCAACACCACGGTCAGCCGCATCACGCTGCCGTCGCTTGAAGCGATGGCCCGGCGGGTGAAGAATTTTCACGTGGCACTCTGGGCAGTGTTCTTTCTCGTGCGCACGGGCCGCGGCGCATCGATCGATCAGGTCTCACCCGATCAGTGCGAGCAGGTGCTCAACTGGCTGTACAACATATCGCTGACGGCGCCGTTCGGCATCAAGACGACCGAAGCGCCGCACTTCCACCGCGTTACCTGGCAGCGCGATCGTGAGCTAGGCCGCCATCTCATTGCCGGGGCGCCACGGCGTCGGGCGCTCCTCCGCTCGCCGCGCAGCGTCTCCGACGGAAACGGCTTCGTGTTCGTCGATCACCTTGGCGAAATCTATCCCAGCGGTTTTCTGCCCGTCTCCCGCGGAAACGCGAGGATGGGCGATCTTGCCGCCACCTATCGCGATGACGAGATTTTTCGGCGGCTGCGCGATGCCGATGGGCTGACGGGGAAGTGCGGCCGGTGTGAATTCCGCGAAATCTGCGGGGGTTCCAGAGCCCGCGCGTATGCCGCGACGGGCTCTCTCATGGCGTCCGATCCGCTCTGCACCTACGATCCAGGAACCATCGTCCAGCCGCCGGTTTCGGGGACGCCAACGCCACAAGGGCCCCAGCCGGTGTCAGGCTGAAAAGCGTGTCGCTTCTCATGCCGGCGCGGCGGCTGGTCGCGCTGTACTTGGGCACGGCGCATGTCTCGCTCGCCTGCGCGTTCTTCCTCACCGCGTGGAATCCCTTTGCGGTGGCCGGCTTTTTCTATCACGCGCGCATCATCGCGATCGTCCATCTCGTCACCATCGGCTGGATCGCCCTGTCGATTCTCGGCATGGCGTACGTCGTACTTCCGCTGGCCTGCGGCGTGGCGCTTCCTGTCCGTCGTGGCGACTATGTCGCATACTCGCTGGTCGTCATCGGTCTGGTCGGCATGGTTGCGCACTTCTGGATCGGCGAGTTCGGGGGGATGGCGTGGTCGGCGGCGACCGCAGCGCTGGGGATCATGCATGTCGTCGCGCGTGCCGGCGTCGCCATGCGACAAGCGAGGGTGGCCCCTGCCGTGAAGCTGCATTTGTACTTCGCGACAGCCAATCTTGCGGGCGCCGTGAGCATGGGCGTACTGCTTGGCTTCGACAAAGCGTACCCTTTCCTCCCTGGTTATGTGCTGTCGAACGTCTTTGCGCACGCGCATCTGGCCGCCGTGGGCTGGGTCCTGATGACCGTGATGGGGCTCGGGTATCGTCTGGTCCCGATGGTGTTGCCCGCGGCGATGCCCTCAGGGCGCAGCTTGTATGCAAGCGCCCTCCTGCTCGAGGCGGGGGTTGCCGGTTTGTTCCTGTCGCTGACGATGCGCAGCAGTCTGACGCTCGTGTTCGCCCTGTTCATCGTCGCGGCGTTCCTCTGCTTCGCTGCGCACGTCCTCTGGATGGTCGCGCGTCCGCGGCGTCCACCACATCATCGAACGCACACTGACTTCGCCGTGCACCATCTTTGCGCGGCGGGTGCCTGCCTGCTGCTCGCATGCGTGTGCGGTATCACGCTCACCGTGGTTTCCACGTCTGAGGCAACGATGCGCGTCGCGCTCTTGTACGGCGTGCTTGGACTTCTTGGCGGTCTGGCACAGGCAATTGTGGGATTCGAGCGGAGGCTGCTTCCGATGGCAGCGTCGTGCTGGGATCTGCAGGACGGCGGGGATGTGCCGCCGGTGCCGAGGCGGCCCGTGGCGACAGCCCCGACGTTTCTCATGTGGATTGTCGGTGTGCCGCTCGTGGCCGCCGGATTCTTCGTCAACGGGGCAGCCGTACTCGCGTCAGGCGCCTGGCTCCTCTTCGCCGCGAGTCTTCTGATGTGGCTCGACGTGTTCCTCTTGCTATCGCCCCGTCAAAGACAAAGAGCCGGCGCCCTGCGAAGGCGGCCGGCTCAATCGCGAATCGCCGATTAGTACGGCACCCCATGCCCTTCCGTTTCTCCCTGGAACTGATACTCGACGAGACGATCGGGACCGGTCGGCGTCTTGACGAGTGTGGCTTCGAACTCCTTCACGCGCCCGCGATCTTGTGGCTTGCACATGAACGCGACGATCAGATCACCAGTTCCCTGCGTCTTCGCGTCGTAGCGGTACACCTTCGTGCACGCCTCTCCCCGCGCCATTCTTGCATCGTCGTGCTCGAACACGACCGGTCCCATCAGCGCGGCGCCGGCGACGATGGTCGGCTTCATGAAACGGACGACCGCGGCTCTTCGCGTGGCCGTGGCTCCCATTGCTGTGACGGCCAGGATGACGATGAAGAACAATGCTCCGATGAAGACTGTCTTCCGCATACCACACCTCCGTGCCCTCAAATTCCGTCGTTTCCGCAGCTCTCATCAAGCATCGGGCATGCCAGGCCTCGCGCATATGATCGCGATCATGCAGGACCACTCGGACAACGGATAGGATTAGAGGGATGGGGAGTCTGGGTAGCGAGAAGTTTCCCACGGCCATGAAATTTTCCGGAGGGGTTGTGCGTGCTGAAGCGCTTTATCAAACGACGCGCTGCGCGATGAGCGGCACACGATTTGCCAGTGTTATGGAGAATATGAACCTGTACCGAGTTGTGTTGTCTGTTGCGGTCGTGGTGTGCTTCGCCGTTGGCAGTTCCGCAGAAGGCCTGCAGCCTGAGGGCTGGGACGCCAATCTCAAGCTTGCCGAGGCCGAAGATACGAATCCCGACCCGAAGATCGTTGAAATCAGCCTGGAAGCGCGCGTTTCGTCGCTCGAGATCGTCCCTGGCGTCAAGACCGACGCCTGGACGTACAACGGCGGCGTGCCCGGCCCGCTGATTCGCGTTCACCGCGGCGATCGTCTCATCGTGCACTTCTCGAACCGCCTGCCACATTCCACGACCGTTCACTGGCATGGCGTGCAGGTGCCTATCGAGATGGACGGCGTGCCCGGTGTGTCTCAACCACCTGTAGAGACTGGTGGATCGTTCACGTATGACTTTGTGGTGCCGGACGCCGGTCTGTTCTGGTATCACCCTCACGTCATGTCGGCGGCCCAGGTCGGGTTCGGCTTATACGGCGCGCTGCTCGTCGAGGACCCTTCCGAGAACCTGGGGATTCCCGACCAGCTGGTGATGGTGCTCAGCGACATCGCGATCGAAGACAAGACCGGGGAGCTGCACTCGCCCGACAGCGGCGGTGTTCTGGGAGCCCTGTTCGGACGCGAGGGCAATCATGTGCTCGTCAACGGGCGCATTCGGCCAACGCTCTCGATTCGCAGCGGCGCGCCGCAGCGCTGGCGCATCGTCAACTCGGCGAAGAGCCGCTACTTCCAGCTCCAGCTCGACAATCAGCAGCCGTTTCAGCTCATCGGGGTGGACGGTGGACACCTGGAGTATTCGGTCGAGAAACCGCTCATCGTGCTGGCACCGGGTGAGCGTGTGGACGTGCTGATTGCGCCGCAGGTCGAGGCGGGAAAGCCGCTCACGTTGATCAACATTCCGTTCGATCGGGGATTCGGCAGCGTCGAGTACAGGTCGTCCGACGATTTGATCGAATTCACCGGGTCTTCGCTGCCCCCTGTTCAGGCCGCCGTGCTCCCGAAGGTCACGCGCGACATTCCTGCGCTCTCCGCCGAGGGGGCTAAACCAGTCAGCATCGAGCTGATTACGACGAACGAACACGGCGTGACGGCGTTCGATATCAAAGGTGGGCCGTTCTGGAAGGGAACCTCGATAGCCGCGTCACTCGGCGACATGCAGCTCTGGACGATCACCAACAAAGCCATCTGGGCCCACCCGATTCACCTTCACGGGTTTTTCTTCCAGGAAGTTGACGACAAGGGCGTGCCCGTGAGTCCCCGCGCCTGGAAGGACACGATTCACGTGCCGGCGGACTCGACGAGGCGATTTCTCGTCAAGCTCGATCGGCCGGGATCGTGGATGTACCACTGCCACATCCTCGATCACGCCGAAGCGGGCCTGATGAGCACGGTTGACGTCGGCAACACCGAGACGACGGCCCTGCACCATCAACACTGAGCAGGGGGCACTACCAGGATTTAGCCGGGCCCTTGATCGCTCCGGACAGGATGGCTTTTCGAACATCGTCGATGGTCTTCAGGCCGCCTGACGCGGCTCCGCCCCACTCGAGGCGAGTGGCCTCGGGCGTCCAGTGAAACAGCGCGACATGCCACGTGTGGGCAAACCCCCCGCGCTCGTAGTAGACGAGGCAATATTCCATCGTGCACCCCGCCGCGACCAGCCGGCGGATCGGCAGCTTCGGATTGGCAGTCACGTTCGTGGCCTGAAACTGGGTTCCAGGCTCTGCGATGTCGAGTGTTTGGCTGCCGAACATCGTCTGCAGCTCGTGGCGGACGCCGAGTGGCAATCCTCTGATGGACGTGACGAGCCCGAACCGCCCGTCCCTCACATAGTCCCGCAGCGCGCCGGACAGTGCTCCCGGGGCCACCTGGCTGCCGGCAACGACAGCCAACCAGAGGCTCACGGCGAGGGCGCAGAGAAGTCGTGTGTGACGCATCCCGAGCTATCGGATCGCCAGAGAGTAACACAGCAGGACCGACGCCTGAGGCGATCCGATCACGCCGGCGATTCGTCGCTAGTCGTCGATACGGGCGAACAGACCGCCCACGAGAATCGCCGCGCCGAGAAGCCCGATAACGATGCCGGCCGGCAGCATGATCATCGTCACGCCGAGGCCGAGCCCCACGACCATCATTACGAATCCCACGATCACTGCTGCGACGTGCCCCAGGACATTTTCCGTCGTTCTCACCCACGGACGATCCCACAGTTGTGCGCGTGCCATCGGTAACCTCCGGCAGCTGCTACAGCAAGCCGCGTACCTGTGGGAAACCCGTGTTTGCTAAAGGGTTCACTCGAAAGGACGGGCGAGTCGCATCAAGTGGGGAATAGTTCGCTGCCGGCGAATATTTCCGCTCGACCTACGGCCGGCGATAGAGCATGTATGAAAAGCGGCCGTGCAGCCAGGCTTCGCCTTTACCGTCGTCGCGGCGTGTGTCGACCGATTCGTCGTGCACGTGCGCATAGTGTCCGCCAAGACGCGCGATCTCCTGGACGAGACGCTCGTTCGTCTTCGCCATGAGCTCGGCGTAGCAGCGATCCCACAGCTCGTTACGATGAGCGATGGTGCCCGCGACGGGATTGCTCGTGGCCTCGATCGTGTGCTCGGACATCAGCTCTGCATCGACCGGCGGGAGATCGCGGTGCCAGTAAACCTGGTTGTGGCCGTTGCTATGAGTGGTGCTCATACCCCGGCCACGTTCACAGATTGTGCCGTCGCGCTGATGTGCCAAGCGAGTGCGGTGCCGCACCGCCGATGAACGACATTCAGGCGGGAAAATCCCCAGTTCCCCGAAATATTCCGGCGCCGGGCTCCAGCGATCGTCGAAGTTCCCCGTTTCGCGGGCGAATCCCGCACACGAGCCCGGTACGCCGATTGCCTCTGGACCGGGTATGTTGCGCCTCTCATATCGTCTCGCCCCAATCATCATCACCGCGCTCACCGCGTCTGCCTGTTCGTGGCTGCCGCCCGTGTCGCTGCAGGGCACTCCGGGCGATCTGGAGAGGCTCGCCGGTGCGTGGATCGGCGAATACGAAAGCCCCGCGCTTGGCAGACGGGGCAGCATCGAGTTCAGGCTGACTGCCGGAACCAACGAAGCGCGCGGTGGCGTCGTCATGATTCCGCGTGGCCAGATGTTGCCCTATCAACGCGAGCCATATCCGGAAGTCGAGCCCAGACAGGGAGACGTGTTCAGCAGCGCGGTGCTGTCGATCAAATTCGTCCGGGCGTCGAACGGATCCATCAGGGGCATGCTCGATCGGTACTGGGATCCGGACCGCGGCTGTTACGCGGTGACCGTTTTTCAAGGATTCATTGGCGAGGGTGTCACGCGTGGCACGTTCACTACGACGTTCGATGCCGGGATGCGCGAGGCCAGCGGCACCTGGTGGATCGAAAAGAAATCAGCACGGAGGCAGTCATGATCGAATCACGAGAGCACCGCGTGGAGCTTCGGTTCGTGCGCGGGTATGAATTCGTCGCGACATTCGAGGACGGTGAGGGCTTCGAGCCGCTCGTCTGCGACGAGCCGCCGCCTCTCGGCGAAGGATCCGGTCCCACCGCCGCTGCCGTGCTTGCGGCGGCCGTCGGGAATTGCCTGGCGGCCAGCTTCACCTTCTGCCTGCGCAAGGTGCGCCTCGAACCGGTCGATCTCTCGGCCCATGTCGTCGCGCACGTCGAACGCAACGAGCAGGGGCGCTTCAGGATCAGCGGGATCGACGTCGAGCTCGTTCCAGAGCTCGTCGAGAAGGACGCGGCGCGGCTGGATCGCTGCGAGCGCCTTTTCGAGGACTTCTGCGTCGTGACGGAGAGCGTGCGTCGCGGCATTCCCGTCAACGTCAAAGTCGCGGCTCACCCCGAGCCCGCGCGTGTGAAGGAGTAGTTATGCCTACGATGAAGGCTGTCGTATTTCGCGGTGAAGGACGTGTCGCGGTCGAGGAGGTCATGAAGCCCGTCGCCGGCCCTGGCGAGGCTGTCATCAAAATTACAGCGACGACCATTTGCGGCACCGATGTGCACATCGTTCGTGGAGAGTATCCGGTGAAACCCGGGACCGTGCTCGGCCACGAGCCGGTCGGCATCATCGACGAATTGGGCGCCGGACTCGACAAGTACTACCGCGTGGGCGAGCGCGTCATCGCGGGGGCGATTACCCCCTGCGGGCAGTGCTTCTACTGCCTGAACGGCAGTCACTCGCAATGCGGCGGCCCGCTGGGTGGCTGGCGGTTCGGCAATACCATCAACGGCGCGTGGGCCGAGTACCTGCTCGTGCCCGATGCGCGCGCGAACCTCGCGACCATTCCCGCCGGGCTCGACGACGATCAGGTCTTGATGTGCCCCGACATTCTCTCGACGGGCCTGTCGGGCGTGGAAAGCGGTGGCGTCAAAGCCGGCGATGCGGTCGCGATCTTTGCGCAGGGCCCCATTGGGCTGTGCGCGACCCTGGGGGCGCGGCTGAGAGGTGCCGGTTTGATTGTGGCGATCGACACGTCGCCCAGTCGGCTCGAAATATCCCGACGCTTCGGTGCGACCGTCACGCTGAATGCCAGCCACGTCGATCCGGTGGACGTGATTAAACACCTGACCGACGGTCGCGGTGTCGACGTGGCGATCGAAGCATTGGGCAAACAGGACACGTTTGAGGATGCCCTGCGAGCCACCCGTGCGGGCGGCACGCTCTCGAGTCTCGGCGTGTATTCGGGGAAGATCGTCGCGCCCTACGAGGCGCTTCACGCCGGTCTCGGCGATCAGAAGATCGTGACGACGCTCTGCCCGGGCGGCAAGGAGCGGATGCGCCGGCTCATGTCGCTCATCGAGCACAAGCGGCTCGACGTCTCACCGCTCGTGACGCATCATTTCGCACTCGAAGACATCACGGAGGCGCTCGACCTGTTCAGCCATCAGCGCGACAACGTGCTGAAGGTGGCGCTCTATCCCGACGCCTCCCGGTTAGGTTCGGCCCGTCGGGTCACTGACCGCCGCCTGGAGTACGTCGGATGAGATCGCTCTTCGCGCTCCTGCTGATCGCGCACGGCATTGCCCACCTGGTGGGCTTTGTCGTGCCGTTCGGGCTGATGAGCAACCCGGATCTCGCAGAGCGGACGACTGTCCTCGGCGGCGCGCTCGATGTGGGCGAAGCTGGC
>Ga0310892_10000324_pt1 | contig 13459 bp, 10 predicted proteins | sample C0D1metaG_FD_203747 | JGI IMG/M metagenome (GOLD analysis project Ga0310892, IMG submission 203747) | Lab incubated soil microbial communities from West Virginia University Organic Research Farm, Morgantown, WV, United States - C8D2 | ecosystem: Environmental > Terrestrial > Soil > Agricultural...
TGATCGCGCGACTGGCCGGACGTAGCTCCGTGGAGCAGGTGTCAGCGATGATGAAAGCGCGCAGTGAGGCGCTCTACAGAGCTGCCGGCGCGCCCACCGTGCTGATCGCATCGGCGGCGCCTCTGCGATCGGCCCGCGTAGTGGCCGATCAGCGCCGCTTGCTGTTCGTGCTGTTCGGGGCCGCGGTGAGTCTCCTGTTGACCGCGTGCGCCAATGCGGCAAGTCTGGAACTGGCCGGCGCACTCACTCGCGCCAGAACCTATGCGATTCAGCTTGCCGTCGGTGCGTCGCGCATGGAGCTGGTCCGCATCGTTCTTCTCGAAGGCATGTGCCTGATCGGGACTGCCGCAGTTCTGGCCGCCGTCATCGCGTATCAGGGAACTGACGCGCTCGTTCGCTACCTTCCTCCGTCACTGACCGCGAGCGCCAATCCAATTGACGTCGACTACCGCGCGCTGCTGGCGACGACAGGCTTTGCCGCTCTGGCGTGGATCCTGTCAACTCTGCCACTGGTGGTTTTCGCCTGGCGCGCGAACTTGTTGGAGCTCTTGAAGAGTGAAGGGCCGTCCGTGTCGACGCGGGCCGGCGCTCTCTGGCGGCGCACCCTGACGGTCGCGCAAGTGGCATTCGCCGTGATGCTCCTCGTCGGCAGCGTGCTCTACGTTCGCAGCTATATTGCGCTGATTCGGCTGGACAAAGGATTCGATAGCTCCGGAGTGGTCTCGATTTCGCTCACGATTCCGCCGCAGCGTCTCGCTAGCGGGGCCGAACGCGCGGCGATGGCGCAAACTATCCTCGAGCGCCTGCGCGCACGCCCGGGCATTCTGGGAGCGTTTGAAGGATCGCCGCCGCCGTCTATCGGCGACAGTCCGACGTCGAACGACCACATCGAGATAGACGGCAGACCGCCGACCGAAACGAACATCCTTGTCCCGCGGCTGTGGGTCGACCCGGACTACTTCCGTGTACTCGGGATTGGTTTGGTCGCCGGCAGGATGTTCGAACCGGGAGACCCGCCTGCCAATGTCATCATCACCGATTCCCTGGCGAACAAGTTGTGGCCAGGTACAGATGCCGTCGGGCACCGCTTTCGCGAAGACCCGCGCTTTGAGTGGAGCTACGTCATCGGCGTCGTCAAACACGTCCGGACGACGTACGACAGTCCATCGGGACCGGAACGATACTTCCAGAAGTACTCGTTGAGGCAGCCGCCACCACCGGTAAACGCGTCAACGACCTCCAGGCCTCGCAGCGGCGCCGCCTACGGGTTTCTCACAATTACGGCTCGCGTCGATTCGCGCGCGCGTGCGTTCGATCTGTATCAAACCGTGCGCAGCGTCGACGCGCGCAACATCCTCAAAGTCGAGTTCGTCGATGACCAATACGCGCGACAGTTCGCCGATCGGCTGCTTGCGACTCGCATCATGACCGGTTTTGGAATGCTCGCGTTCATTGTCGCGTCAGCCGGTGTGTACGGAGTGATGGCGTTCCTCGTGGCCAACCGCGCGCGTGAAATTGGGATACGAATGGCGCTCGGCGCAGACAGTCGGCGGATTCGTCGTCTTGTGCTCGGATCGTCGATGTGGCTTGTCTCGCTTGGAGCCGCAATCGGGATCGGCGGCGCCTTCGTCGCGTCACGATGGGCACAATCACAACTGTTCGGTGTGAGCAGCACCGATCCGATGACAATCTTGCTTGTAACCCTTGCCGTGATGGTTGCCGCCCTGTTCGCCGCCTGGCACCCAGCAAGGCAGGCGACCCGACTTGATCCAACGCAATTACTGCGAAACTGACTGGCGCTATAACTCCTTGATTCGGATATTGCGGAATTCGACGCGCGCGCCGTGGCCCAGGAACCCGATGTGTCCTTTCGTGTTGGCGATGCCACGCGACCCTTCCGGTTTGCTGAGATCGCGATGGGTCTTCAGCATCTCCTCGTCCTTCACGTCGTCCAGGTTCGCGTCGACGATCGTTGTGCCGTTGAGTGTGATCGTGATGTGGCGTCCCTGCGCGGTGATTTCCTCAGAGTTCCATTCGCCGACCGGTTTCTGGAATCCACGCTTCGGCGCGACCATGCCATAAATCGAACCGTGGTACTGATATGGGCGGAGACCGGTGTATTGCGAGCCGCTATCGTCCAGCACCTGGATCTCTATGCCGACGTAAGCGGCGTCGCCTTCCAGTGGCGCCCGGATGCCGATGCCGTTATTGGCGTTCTCGGTCAAACGGACATCGAAGCGAAAAACGAAGTCCGAATACTCTTTCTCCGTATACAGGTTTCCACCGTCTTCCTTCGTCGAATAAATGACACCATTGTCGACCTGGTAGCCCTTGCCCGACTTGTTCTCGGCGGATCCACGCCGCCCATAAACCCATCCCGTCAGGTCCTTGCCGTTGAAAAGTGATGTGAATCCCGGTTCCACCTGCGGCATCGTCATCGTTGCGGCGGGCAGGAGCGTGAAACTCGCAAGGATCAAATAGAACAGCGTGTGGCGTGAGGTCATTGGCGTCACCTCGTTTCAGTTCACCGATCTAGTTTAGCTCCGCTGCGAGACGAAGACTTCACTGGCAGCGCGAACACCAGGTAGGCGGCCTCCTCTTTCGGCCATGGTGGCTCTCTACTCGACTCCGAGCATCCGAACTATAAACGAAAAGATGTCGGCGTCCTCTTCGATCGTCTTCGATAAGGGTTTCCCTGCGCCGTGCCCTGCTCTGGTTTCCACACGAATCAACACCGGTGCTGAATGGCCCGCAGCCTGGAGGCGCGCGGCGAACTTCTTGGCCATTCCTGGCGCAACGCGATCGTCGGTGTCTGCCGTCGTGACCAGGATCGGCGGATATGGAGCGCCGTCGACGACGTTGTGGAGCGGTGAGTAGCGATAGAGAAATGGAAACTGCGCCGGGTCGTCGGCCGACCCGTATTCGGAAATCCAGAAGCGGCCGACGGTGAAGCGATGATAGCGAAGCATGTCGGCGACCGGCACGCGGCACACGACAGCGCCGTATAGATCCGGACGCTGCACCATCACTGCCGCCGTCAGCAGGCCCCCGTTGCTGCCACCCTCGATCGCGATCTGTTTCGGGTTGGTGTAACCGCTGGCCGCGAGCCACTCGGCCGCGGCGATGAAGTCATCGAACACGGTCTGCTTCCGTTCGAACATGCCGGCCTCGTGCCACGATTCTCCGTACTCGCCTCCGCCGCGAAGATTGGGAACGGCATACATACCACCCCTCTCGAGCAGGACGAAGTTCGACGGATCGAACGCGGGCGTGAGGCTGATGTTGAAACCACCGTAGCCGGTCAGCAGCACCGGCCGTTTGCCATCCTTTGGGAGCCCCTTCCTCGCGACCAGAAACATCGAGATGGATGTGCCGTCTTTCGACCGATACCAGACCTGAGAGGTCTCGTACTCGTCCGGCTTGAACTGTATCGTGCTGCGCTCGCCGAACGGCTCGAGTTGGCGGGTCCTGAAATCGTAGCGATAGTTGATCGCGGGGTGCGTGAACGAGGTATATCCAAAAAACATCTCGTCGTCTTCAGGACGGCCGCTGACGCCGGTGAGCGAACCGATTTCCGGCAGGTCGACTTGCCCGGCCGGCTCGCCCGAGAGGGTGGTAAACATCCGCAGCGTATCGCTGGCGTTGTGCATGTAGGCGGCGACGATTGTTTGGTGAATCACTGCCGCCGACGACAACTTGTCGGCACTCTCGGGGACGAGTTCCCGCGCTCCGCCTTGCGGATTCAATGGATCGATCGAGATGATTCGGCCGCGCGGTGCGTCATGGTCGGTTCGAAACAGAAGCCTGTCGGCTGCGGACTCGATGAACGCATAGGCGGCTGAGAAACCAGTGAAGAGGGCCACCGGCACGGTGGAGTTCGACTGACGATCGATTGCGTACACCTCGCTTCGGTCGCTCGAGCCCTTGAACGCGGTAATCACAACCCAGCGATCCTCGTCGCTGACCTCAACGCCGAAAACCGTCTCGCGCTCGTCTGGCTTTTCGAAGATCAGGTCGTCGAGTGACTGATCGTCACCGAGGCGGTGGTAATAGACCTTGTTGAAATAGTTCTCATCACCCGGCGCGACTGTCCCCGGTTCAGGGAACCGTGTGTAGTAGAACCCGCTGCCGTCCTTTACCCAGGCGATGCTCGCAAACTTGACCCAGAGGAGCCGATCGGGAAGGTCGGTCCCGTCCGCAATGCGGCGGATAAAGATCTCCTGTCGATCGCTCCCGCTCTTGGAGAGTCCGTAGGCGGCGAACTCGCCAGAATCGTCGATTGCCAGGGCGGTGAGTGCGACCGGTCCGTCCGCGCTCATCGCATTTGGATCGATTAGTACGCGGCGCGAGCCAGCTGTCCCTTCCTGCACGTAGAGCACAGGTTGATCCTGCAGGCCCGTATTGTGCGTGAAGAAGTAGTAACCGCCGCGGCGAGCAGGCACGCTGGTGCGTGGAAAATCGTAGAGCTTCGTCAGTCGCTTGACGAGCGCGTCACGGGCAGGCCCCTCAACTACCGACCTTGTCAGATCGTTCTCCGCCTCGACCCATGCCATCGTCTCCGGGCTGTCCGGATCTTCCAGCCACCGATACGGGTCCGCGACTCGAGTTCCGTGGTAGTCGTCAGACGTGTTCGATTGTCGCGCCGCCGGATACTTCACGCGCCCACCGACATTTGTTGCGCATGGACAGCGGCGCCAAGCAGGCCCGTATCGGGATTGAGAATCACAGCGATCGGAATCGTCGCGACGAAATCGGCCATGGGTTCCTTGGCACGGAATGCATCGAGGAAGATGCCGGACTCCAGCGCGGGAAGAATCTTTGGCGCGATGCCGCCGCCGACGTAGACACCCGCCGTTGCGACGGTGCGAAGAGCGATGTTCCCCGACTCAGCGCCATACACGGCGACGAACATGTCGAGCGCCTCGACGCACTCCTCGCACGTGCGATCCATAGCGGCGCGGCTGATACGCGCAGGCAATTCCGCTGGATCGCTCACGCGACCGACTCCTTCGCAGAGACGTGACGGCAAGATCGATCCCTGCATCTGCGTTCGATTCGTGGACTGATGAGAGAACTGGTAGACAGGGACAATCCCTGGCTCGGTTCCGAACGACTGATGCGTGAACTGGTAGACATTGATCAGGCCCGGACCCGAGAGGATGGTTTCTACGCTCACTCGGCCGTAGATTCGTGTCAGCTCGCGCAACAGCTCGAATTCACGTGATGTCCGCGCAGCAAAGTCCGCATGTCCTCCCTCTGATGCGCTCGGCACGAACCGTCCGTTCACATTGAGCAGCATCGCCTCGCCCAGGCCGGTGCCTGCAGCGATCACGGCGGCATTACCGTTGTGGTGCGCGACTCCCCGCTGAAGCATCGACAGCTCGTCGTCTTCGAGCACCGTCACGCCATACGCCATCGCTTCAAGATCGTTCAGGACGTAGGAGCGGCGAAAGCCGAGGCGCTCCTTGATCGACTCACCTTCGACGAGCCACGGCACGTTTGTCAGCCGCGCCACCTGATCGGTCACCGCGCCGGCGACGCCAAAACTCGCCGCGTCGATATGCTTCGGTTCAGCGCCGCGCGATTTGAGAAAGGATTCGATCATCGGCTCGAGGCCGGAATGATCGAGCGTGGTGAATTCTCCGACGTCGATCGCAGACGGACGATCCGGCCGGGCCGTAAAAAGACCGAGCAGCGTCTTGGTTCCCCCGACGTCTCCCGCGAGGAGCATGGCTGCACATTCTAATTCACCAATTACCTTGACTTTCAGCCCAGAGTGGCCGATCTTCGCGGTGAATGGGGTCGGTCCCGTCAACGGCTGGCGGTCCCTACGGTGTGCGTGAGATTCGCAGTCTCTACCCCGTGGTTACCGACAACCACCTTCGGTATCTGGAGAAGTGGGGTCTCGTACGGAAATCGAACAGGCCCCGCGATCGCCGCGAGTACTCTTTCGCGGATCTCACAACGATCAAACAGGTCGCCAACGAGCTCGAGCGCGGGACGCCGCTGCGTGTCGTGCTGCGCTCTATCCTCGCCGAACGGCTGGGGCAGCTCGAGCTGAATTTCCTCGAAGTGCACGCCGACACGAACACGCCGCGTGCGAAGGTCGTCAGCCTGGACGCTCACAAGCCGATCATCAATGCCACGACGCCACCACCGTTATCCGCAGCGGCGATGCCATACGCGGCCGACGATCCCCAGGCCGCGCTGGCATCGAAGTATTTCCTTGACGGGTCACGCCTGGACGATGGGGATGAGCGGAACATGGAGGCGGCCGCGGCCGCCTACCGCCGCGCGCTGATCATCGATCCGGATCTCGTGCCCGCCCTGGTCAATCTGGCGAACATTCGGTACGCCCGGGACGAGTTGATCGAGGCGCAAGCGCTGTACGAACGCGCGATCGGTCTCGACCCTGATTGCTTCGAGGCACACTTCAATCTCGGAAACATCCAGCACGACCTCGGTCGCTACGACCGCGCACTGGGATGCTATCGTCACGCCGTCGCGCTCAATGGTGGCTACGCCGACGCGCATTTCTACCTGGCGGTGACGCTCGAAAAACTCGGACACTCCCAGGAGGCCAAGGGGCACTGGAAGGCGTATCAGGAGCTGGCGCCGAGAGGCGAGTGGGCGGATTTAGCGAAGGAGTTTCTTGACTAATGGCGGGTCTAAAGACCCGCCTTAATACGAAAAATCCAGACGCTCGCGCTTCTTCGGCGTGCGCCGCAGCTTGTAGAAGGCGCAGTCCGGGCACCACGAGTCGGCGACGAACCCTTCCTTGCCGGCAAACGGAAGCACATCGCGATGGGTGCAGAACTCTCCAACGTCTGGTGTTGCGCGCCAGCGGCAGGACTTGAATTTCTCCACAGCAGGAGAAATGGTCGCGTCTGCCGGCAGCGGCTGCGTGTCTTCAGCGGCTGGCGGTTCGGCCGGATTCTCGGTATGCGGCAACGCCGCGGTTGGCGCAAACGGATTTGTATCGTCCATCATCCCTGCAACTCGAGGCCAAACGATCTCTGGAGAGCCTGAAGGGCGCGCGTCTCTTCGGGCGCGACCAGCGTCAGCGCGGTCCCAGTCGCATCCGCGCGACCGGTTCGTCCAACACGATGGACGTAGGTTTCGCGATTGGACGGCACCTCGTAATTGACAACATGTGTGATGCCGTCGATGTCGAGACCGCGTGCGGCTACGTCGGTCGCAACCAGCACTCGATAGCTGCCGCTGCGGAATCCCTCGACCGCTTGCGTGCGCTGCTGCTGCGTGCGATCGGCATGCAGCGCTGCCGCTTTCAAGCCGAACGCCGCAAGCTTGCGCGCCAGCCGCTCGGCGCCCGACTTCGTGCGCACGAACACCAGCACGGGTCCGTCGGTCCGGCGAAGAAACTTCGCGAGCCATTCGGTCTTTTCCGACGCCGGCACCGTTTCGACCGTGTGCGTGATGCTCTTGGCCGGGCCACCCGCCGATCCGATCTGCACATACTTCGCGTCGCACAGGACTTCGTCGGCCAGTTTCATCACTTCTTCCGGCATCGTCGCCGAGAAGAGCAGCGTTTGACGCGCCGCCGAGTCCGGAAGCGACTGGACGATCCGGCGCACGTCAGGCCAGAAGCCCATGTCCATCATGCGGTCGGCTTCATCGAGCACGAGTGTGTCGAGCTTGTCGAACGCCACCGTCTTGCTCCGCATGTGATCCATCAGACGGCCAGGTGTTGCGACAACGATGTCGACGCCCGACTTCAACGCGCGCTCCTGCGGGCCCATGTCGACACCGCCGTAGACCGCGATGCTCGTAATGTCGGTGTGGTAGATGAAACCCTGAACGTCGTCTTCAATTTGAACGGCGAGTTCCCGCGTCGGCGCGAGGATGAGCACGCGCGTGTATCCGCGCTCTTCGGGCGCCGCGCCGCGCGCTTTCAGCAACCGATTCAGGATTGGCAGAAGGAACGCCGCCGTCTTGCCCGTGCCAGTGTCGGCGCAGCCGATCAAATCGTCGCCGCTCATCACGATAGGGATGACGGCGCTCTGGATTGGGGTGGTCCACGCGAACCCCCGAACCCGAACGCCTTCGATCAGCGAGGATTCGAGTCCCAGTGTTTCAAAGGCCACTGGTTTCGGGTCGTACTCTGCCTGTGGTCTGGTGACGACGCGAGAGGTCGGCGCGACGTGGAAATGCGCCGAGGATCGCGCCCCGCCCGGACGCGCACCTCGACGCCCTCGTCGTCCGCGTGGCGTCCGTCGCTGTGCTGTATGTGAATTCAAAATCGTGGTTTTTAGCGAGCGCGGAAGGTAATGATGCCCCGGACCGGATCGTAAGGAGATACGCCAACAGTTACGCGATCGCCAGGCACCACCTTGATTCGGAAGCGGCGCATACGGCCGCTCAACTGCGCAAGCACCTCGTGGCCCTGATCGCACTGCACGCGGTAAAGACCGCCGCTGTGAACCGCCACGACCGTGCCTTGCACGTCAATTAGATCATCCTTGCTCAATTGCTATCCTTTCCAATCAAAGATTGTGCCATACCGGACTGCGCTTTGGCAAACTCATCCGTCGGTATTTCGAATCGCCTCTTCGACCTCACGCGTGATGGTTACGTAGTCATTTCCTTTCAATAACATAGGCGGCAGGAAGGTGACCCTGCCCGGCCCGCGCTGGGGGAACTTCCAGGACTGGTGGAGCACCCGATCAAGCCCGTCAAGTCGGACCGGGACGACCGGCACGTCCAACCGCGACGCAATCATCCCAACCCCGGGCAAGAAACGGTTGATCTCCCCACGATCGGTTCGTTTGCCCTCCGGAAAGATAAGAAGTGAAAAGCCTTCAGCAAATAAATCTCCGATATAGCGAAGCGTCTGCCGAGTGCCCGTTTCTCGCTGCGGCAGGGGAAAGGCATTGAAGAACGTGGACGCCAGATAGTAATTGAGACTGTTTGTGAACCACGCTTTGCGTCCGAACTGTTCCGGATAAAAGTGCGCCTTGAAGAATTCCTTTGCCATCGCCGGCGCCACGCGATACCGCCACCGCGCGGGGAGCGACATCAGAATTACCGGCGTGTCTAAGTGGCTCTGATGGTTTGCCGCAAAGATCACGGGGCCGGAGAGACGCTCCAGGTGCTCGAGGCCGCGCACCTCCAGTTTCACGAAAACCCGCGCGAGCGGCAGAATCCATGTCGGCAGGCTCACCCGCCTCAACGCGCGAATCGGCGTTGACCGACTCCAGGACGGAAACTCGATCGACTCCACCTGGACAGCTGTGGCCGCGTGACCTTCGATGGGGCGAGTCAGCTCCTGAAGATCCGCAACCGTCGTCGCGGCGGCGAACTTCGTTTCGTCGACCGTGCATTGCAATGATTCCTCGAGCGCCATCATCAGCTCGACGCGTTCGAGCGAGCTGAGACCGAGCTCGTCAATCGTTGTCGACGCCTGGATGGCCCGTCCCGGGGCGAATCTCGCAATCACGGATTCGACCGTCGGCCCCCCGGACTGACGGCTGGTTGTGATCTCAGCCGCACGATCACGAGTTGCTGTGAGCCACTGTTTGAGTTCCCGGCGTTTTAGTTTGCGCGTGCCTTCCGTGCGCGGCAGTTCTCCTCGTGTCCAGGCGACCGCTGCGCGGATCTTCTGATGGTCCTGAAGTTGGGCATTGGCCTGACGAACGAGGTCGTCGAGATCGGTGGCCGGTTTTGCGACGACCACCGCCTGAACCCGTTCGGCCGTCGACCCCGGGAGCGGCGCTCCCACTACTGCCGATTCGACGACACCCGGAAGGTCGTTGAGGACGCGTTCGATGTCTTCCGGGAAGACGTTGAGCCCTTCCGGCGTGACGATCATTTCCTTTTTGCGGCCGCGAATGTGAAGCTGGCCTTTCGCGTCGATCTCTCCGATGTCGCCGGTGTGAAACCACCCATCCTTGAATGCCGCGCGCGTTTCCTCCGGCGCGTTGTAGTACCCCGTTGTGACGTTCTCTCCCCTGACGAGAATCTCGCCGTCCTCGGCAATGCGCACTTCGACGCCGGCCATCGGCTTGCCGACGGCTCCCCGAGAGGCATGAAATGGATGATTGAGCGTAACGATCGGCGCCGTCTCAGTCAGGCCGTAACCCTGTACGACAAGAAATCCGAGCCGGCCCCAGAACGCCTCGAGTTCCGGATCGAGTGGCGCCGCGCCGACGACCATCGCCCAGAACTTGAATCCGAAGAGGCGGTGAATCCGCCGATACTTCCACCACTTCCGCACCCAATGGATCTTTCCGGGATCCCCGGCAGCTTCCGGCGCCACCCGTAGGACGTACTCTCTCAGGACTTCGAGGATCTTCGGGACCGACACGAGTACCGAGACTCGCCGGGTTCTGATCTGCGAAATGATGTCCTCCGGCGCGAAGCTGCGCGTGAACACGACAACGCCGGGCAGCATCGGAGGCACGAACGTCGCCATCGCCTGTCCGAACATATGGCTGAGTGGCAGCAGGTTGAGGAAGCGGATGGGCAAGAACGGCCGTGCGTATTTCTTGTACTTCGCCACCTCGCGTTCGATCGGGACAATGTTGGCAAGGATGTTCTTGTGAGTGATGACGACGCCTTTCGGCTCTGCCGTCGCGCCTGATGTGAAGATGATTTCAGCGGTGTCGCCAGCACTCGTCGCTTCCGCCTTCGCCCTGGCCTCTGTTTCTGCCTCGGGCTTCGGTGCAACAAGTCCGCCTGATTCTTTCCTCAACTCCGACACGTGCCAGATCGGCCGATGATTGCCGATGGCCTCCCGATCCACTGCGTCGCCGACGAGGACGACGCGCGCCTTCACGATGTCGGACACACGCGTCAGAAAATCTGCTGACGCGCGGTAGTCGATCGGCACGAGCACGACACCTTCGAGCAAACATCCCCACAGCGCGATGATCCACTCCGCCCGATTCTCAGCCCAAATCGTGACCGCCTGGCCCTTGGCGATCCCTTCGCTGCGAAGGCGACCGGCAAAGACGCGCGCCGCTCCGACGACATCAGCATACGAATAGGACCAGCTTCGATACCCGTCGTCGTAAACAACGAATTCGCCCGGCGTGGAGGAGAGATCCGCATAGAAGTCGAGCAGAGTGCGGCGGGGCATTTCTGTGAATTATGATTGAAAACTCATGTCGCTCCCGCCGGTTTTTGCCGCCAGTGCGTTGTACGACAGCCTGCTGCAAGCGGCATTGCGCCAGTTCTTCGGGCGTGCAACGTTCGAGACCGAACCGATTCCTTCACTCTCGTCCGACGGTCGGCTCGCGATCGAACCCACCAACGATCCGTCCGTCCTCTCAATTCGGTGGTTCGGATCGCGACACGTGCTGCACGTGCCGGCCAAACGTCCGTTCACGGCGCACGAGGTGCGGCTCGCGCGCGCGATCGGAAATGTGCTGGCCGCACGCTACCGCGCGATCTTCGATCCAAAACAGATGCTCGAACGCGGCGAGTTGTTTCGCGGATCAATTGAGGATCGGTACGTCGCGGCCTTCCTCGACGAAGGTGCGATATCGGCCGGCAGGTCTTCGCGTGTTGACCTGATGGCCAACGCGATCGAAGTGCTGCGCGTCGCGGCGCTCTCGAGTTACGAGAACAGAGCCATTTCGTCAGGCGTGCTCATTCTGGATGACGAAGACGATCTCGCTCGGCCGCGCAACGTCGCACCGGATCAAACCTATCCGTATTCACAGGCGCTGACGGCAATCAAGAGCTTTTACCGTCTGAGCGACGGTATGGAGACCGTGTTCCTGGTCAACCGCAACGGGGACGTGCTCGACATCGTCGAAGTCGCCCGGTATGCCCAACCGGTAGCTGTCCGAGTGCCCACGGCCGCCACGTATCGCCAGCACGCACTCGCCACAGCCGGCAACGGACAAATCTCCATCGTCCTCAGTCCCTCACACGAAATCAAAGTGTTCGCCGAAGGGGTGCAGACCTTCAGCTTCCGAAACGCTCGCTGGCATCTGCTCGACCTCGAGGCAAAGTACGAAATGTGGAAGGCTGCCATCGACCACGACGTACTGGCCGAACGTTTGTTCCAGACCGCCGGTGATCTCGCGGACTCCCGGGAAGGTGCCCTTTTTGTGGTGCTGAGCGATCCCGCGACGTCGCTGTCGCAGCTCGTGGCGCCCGCGGATCAACTCGATCTCGTCCGCCATACCGGCGGCACGGTGCCAACGCGCGGACAATTGATGCACATGCTTCGCGGCCGCAGCGTTCAGGATTTGGATGCCGCTGTGTTGCGAGGCCTCGCGCGAACCGATGGCGCGACCGTCGTCGATCGCACGGGGAGGTTGCTCGCGGTCGGCGCCATCCTCCTGCACACCGAGCCCCCCGAACCACATTCAAATCTTGCCGTCGAAGGTGCGCGGACGACAGCGGCGATGGCGGCCGGACGCCTTGGTGCGGTGTTGAAGGTCAGCGAAGACGGGCTGATTACGTTCTACGATCGGCAGGAGAGGATCTGGGATATCTGATAGCGGCTGGCGACTTACCGCACACTCAATCCTCCACACATCGACAGGATTGTCATCCGCGGATATCCCGGTCGTGTTGCCGTGGCGAGCTGCGGGTTGACCGCGTAGAAGCGGATATCGAAGTTCACCGCCAGGTGTTGCTTGAAGAACCATCGGGCGCCACCGCCATAGTTAATGGTCTTGATTCCCTTTTCGGGAGGCGGAAGCGGGTGGTCTTCGCGCTGGCTCGTGAGGTTTGACCAGCCCAGGCCGCCGCTAATGTAACTCCAGCCGTCACGCGCGCCAAAGTTGAAGGACACTTGCGGCGACACCGCCGAGAAGCTGGTGTTCACGGTCACGTCGACCGGAGCTGCTTCGGTTCCGGTGTTCTTGGTGTTGTTCCGTCCAGCCTTGCTGATTTCGCCACCCAATCCCAGCGTCAGGATTCCCAGACGAAGCGGATAGAAGTGCGCGCCGAAAACAAAACCGAGTCCGCGGGTCGGCAGGTTGTCGGTGGCAACGCCAAGTGCGCCTGAGATGGCCGGGTCCTGTTTGAATTTCGGGAAATGCAGCCGCGCGTCCGCGACGTACCTTCCAATCGGCAAGTCTTCCGGCTGAGTGTCCTGTGCAAACGTCGTTGCGGGTACCGCGGAGAGAACGAATAGAACCAGTGCTGAAATAAACCGTGCGCGCGACGCTGACATCATTTGTGCGAACAAGCCTATCAGGATTGCTCGGCGAGAATCTCGCGCGCCAGCGCGATTCCATCTTCAAGAGTGGTAATCGATCCGTCGAGCTGCCTTTCGTAGATCTGACGAAGAATGGTACCGATCCGGGGCCCCGGTGTGAGACCGAGCGCAAGCAGATGTCGTCCTTTGACGATGGGTGCGGGTGGCGCGTGCTCGACACCGAGTAACTTTGCCCGTTCGAGAAACCAGTCCATCGCCGAGCAATCGAAGTTCCCCGTACGCCCGAGGCAATCTGACTTTGCGAGTCGCGCGAGCAATTCG
>Ga0310892_10000329_pt1 | contig 13390 bp, 6 predicted proteins | sample C0D1metaG_FD_203747 | JGI IMG/M metagenome (GOLD analysis project Ga0310892, IMG submission 203747) | Lab incubated soil microbial communities from West Virginia University Organic Research Farm, Morgantown, WV, United States - C8D2 | ecosystem: Environmental > Terrestrial > Soil > Agricultural...
AATTCTGCAGGTGCCGCGCTTGGCGCGATAAGCGCGGGCTTCTGGCTGATCCCAACCATCGGCCTGCGCGCGACGACCTGGATCGGCATTGCCTTGAACATCGTCGCCGCGGCCGGCGCTCTGTGGCTGGGGCGCCATCAGCAGCCCGTGCAGGCGCTCAAGGCGCGGACGCAAAAGGCCAAGGGCACACGCCCTGCGCGCCTACGTCGATCTGCCAAGGAACGCCAGGCCGTCGCCGCGATTGGTCGTCCGCTTCTGGCAGCGCTGGCGGCCGCCCTCTCCGGCTTTCTCGCACTCGTCTACGAAGTGTCATGGACGAGACTGCTGGCGCTGGTGCTTGGACCAACGACCTATGCGTTTGCCGCCATGGCGGCCTCGTTCATTGTCGGCATCGCGTTGGGCTCATCCGTGGGCACGCGCCTGGCGTGTCGCCGCTCCAATCCCGCGGCGTGGCTGGGTGGGTCGCTCATCCTCACCGCCGTGTCTGCGCCGGCCGCCGCGTGGTTTGCGACGTCGCGTCTGCCGATGCTCGTGGCCGCGCGCGTGAATGCCGGGGCGGCGTTCGAATCGATCATGCTGCAACAGGGGCTGGCCGTCGCGGGTGTGCTCCTTCCCACGAGCGTCGCTCTTGGCGCGAGCTTCGTGTTGGCCGCTGCTGCCGCGACAGGCGGTTCCACCAACATCGCCAGGCACGCGGCTCGAGTGTACGTGGCGAACACGATTGGTGCGGTGACAGGCGCGCTCTCGGCTGGATTCCTACTCATCCCACACCTGGGATTGGAGCGGACATTCGTGGGCATCAGTGGTGTAGGCGCTCTCGGTGGCATTCTCGTCTTTGCGATGGCCGTCTTTCGACAAAGCCGCAGGCGCGCTCTGTTTGGCACGGTGGCGCTCACCGCCACGCTGGCCGCCGGCTTTGCCGTGCTTCCAACCTGGGACCGTCAGTTGTTCACGAGCGGCGCCTACAAGTACTCGAGAGATCTCGACGCAGAAGTACTCGAGTTCGTCCTTCGAGCAGGACGACTCGAGTACTACAAGGAAGGGGCGGCAGGAACGGTATCGGTGCGCCAGGTCGCCGGCACCCGCTCGCTCGCTATCGACGGCAAGGTCGACGCATCCAATGCGGGAGATATGCTGACTCAGCGACTTCTCGGCCTGCTTCCTGTCATGCTTCATCCCGGGCCGCGCGATGCGCTCGTCATCGGTCTCGGCAGCGGTGTGACCGCCGACGCCGTTCTGGCCTCGAGCGAGATCGAACGCCTCGATGTCGTCGAGATCTCGCCTGAGGTCGTCGAGGCGTCGGCGCATTTCGAACGAGAGAACAGAGGCGTATTGAAGAAACCGGCCGTGCGGCTTCTCATCGCCGACGGCCGCTCCCACTTGCAGCTCACCACACGCCAATACGATGTCATCGTGTCGGAGCCTTCCAACCCCTGGATGGCGGGCGTTGCGGCTCTCTTTACAGAGGAATTTTTCGAAGCGGCGCATGCGCGACTTCGGCCTGGCGGCGTGTTCTGCCAGTGGGCTCACACCTATGAGATCGCGGAGCAAGACTTGCGCTCGATCGTTCGCACGTTCTCGGCAGTTTTTCCTGAGGGCACGTTATGGCTGGTGGGCGATGGCGACCTGCTCCTGATTGGCTCTGCAACCGATCGCATCGCATCGCGCTTGCCGGCACTCGCCGAGCGATCTCGAAAAGGCTCGGTGCCAACGCTCCTGGCCGACGTTGGTGTGCCGTCGAGCGCGGCGCCATTCGTGCTCCTGTCGATGTTTACCGGCGGAGCCGCGGAACTGGCTTCTTATGGCGGGCAGGCCCTGCCGCAAACCGACGATCGGATGGCGCTCGAATTCACGGCGGCCCGGGCGATGTACGCGCCGCCACAAAGCCATGTCGCCCGCCTGAAGGCGCTGGCCGAAGGCGCTCGTCCCACGGTTGTCTCGGAGAGCCTCGCGCGCGCCAGCGCAGCAGAGTGGACCGTGCGAGGTACTGCAGCGCTGCAGGCCAAAGCGTTCGAGATGGCGCATGAAAGTTTCCGACGAGCGCTCGCGCTCGACAGCCGCTCGGCTCTGGGTTTGCGAGGTCTGACCGATGCGGCCGTGCAGGAGCGGAAGCTTGCCGAAGAAACAACTTGGCTCAGAACGCTTGCCGCTGCCGAGCCAGACAACGCGGCAGTTCGCGTGGAATTGTCCCATGTCCTCGCGGGCCTCGGCAGGCCCGACGAAGCGATGGCTGCAGCCCGGGATGCGGCGCGCATCGATCCCGCGGGTGCGGAGCCGTTGGAGCAACTGGCATCGATATTTGTTGACGAAGGCGACGTGGGGCGGCTTGGGCCGCTTGCAGACGAACTGGTCAGGAGATTTCCGACCCGCGACGAAGGACGCTACTATCAGGCTTCGGCGTTGTTTCTGGCGGGCCGCGCCGGCGATGCCGAACGGCCGATCCGCGCTCTGCTGAGCGCGAGTCCGCACCACGCGAAAGGACAGAACCTGCTCGGCGTGGTGTGCGCGTCGCTCGGAAAACCGGACTGTGCGGCGGCGGCGTTTGCCGCTGCAGCTGACTTGAATCCCCGCGATTCATCCGTGTACGTGAATCTCGGTTATCTCCGTCTGGCGCGCGGCGAGGCGGCGGCGGCGGCCGACTTCTTCCGCGAAGCGCTGACGGTCGACACCACTTCAGAGGCGGCGAAGCGCGGCCTCGCCGAGGCCGGCTTCACTGGAAACTAGAATCTGACGCCTGTGGCTAAGTGACCTCCGCGTTCACCGCGTGAATCAGGGCCTTGATGTATCCGTTGCCAAACGCAAATGCTTGGAGCTTTCCGGGGTCGTCGGGATGGCTCGGCATGTGATCCGCGCAAATCGAATAGGCAAATTGGGTGTCCCGGAGAATCCGCATCACTTTGGAGAAATCCATGTCGCCTTCGTCCGGGTAGACCTCCAAGAAGTCGTTCAGTCCCCCTCGGATGTTGCGCATGTGGATCTGATAGATCTTCCCGCGCTCGCCCAGATACTGAACGATGGGCAGGACCTCGGTGAGTGGTTTTTTCAATCCTTCACCGGTAGTGCCCAGACACAGCTGGAATCCATTGTAAGGACTGTCGACAATCTTTTCGTATCGCTTGAATCCTTCGAACACCGACGGAGCATCCCAGTTCTCAGCGCCCTGGTAGCCGAACGGAAGCCCCGGCGGGTCGTAGGGATGAACGGCCATCCGCACGTCGTGCTGTTTGCAGACGGGAATAACGTGCTCCAGGAAAGTTGTGATGCGTTCCCAATAATCGTCTGACGAGACGGCGCCCGCTTTCCCGACCGGAAGCTCTTTCCAGTTTGGCTCGAGCTTGAACGCTTCATAGGTCGCGCCGCCGCGTCCGGGCGCGTGCCCGTTCCGCCGGATCGGGATCACGGTCCAGTGGTAGGTGATGACCTTGGCGCCTATTTGCGACGCTTTCTGGATATTTCCTGCAATGCTGTCGAGCTTGCGATCGCGTTCGGCGCCTTTGCGCAGCATGATGTACTCGGAATCCATTCGAATGGCTTCGAGAGCGATGCCATATTTGTCGCAGCTGTCCTTCATCCGCTTCATGTCATCGAGGTCCCAGCCACCGTCTGGGGCTCGTTTGTTGATTTGAACGGTCAGGTGTTTAACGCCGTGACGCAGGTTGAACTCGAGGTTTGCTTTCCCGGCGATATCCGCGCCGGGACCTCCAGCCACATAGTGGTAGTCGCCACCGACGTGCATCAGCGTATTTTTTCTGGGCGCGCGTTGTGCATGGGCCGAGAACGGAGTAACCGCTTCGGCGACGCCGGCGCCGATGACGCCGCCGGCAATAGCCTTCCCGAAGTCTCGTCGTTTCACGTCGATCCCCTTTCCAGGCGATCTGCCTAGAAGCTGAACTTCAGTCCAAGCCGTACAACGCGAGGCGGCAGGATGTCCGTAATCCGCCCGAACGTTCCGCTGAGATACGATGTGGAAATCGCCGCGCTGCTGTTGATCAGGTTGAACACCGAGAAGGTCACATCGACGGAGGTCCGGCTAACGGCTCTGAATTTCTTGGCGACTCGCAGGCCGGTCACCGGCACGAGGGGACCCTGTTGTGTGCCCCACGGTTCCATCCGGAGCGTGACGGTGCCCTGGTTGAGCCTTGAGTCAGAGAACGTCTGAGTCCGCTGTCCCAGCGCCCCGGATGAGGCCCGCAAATTGAACGACGCGTTGATCTCCCAGGGGAATTGGTAGTTGGCGTCCGCCCTTGCTTCCCACGTCCAATAATCTCTGACCGCGAAGCGATCGTCGTTCGGACTTGTCGCCACCGCCGAGACCCACTCGTGGCTTCTGGTTGTCCAGAGCGATGACGACATGTTCCATTTTCGCGAGTAACGCTTGTTCACAGTCATCTCGAAACTGTGGTAGTCGTCGGGCCGGTCACCCGGCGCGTTCAGCCGTTGGTTCTGATTGAACGCGGCGCCCCGGTAGTCGGCGGGGTAGGTGTAAATCGTGACCGGCTGCCCGTCAAACGGGTCAGTGGCGGTCACCGGCACGTTCCAGACCCCGTACGGCCGCCCCACGTTCACTCCGTCGACGGTGTTGCTGCCAGCCGTGGAGCCGTACCAGTTGACGTGTCTGATGTAGATGTAGCCGAATCCCACCGCGACGTTCGAGACCAGTTGGCGGTCGAGTCGCACCGACGTTTCGTAGCTCTTGTTCTGCTTAAGGTCAGGGTTCAGGAGGCTGTTGGAACCACCGGTCGCGCTTATATAGTCCGTTCCTCCTGTCGTACGGAGATCGACGGTCCCCGGAATGTAGTCGCAGCTGGTGTTGGGCTGGTTGAACGAGACGTTCGTGAATTGCGTCACCTTGCACGGCCCGGTCCAGCGATACCGAGTCGTCACCTCGGCGTTGGGGTTGTAGGTCGAGGCGAAATCGGCCCCCATGGTGTCGCCGAAGATACCGAAGAACGTCTTGAGCGACGTCTTGCCGTCTCCGGTGACGTCCCAGTTCATGCCCACACGCGGGACCACGTTCTGCCAGGTGAGCACATCTACCGGTGCGAAGGTTTGCGCGCTGCTGAACTGGCCTGCAGCTTTGGATTGTTCCGGGATGAAGTTATGGTACCGCTCCCACCTGAGGCCATAGGACAGCGTGACCCGTCCCATGGACCAGTTGTCCGTGACGAATACGGCCTGACTGTGTAGTTTGTCGATCGGCAGTGTCGGTGTGTTGTAGGTTCTGAGCTCGATCGGAACTCCGCGATTGAACAGCAACGTGTAGCTGCCGCTGGGATATTCATTCGGACGTGTGGAGTCCTGCCGTTCCCAGTTGAGGTCGAACCCGGCTTTCACCTGATGCGCGCGCATTGAGTAGCTGGCCGACGATCGCCCCTGGTACCGTTCGGACACGGTCCCGGGTATGGCCCCTAGGGGTCCGGTCAGCAGGCCAGTCGTGTTTTCCTGCGAGGCGGGGTTGCCGGCGACGGCCGTTCCCGGCTGCGGGAAGTAATGCGTCCAGTAGCAGCAGAACCCGAACAGTGAATCGATCAGTAAGTTGTTGGATACCGTGTTCTGACTCCCGATCTTCCATGTCCGCGTGGGCTGACTCTGAACTCTCGTGGTGGGCGCCGGCGTGGTGGAGCTGGCGCCGAAGAACGGCGATTTCTTCTCCGCCCTCTGGAACGTTCCGATAATCCTGTTGGCGGATGAAACCTGCCAGTGGACCTTGGCGTAGGCCTGGTCGAGGATCCTGATGAATTCCCCGGGAGGGGCGTCAGGACACGTCCAGCAACCCTGGGCGTTGGGGCCTTCGACAAACGCGATCTGGTACTGCGAAATCTTCTGAGAGCTGGCGCCCCCGTAGAACCACAGTTTGTTCTTGACGATGTAGCCTCCCAGATCTGCATTCCAGTCCCAGTAGTAGTTGATCGGATTCGTGATCGTGAAGCCTTGCGCGCGGAGCTCGTCTGAGACGTTGTCGCCCTGCCAGCTGTCGTCCTCGTAAGAGCCCTGGGCGGATCCATGGAACATGTTCCCGCCGCTCTTCATCACCAGCTGCTGGTGAACCCCACCGACTGCGACGTCGGCGTTATTGCCTGTCGTCGTGAAGGAGGCTTCCTCCACTTGATAGTCATTCAGATAGAGGGCCGTATTTCCCTGCCGGGCAGTGGTCGAGTTGATACCCTCGAATTCCAGCGTGGGTGTGAGTGGAACACCATACGTGACGGTGCGCTGCCTGTTGGCCATCTGGCTGTCGCCGACGTCGGGAACTCCCGCAAGGCTGACGCCGGCCGCCATCGGCAGGAGGTTCTGAATGCCCGACCCCATGGGCGTGGATTCGATGCGCTCCATGGCGATGGACGAAACGCCGCTCACGCTCACCGTATCGACGACCGGGCTCTGTCCGCTCACTTCGATTGTTTCGGCGACCGTGCTGACCTTCATGGATGCGTCGATTCTTGCCGTAAACCCCGCGGTGAGGCTGACCGAATCGAACGCGACGATCTGAAAGCCCGCGAGCTCGAAGACGACGCGATAGAGCCCCGGTGCTGGCAGATCTCTCAACCGGTAATTGCCCTCGGGGTCTGTGATATTTGTCACGCTCGGCACTTGCAACGCCGGGCCCGTGGCGGTGACGGTGACGCCCGGCAGGACGCCGCCCGTTTCGTCCACGACTTTGCCCATGATGGTGCCGAGCGTGCCGGCCTGCGCCCACGCGCACTCAGTGGCCGGACCCCAGAGCAGGAGCACTCCAACGAACACGACCGCGACCAGTCTGCACGCGTTGAGTCGAGCCATGAGACCGCCTCTCTTCCTGATTGACGTGTTCGGTCACTGCCTTCAGGTAATCAACGATTTGTTTGACCGACTGTTCACTGAGCTCCGATTCTGGAAAGGCCGGCATGCCACATGCCGAGCCGCGCCGAACGATGTCGAGTGCCTGCGAATAGCTCCACCCGAACGGGATCAACATCGGGGCCTTCTCCCCGCGCCCGTCGGGACCGTGACAGCGACTACATGCGGCCTCATAGACGTCACGTCCCGGCAGGTCGGCCCGAGAGGCCGCTTTTGAACGCGCTGAGACAGACGAGCCTGCCGAGGCGATGAGCGCGACGGCGAGCGCGGTGAGCAGAACCCCTCTCATGTCACGTGCGCCCGTACACGCCACCCTGCTGCCCCGTATTCCGCACGGCCTTGCCATTACGAAACTCCACTTCGAGGAGCTTCTCGCTCGGCGAGATCCTCATCGAGGTCTTCTTACCGGTCTCGCAATCGATCACGGACCCATCCGATGGGTAGCAGTGTTTGCCGTCGATGCTGAACGCGACCCAGCGGAATCCGGTATCGGCCGCCCAGGGTTCGTCGATCTTGTCAAACAGCTCGACGTGCCCTTTGAATTTCGGCTGTGATGGATTGGCCTTGGTATCGAAGACGTGAAGGTAGCCCCACTCGTCGTTCAGGACCCAGACTTCCTCGCTGCCGCCGGGCCGCATGCCAAGGCCGTGGCTCCAAGGGTTGTCGCCGTGAGGCAAGCTTCCCGCGCCGCCTCCCGCCGAACTTGCGTTCCAGTATCGGGTGCGCGTCTTTGGCGTCTGCACGAGCACATCCGGCAGGACCTTTCCTGCGTGGATGTCGCCGACACCGAATCCCACCGTTCTGGTCAGCGTGGTGTAGAAGAACGTTTCCCGCGGATCGGTCACGAACATGCGGATCGGCCAGTCGAACGGACCGATCGTTTTAACCACCTTGTAGGTTTTCTGATCGGCCAGAACAAGCGTTTGATCGCTTCGCCCTCCGAGATACATGTAGCGGCCTGCCTCTCCGGACCAGGAATTGTGGGGTCTTCCTGGACGCGGAATTTCGGCGATCTTCTCCCCGGTGGACGCATCGAGCACCAGGAAGACGTGATTCTGCCAGCCGCCGTAGCCCGACTTCTCGCGGCTGAAGTTCATCGGCACGAACAGCGCCTTCCCATCGACCGTGATCGTGAGCCTGTCAGGCTGCTCGAGTCCGTACTTCTCTGCGGTATTCACCCGCCAGATGATGCGGCCGGTCAACATGTCGTACGCGGCGACCGTCTGGTCGTTCAACTGCGTGGCGAACAGACGATGCGTGGCGTAATCGGCACAGACACCGCCGACTCTGCCGCCAGGATCGGCGTATGGAAAGGACCATAGCAGCGCGTGCTGGCCGGTGGTGTTGTTGAACACATCGACGCGCCTGCCCTGGTCGTGTGTCACGTAGAGGTACTTGCCTGTTCCGGGAAACTCTGCCGGCGGAGGCTGGATCGGAGGCAGCTTCTGGGTCGCTGTGCCTCCACCGCGGCCACCACGCTGCGCATGGACGCTGGTGGTTGAAGGGGCCAGGATGCCGGCGGTGAAGCCGGCGGCGGTGCTGGTGAGAAAGCGACGCCGACTGGGACGACGGTCCCTGGGAGCCGAATCCGTACTCATCAATCCCTCCTAACGACGGCTACAGAAGACGTAGATTCGATCAGGAATTGGGGAAGACACGACGTCGGCGGTGTGTGACGAGCGCTACAGCCGTCGAGTCATGAGTACTCCTCCTGCCACGTAGTGAGATGTTGGATTCGGCGGAAGGGTAGCACAGGTCGACAAAGGCGGGCGGCCGAAAAATTGCGACACCCCACGTCCCCATGTGCGCATTATCCGCTTGCGCGTTCCGACGATTGTCTGACCCGGTTGGGCTACCGGCCGGTGGTCAGAATTTCCGGCGCAAATGCAGAGGTCTCGATAGGATTCTCGCGCAGTGACAAGGACGTTGCTGTCGACGAGCACGTCGGTCATCGCTCGCCCCGCGTGAGCGCCATGATCTGGTCGGTCGTCAATCGGTGCCGAGCGGTCGCGGTGCTGCGCACGTGCTGAACAATCGCGCGACTGCGACCCTGCGCCACTGGCGTGAAGTGTCCTGTCGATCGACGATTGCCGATCGTTACGGCAACGCGAACACGAACAACGACAGGCCCGCGATGGCGGCGATGTACTGCTTGCCGTTGACCGCGAAGGTCATCGGGTTCTGCCGCACCTGCGCGCCGAGCTGCGCTTTCCACACCAGCTGTCCGTTGCGCACGTCGAGGATCTGCAGATATCCCTCGCGCCCGCCCGCGACCAGCAAGTCGGACGCGGTCGTCACGATGCCGCTGTCGGTGACGTCCGTCATCTTGTAGCGCCACTTGATGTCGCCGGTACCGGGATCTATCGCGAGGATGGCGCCGTTCCCAGCCTCGTCCGTCCAGTTATTGATCGGACCGCGGATGAGACCCTGAATCGCCGGCGCGCCTGGAATGGCTTTGGTCGGTTCACCCGCCATCGGCACGAACGGCTGATTCACGCCGCCCGTGAAGTTCCGTCCCTCCTGATAGACGATGGGAGTCGAGCCGAAGAGCTGCGCCTGATTTTCCCACGCAGATATGTACATCAGCTGCGTGCGTCTGCTGTAGGACGGCGAATACCAGTTCGTGCCGCCCTGAATCGCAGGATAGGTCGGCATGCCTGCAGGCTGAGGCGTCTGTATCGGCCGGCCGTTGGCGTCGAACCCGCTCATCCAGTTGACCTTCACGAAGGGCTTGCCCAGAAGGAATTTTCCAGTCGCCCGGTCAATCGCGTAGAAGTTGCCGTTGCGATTCGCCCAGAGCAGCGCTTTGACCGGCGCACCCTTCATCGTGATGTCGGCGAGCACCGGGACCTGCACCGAGTCGTAGTCGTAGCGATCGTGCGGTGTGAACTGGTAGTGCCACCGCAGCTTGCCGGTATCGCCGTCGAGCGCCACAACGGCGGCCGTATACAAGTTGTCGCCGGGCCGCTGTTCGTGGCTGTAGTCCGGGCCCACGTTGCCCGTGCCCCAGTAGGTGAGATTCAGATCGGGATCGTAGGATCCGGTGACCCACACCGAACCGCCACCGTGTTTCCACCCTTCCGGATCGCAGAGCCCGGCGCTGTTGGGTGGGCACGCTTCCCAGGTTTCATGTCCCGCCTCGCCAGGCCCCGGAACCGTGTAGAAGCGCCAGGCCTCTTTCCCGGTTTGCGCGTCGAACGCAGCGATAAAGCCGCGGATGCCGTATTCGCCGCCGCCCACCCCGATGACGACCTTATCTTTCACGACCAGCGGCGACACGGTAATCGAATAGCCGGCTTTGCTGTCGGCGACCTTGGTTTTCCAGATCGGCCGGCCGCTGCGCGCGTCGAGCGCAATCAGGTTGGCGTCGAGCGTGCCCATGAAAAGCGATTCGCCGAGGATGGCCACGCCGCGGTTGTTCGAGCCGCAGCAGACGACGAGCTCGGGGTCGTTCTGGTAGCGATACACCCAGAAGACGCGGCCGGAGGCGGCGTCGAGCGCGACGACGTCGTTGGGCCGCTGCGTGAGATACATGATGCCGTCGACCACGATCGGCGTCGCCTGCCAGCTTCCGGTCTGAGGTGACTGATACACCCACGAGAGCGCCAGGCTCTTCGCATTCGCCGCCGTGATCTGCGTCAGCAGGCTGTAGCGCTGGCTGAAGTAATCGCCGCCGTAGGTGAGCCAGTTGTGCGGCTCTTTCGCCGTGTTCCGCAGCCGGTCGTACGAGACGCTCGTCTGCGCCTGAAGTCCGTAGGACAACAGCGATATGGTGAACACGAACAATGCAAACGCAGCCCGTCGCGCCATGGTGACCGTCCTTTCAGCGTGGCCTTTCGCGCCGATGGGGCAGATTGTAACTGCAATTCAGCGTGGATCGGCCACCACGAACGGAATCGTGACCGTCTCGGGACGCGGACGCGGATCGGCGGCCGCGCCAGGCTGCATTTCAAATGCGCGTCCCACCTGGTTGCCCGACGGGTCCTCGAGCAGGGTGAGCACCCGCAGTTGATGCGGCCCGGGCCGCCACGATGCGTCGGGCCTGAAAATCCAGCGGGTTTCGTTGGCTTCGGTCGAAATGGCGCCGGAAACAGGACGGTCATCGGCCCCATAGACGCCGATCGCGTTACCGAGCAGCGCGTGGTCGAGCGCCCAGGGGAACGTGACGGTGAGCGCGTCGCGCGTGCCCGCTCCCGGCGGGCTGACTTGCCAGTCGGCGGGCGTCAGGGGCAACTCGATGGGCAGGCCGACGCGCACCTCGCGGCGATAGCCCTCTTTCAGCGGCTGGCCGCGCGCGTCGCGCCAGGCCGGGTCGATGACGATCGTATAGCGCCCGCGATCGCGAATGGCACGCCCGAGCTTGACGTTCGGCAGAATCCCGCGCTTCACGCGTCCAGGATCGAAGAGCACCGTGAACCGGGTGTCGTCGTCGTTCCAGAGATTCGCGTTCACCTCCAGAAACACGTCCGACAGCGTCTGCCCCTTGTCGTCGACGAGGCTCACGAATCCAATCGCGCCGCGGCGCGACATCGGGGCGGAGAAGTGAATGTAAAAGCGCAGCAGGTTCTCGGGCCAGGTCTCCGCCGAAGGCGTGATGGCGGTGACGACCGTGGTCGGCTTCAGATCCGGCGCGGGAAGCGAGACCGTCGTGTCGACGACGTCCGCCGTTCGCGGCGTCGGCAGCCTCCCGGGATCGAAGCGGACCGCGTACGGCCGGCCGCGATCGAACGGAAACCGTGGACGAAATTCGATCGCGTCGCGTTCGACGAGGTACTCGCCGACGATGGGCGTCTCGCTGCCGCTGACACTGATGCGGAAGAGCTCCGCCCACGCGTCGCCGCCGAGCTGCGCCCGGCTCAACGCACGAAGTTCTTCGCCTGAGAGTCCGCTGACACGAACGGCTGACTGGTTGGATTCTGGCCTGCCGGCCAGTGTGACGGCGATGGCGCCAGCCTGCGGTCCAGACCCTCCGCAGCCCGGAGCACAAAGAGCGAGTGAGGCAATGATCCACCGTGCGGGCCACTGCCTCACCTGAACGGCCTTATGGAAGCGCGACGGCGGAGAGATTCCGGCTGCCGTCGTTCGCGCGCGCGACGACAATCGTCTTCCCGGCGTCGAGGAGGTCGAGCTGTTCGATGCCCGAGAGCGCGGTGATCTGCTCGAACGTCCCCTGGGTTCCCCCGATGCGCGAGGTAATCGCCGGCGCGGACGCGAACTGCGCCGTGGGGATCTTCAGCACGCCGTGCCGCGTGTTGGCCATCAACAGGAAATCACGTCCTTCTTTCGTGTAGAGCACCATGTCGATCGGCTGGTTGCCCGCGCCAAGCTCGAGCATCGTCGTGCCCAGAAGCTTCTCGCCGTGCTTCAGGGAGGAGATGGGGAACTTGACGAGCGGCGTGCAGGTGTAGCCGGCGATGATGACCGGCTGATTGTCCACGCTGTAGGGCACGAACGTCATGACGGGCGAGCGGGTTTCGAGCTGTCCGTGATTGCCGTGGTAAATCTCCACGCTGGCGCCGCGGTCGACGCTCGTGAAGGGATAGGCGACAGACCACAGCTTCGAAGCAAACTCCTCGTTCGACAACCCCGCGACGAACAAACGCCCGTTCGTGAACGCGAGATCGGTCACCGATTGCGTGCGACCGCGCCGCCCGTCCGGCGTCACGGCGGCGGGATTCGGCAGGGTGATGCTCGTGAATTTCGCGTTCGCGAGCGACAGGAGCTCGATCTTGCCGGCGCCGTCGATGCGCGCGAGCGCGGGCTGTGCGCTGGCGCCTTCACCTCGCCTGATGGCCACGAACGTGTTTTTCGACGTTGGATGCACCGCGAGATCGGTGATGGCGACGCTGGCCGCGGTCGTGCCGACCATGGCGGCAATTTTCTGATCGAGTGCCGGCACGTCCCTGGTGCCCGGGGTAGTGCCGGACGCCAGCGCGCCGAGGTCGATCGCGAAGAGCGTCGCGGCCTGGTTGTCGGCGGCGAACAGCACGCCGCCCGGGCCGAAACTCAGGGCGCCGATTGAAGAAAGGTTAGGTCCAATGCCCGGGGATGCCTGGCGCGCCGTGGTGGATTGTGACGCCGATGCGAGGATGACGGTGAGCACGACCGCGAGTTTCAGCATGGTGCGCATCAGACAACTCCTTCAGACGTGAAATCAGGGGAGAAAGCAGTCTACACGCGTTGCCGACCGTGGTATAGTCCCCGGCCTTTGGGGCCGTTCTGTCGCTAAGAGTCCGTTTCTGAGCGCAGTAGAAGGGAAATCCTATGAAGTACGTGCTGACCTTCGTCGCAGCGTTCGCGCTTGGCGCCATGGTAACGGCGGCCGGTGTTCCCATGAGCGTGCATTACGTCCACCACGACAAAGTCTCCGCGACGATGGTCAAGGGTGGACAGATCATCGGCGACAACGGGTTTATCGTGCTCGCCAACCGCGCCGTCCAGCGTGGCGGCGAAATGCACGACAAGACCAATCACGTGTTCATCATCGTCGATGGCGAAGGGACCTTCGTCACCGGCGGAAAACTGGTGAATGCCAAAGTCATCTCGCCAGGCC
>Ga0310892_10000335_pt1 | contig 13296 bp, 10 predicted proteins | sample C0D1metaG_FD_203747 | JGI IMG/M metagenome (GOLD analysis project Ga0310892, IMG submission 203747) | Lab incubated soil microbial communities from West Virginia University Organic Research Farm, Morgantown, WV, United States - C8D2 | ecosystem: Environmental > Terrestrial > Soil > Agricultural...
CGAGGTCGAGGCCTTCGCCTGGGATGTGCAGGTTGGGATGCGCTCCACCATCTTGGATAGCTCCAAGGAAGATGCGCTAAGTTCGACAACCTGCTGAAGGATGCCGACGTCTTCTTCGCCAACAAGCGCCCCGGTTATCTGGAACCAAACGGCCGTACCGCCGAAGAGTTCTGCGCGACGAAGCCGTGCTGATCCATGCCAAGGTCGTCCTCCATGGCGACACAGGGCCCTGGTCGAACCGTCCCGGCTTCGATGAGATCGGCGCAGCCGTATCGGGCGTGTTCTGTAACGAAGGGACACCCACATTTCCCAAATCACCGACGATTGTGCCCATTTGCGACAACGTGGTGGGCTGGCTCGGAACGGTCGGCATACTCGAGGCGCTGCGCCGGCGCGCGACGGAGGGTGGCAGCTATCGCGTCGTCGTGTCTCTGACCCGAACCGTGTTATGGCTGCTTTCGCTTGGCATATTCGACAAGGAGTACGCCGCGGCCACGGCCGGATCGAGCGACGAGCACACGTACGTCGGTCCCGACGTGTTTACTGCAGAAACGCCGCTTGGCACCTACCAGGGAGTGACCGACCAGGTGGTCATGTCGCGAACGAAAGAGTCATACCGAACGGTCTTGGCGCCGCACGGTTCATCGAAGCCGCAATGGCTACAACCGTGAACTGGATCTCGAATCTCATTCGTCAGCCTGGCGTACTCAACAGTGGTCAACGCAAATCGGACAGCGCAGATGTTGCGGAAACCCTTGGTGAACAACATCGTCGGGCAGCTACTCAACCGCATCACTGAGCCCATGTGCCGGAGATGGGTGAATAACCATGGAGTTACACACTGATTCGGGCACCACAGGGCGTCCCTGACAAGAGCCACAAGCGTCCGCGTCAGAAGCGCGGTTGTCCACCGGACCACGAAACGTCACCGGCACTGTATACCTCGACCTCGACAGGGGGCGGGGCTTTCAGAATGCTCGAGTTAACCGAATCGAGCGGAGTGAGAGTGGGGCAAACCTATGAGCGGCTATAGCGTTGGCTACATAGTCGGTGGCCTTTCAACCGAGCAATCAATCGCACGCTCGCGACGGCGCTGGTTCAGCTGTCGCCCAAGCATCTGAAGCTCGCGGAGATTCCGGTACGGGATCTTCCGTTTTACAACCGCGACTTCGACACCAATTATCCGGCGGCGGGCCGAGCGCTCAAGGATGCGATCGCCGCCGTCGACGCGCTGCTCGTCGTTACACCGGAGTACAACCGCGGCGTGCCGGGGGTCCTGAAAAACGCCATCGACTGGGCCAGCCGTCCGCGTGGACCAAACTTATTCGCGCATAAGCCGTCGGCGGTGATCGGCGCCTCCCCGGGCAAGATAGGAAGGGCTGTCGGCCAGCAGAGTGTGCGCAGTGCGCTGAGCTTCTGCGATTCGCCGCTGATGGGGCGCCCGAGGCTTACATTCAGCTCACTCCTGGCTTGATCACCGAAGTGGGGGAGGTGACCGACAAAGGGACCGAGCAGTTCCTACGCGACTTGATTGAAGCTTTCGAAGTATTCGTGACCCGCGTCCTCACCGCGCTGCCGCCGGAAAGGGTGCGCGCCACGGGTGATGACGGTGCGGGGCCGCGGACCTGACCGCAATGAGTTTGCTCCTTGACTGTGACCGTCGGAATCCGTCTCCCGCGTCATGACTACCTCTGGGTGCCGCGACTCTTCGCATATCCATGCGTCGGATTCAATTCGAAGCTCTGATGCTCAGCGGGTAGGGTTGTCGCCACTTCCGGCGCAGACGGCGGCGGACGTTTCGGTGCGGGGCGGCGCGATGGAGCTGATTGACCGTGCCGCCGAGCGCGACACGCTCGATCGGTTCGTGGCGGCAGTTCGTGCGGGTGAGAGCCAGGCGTTGGTGGTGTCTGGCGAAGCGGGTGTCGGCAAGACGGCCTTGCTTGACTACCTGGCCGGCAATGCTTCGGGCTGTCGCGTAGCGCGCGCTGCGGGTGTGCAGTCCGAGATGGAATTGGCTTTCGCCGCAGTGCATCAGCTGTGCGCGCCCATGCTGGCTAGCCTGCAGCGTTTACCGGCGCCGCAGCGTGACGCCGTGCGGACTGCGTTCGGCATGGGTGCCGGGCCGGTCCCGGACCGGTTTTTGGTCGGGCTGGGGGTGTTGAGCCTGCTGTCCGAGGTCGCCGAGGAGCAGCCTCTTGTGTGTTTGGTCGATGACGAGCAGTGGGTCGATCGCGCCTCTGCGCAAGTCCTTGGGTTCGTTGCGCGCCGTTTGGTGGCGGAATCGGTTGGCCTGGTCTTCGCGGTCCGGACACCGAGCAGCGAGCTGGCGGGGTTGGGGGAGCTGCGGGTCGCGGGGTTGCAGGAGGCCGACGCGCGAGCGCTGCTGGATGCTGCGCTGACTGGACCGCTCGATACGCGGGTGCGCGATCAGATCCTCGCCGAGACGCACGGCAACCCGCTGGCGTTGCTGGAATTGCCGCGGGGATTGACTACCCAGCAGCTGGCCGGCGGATTCGGGTTTCCCGGCACGGTTCGGCTGTCGGGCGGTATCGACGAGAGCTTCCGCCAGCGGGTCACCGTCCTCCCGGAACAGACCCGCCGGCTGCTGCTGATCGCGGCGGCCGAGCCGGTCGGCGATCCGGTACTGGTGTGGCGAGCCGCCTCGAGGCTCGGGATCGGCCCCGAACTGGCGGCGCCCGCGGTCGAGGCGGGCCTGGCCGAGTTCGGCACTCGGGTGCGGTTTCGGCATCCCCTCGTGCGCTCGGTGATCTACGGATCGGCGCTGCCGCAGGAGCGGCAAGAGGTCCATGGTGCGCTGGCCGAGGCCACCGATCCGCAGCTAGATCCCGATCGACGCGCCTGGCACCGGGCCCATGCCGCGCCGGGGCCCGACGAGGCTGTCGCCGCGGATTTGGAACGCTGCGCGGACAGGGCGCTGGCACGCGGCGGTTTGGCCGCGGCGGCGGCATTCCTCGAGCGCGCCACGATGCTCACGCTCGAGCCCACACGCCGCACCGAGCGGGCGGTGGGTGCCGCGCGTGCGAACCTCGAGGCCGGCGCTTTCGACACGGTGCGGCAATTGCTGTCCATCGCGGAGGCCGGCGCGACCATCGACCTGCAGCAAGCTCGCATCGACCTGATCGCGGCCGACCTCGCGTTCGTCACCAACCGGGGCAGTGATGCGCCGTCCCTGCTGCTGAAGGCCGCCAAGCGGCTCGAGCCAATCGACGTCGACCTTTGCCGGGCGACCTACCTGCAGGCATTTTTGGCCGCGATCTTGGCCGGTCGCCAGGCCCTCGGCGGTGGTGTGCAGGAGGTGGCGCACGCCGCCGCGGCGGCACCGCCGCCGCGGCACGCAACGCGCGCCCACGATCATCTCTTAGAGGGCCTGGCAGCGCACTTCGACGAGGGATATGAAGCCGGACTGCCGATACTGCGGAGGGCACTGGACGTCTTCGGCATCGAAATGTCGGCCGACGAGCAGCTGCGCTGCCACTGGTTAGCCAGCGTCGTGGCGCTACACCTCTGGGATGACGAGCACTGGGATCTGCTTTCCGAGCGGCAGGTCGAGCTTGCCCGCGGCTTCGGTGCGCTGAGCGAATTGCCGCTGGCTCTTAGTTCGCGAGCGTTCACGATGATGTTCGCTGGTGATCTGACCGGCGCAGCCTGTCTGGTCGGGGAGATTCGGGCCGCGATGGATGCGACCGGCAGCCACCTTGCCCCCTATGCCGAACTAGGTGTGGCGGCGTTGCGCGGCCGACAAGCCGAGGCGGCCTCGCTGATCGACGCGACCATCAGGGAGGTGAACCTCCGAGGCGAAGGCGGCGGGATCACCACCGCCGAGTGTGCGACCGCCGTGCTGAACAACGGCCTCGGTAGCTACGAGAAGGCGATGCAGGCAGCCCAGCGCGCCGCCGCCTGCTCGGTCGAAATGGTGCTACCGGGCTGGGCGTTGGTGGAGCTCGTCGAGGCGGCAGTGCGCAGCGGACACAACGACGTCGCCGCCGACGCGCTGCGCCGGTTGGCCGAGAGGACCACACCCAGCGGCACCGACTGGGCGCGCGGCGTCGAGGCTCGGTCACGCGCGCTGCTCAGTGACGGTGACGCCGCCGAACGTCTTTATCTCGAGTCGATCGAGCTTCTTGGCAATACCCGCATTCGCACCGATCTCGCCCGCGCTCACCTGCTGTATGGCGAATGGCTGCGACGGGAGCGCCGCCGTATCGATGCGCGCGCCCAGCTTCGCATCGCCCACGAGATGTTCGGCGCGATGGGGATGGAGGCTTTCGCTGAGCGGGCCAGGCGTGAGTTGCGGGCCACTGGTGAGACGGCCCGCAAGCGCAGCACCGCTACCGGTGTTACGCAGCTCACGGCGCAGGAGGCTCAGGTTGCGCGGATGGCGCGCGATGGTCTGACCAATGCCGAGATCGGTGCCCGCTTGTTCATCAGCCCGCGCACCGCCCAGTACCACCTGGGCAAGGTGTTCACCAAGTTCGGTATCGAGTCGCGCGGCCAGCTTGATGCTGTCCTGCCCGACTGACTAGCCGCCAGTCGTTCGTCGCAGCGCGCAATGGCGGATGCGAACACGTGCCCGCTCGACTGACGATGATCCTGACCTCACAACGCGTGCCGCCGGTCACTCCAGGATTGATTTGCGAGGAAGCCATGGACGAACTACTAGACACCGACGAACCTGCGGTCGGGCAACTCGATGAGTTTTCCGGGGATGTCGCGCCGTACGCCGAGTATCGCCGGCTCGCCGCCGAGCACGCCGCGGTGCGGCGGGTGGGCACGCTGGTCGCCCGCGGGGCTGAACCGGGGGAGGTATTCGACGCCGTGACGAGGGAGATGTGTCGGTGTGTCCCCGCGGAGGCCGCCGGACTGTGGCGCTATGAGACCGGCGACGAAATTACGATGGTGGCGGCGGCTTACCATCCTGCGACTGAGCCGGTGATGTGGCCAGTGGGCGCTCGAACACCGACCGCGGGTAACACCCTCGCATCGATGGTGCTGCGCAGCGGTGGGCCCGCTCGGATGGACAGCTACAAGAACGTCGCCGGGAGCCTCGCGACACAGGTACGTGCGGTGGGCATCCGCGCTGCGGTGGGTGTCTCGGTCATCGTCGATGGACGCGTATGGGGCCTGGCGGCGGTCGGTTCGGCACGACCGGGCCCGATGCCGGCCGACACCGAGGTCCGCATCAGCCGCTTCGCCGAACTTGTCGCGAGTGTCGTGGTGGCCGGATACCGCGATGAGCAGAAAAGGCAGCTCCTCGGCGGGGCATCTCAGCGTCCGCTCCTGGTTGATTCGTTGCTTGAGGGGCGAGTCCTCGATCGCTGGAGCTTGTGCGAAGTCGCGAGGTGTCTGCGGCTGCCGGTCAATGGTCCGTTCGTGGTCATCGCCGCGGAGGTTACCGCCGTGGGCAGCGAGGCATTGCCAGCGGTCGAATCGAAGCTCCGCAGCCGGGAAGTGTATTCGGCCTGGCGGCTTCACCCCGATTTGCAGGTCGGGATCGTGCATGTCAACTCTGAGCGGCGACTTGACGAGATTCTCGGTCTGGTGTCGCGGTTGGCGACGGATCGCGTCGGGGTCAGTTCGTGTTTCGACGATCTGCGCGACACGCCGCAGGCTCTGCGGTTCGCGAAGGTGATGCTGCGGGGCCGACCACACCACGCCTCGCCGGTTGCGGTGTTCGACGGCTCGATTCTGGCCACCGCGGCAGTCGCTGCCCCTGAGGTGATGGTGAAATCGATCGCAAATGCCTTGACGGGCTTTGAGGCCCTCCCCGACGACGAGCGCGAGACGCTGTGCGAAACGTTTCGGGTGTGGCAGGACAACGACGCATCGGTGCGCAGGGCCGCCGAGGTGCTTTTTTGCCATCAAAACACCGTGCGTCATCGATTGCGCCGGATCGAGAAACTCACCGGCCGATCTCTCACCCGCCCAAGGGATGTCGCCGAACTATGTTTGGCTTCCGAAGTGCACCGCCGGCTCATGTAACCATGCGGATGGTTGTTAGATACACGCCGATACCGGAGCAACTGTGTATCGGACGACAACGCCTGATATCGCGGCAAGAGCCACAATGAGGTGTGGTGCCGTCGACGTCGATCGTGCGACCACTCCTTTCATAGACGAAGCAAATCCGTTCCTTCATAGACGAAGTGAATCCGTAGCAGTATCCATCAAATTCACTGGAGCGCGATGAACGGCTTCTGCCTGGCCGCCCACACACTGCAGAGATCATGATGTGGGCGTGGGCGATTGGTGTGTTCTCTGTCGCGGCGGTGGTGAATCAGATTGCCATCGCCCTGTGTTGGCGCGCACAGGGCGCCACCGAAACCGGTCTTCACCAGGAGCCGTCACACGCACTGCAGTCTGGCCGATGACACCGGATTCGACGCGTCGCCAGCGCAGAACTGTCGGCTGCGACCTTCGCGAGTTCGCGATTGATAGAAGCCGCACGGAGTCCGAGAGGTATCAATACGTTGATGTCTGTCATAGCAAGCACCGTGTTGGTGTTCGAGCAGTGGCAGTCATCGCGGTCCTCGTCTGCACTCGATTTGTGGCCTTCGTGAAGACGGTGCCGGCGTCTGCTTTTGGACAACTCGATCAGTCCGACGAGTGGCGGAACCCCGTCGATGTTGTCGGACACACCAGTGATTGCAGTGTGTTGTCCGTGGCGACCTCGACGTCGGCGTTCAGCATCCGCAACGATTGAATTGCATTGTTGGGCACAAACTGTGGAAGCGAATACAGGTCAATGACTCTCTTCCAGATCTTGCCGTCGCTGCGGCACGCCTTGAGTGCGGGCCGTGTTGGCCGCTGCGCAAGTCTGATGAGGTGAGGATGTTGGTGAAGGTTGTTCGCCGCATTTCATACCCGTTCGTGGGCTACCTATTTTTGCTTCTCGCGTTTGCCCTCCTCGGGCTGTTCGTAGTGGCTTTGGCCTACCGAAGTAGTTGGGCTGCACTTGCGGGTGTCGCCTTGGTCGGCTCTCTCGTCGCAGCCGTCGTGGGTTTTCGTGCGGGTGCCGTGAAGCTGGCCCAGTCACGTAAGGTTGGCGATCCCCGCCACAACGTGAGCATCTTTTCCGAACCCCTCAGTCAAGAGCAAGTCGATCAGTACTACGTGAATTATCGAGGCGGTCAGCGACGTGCCCAGTCGGCAGTTGGCACTGCGCGCATCGCGGCCCAACCAACGGAAGCGGCCGGAGGCTGCGTGCCGAGTTGGTTGTCGGCATGATCCCGCTGTCGGTCGGAGCTACGACGTCGTCATCGGCACCGTGGGAGGTAAGACCTTGGAGCGCGCCTTCACGGTACTGCGGCGTGGCGGCCGGCTGGTCACAACTCCCGGCGAGTTGTGCAAGGCGACTAACGCCGGGGTCGGGCGAATCGTCGTGGACAGCCCTACAGAGGTCGCCTTTCTGGCCGCCGGGGTGCGTCAACCCCAAGCCTTACAAGTCCGCGTCTCGCCGGACATCGACTTTTACGAACCCAGTTCCGTGACCGCAGATCTGAACGACCAGATGCTTGGCTTCGCGCGCACCGACGGGCAGGCCGCCGACGCGATCCGACGGGCACTGGATCAGCCGCTGCTTTACCTGGTCGGTCTGCAGTGTCATATCGGTTCGCAGGTGACCGACGCTTCACTCTACGGCGAAGCCATCCGACAGATGGTCCCACTGATGGCCGAGGTCCGTTCCCGCCACGGGGTGATACTGACCGAGCTGAACATCGGTGGCGGACATGGTGTTCTGTACGTGTCCGGCGACCCGGAGTTGGATCTCGATGCGCTCCAGGACTTCATCGACGATGCGCTGGACGCGTCGTGCGCGGCCGAGCGCTTTCCCCGCCCAACAATCGTGGTCGAGCCGGGTCGCGCGATGAGCGCGCGTGCTGGTATCACGCTCTATCGAGTCCTGTCGGTGCAGTCACAACCCGGCGGCCGCGCCATCGTGGTGGTGGACGGCGGATTGAGCGACAACCCGCGGGTCGCGCTTTATGACGCGCGCTACACCATCGCGCTCGCTAACCGTCACTCAATGACGGCGGCGCAGCCGATGACGGTCGTTGGCCGACATGGTGAATCAGGTGATGAGATCGCCCGCGACATCGCGTTACCGGCCGATCTACATGCGGGCGACTTGCATGCGGTGGCGTGCACCGGCGCTTATCACCACATTATGGCGTCAACGTACAACATGGTGGGCCGGCCACCTGCTGGTCGCAGTGAAGGACGGACGCACCCGCGAACTCGTGCGTCGGGAGACGATCGCCGACTTATTGTCCCGCGACCGCGTCTAAAGGAACCGCCACCGACACGGCGTGGGCGCATCGAGAGCGGCTGTGAAGCGCTTCTCCACGGCGAGTGATTTGCGTTGAGTGTTGGTGGTGACAGTTGAAGGTGTGTGGTGTTGTCCGCGGTGACATCGACACTCGTGTTGATGCGGTCGACGATCAAAGGGTCCGCAGAACCCTACGCCGGCATCGAATCCGCGCAGCGAACCAACGGCGAAGTATCAAACCGCTGGGTAACGTGAGTGATTAACCCGCGGAAACGGAGACAGCCATGACCACGAGGTCTCCACGACGTGGAGCGGGTAACCGGGCAGGAGTCGCAGGTAGGTGCACCGATTGCTGCCGCCGCCCTCATGTTGACCAGCGCGGTGTTGACCTCTTTTGTGGGAGTATTCGCCCTTGCCGCCAACGCTTTGGTGGTTTCGGGACCCGGCTGCGAACGTTCTCGAAGGCGTACGGCCTGGCGGGGCTGCGGATCGGCTACGGGTTCGGCGCGCCTGAGCTCGCCCGCAGCTTGTGGACGACGCAGCTGCCATTCGGCATCGCCATCACGAGTGCAGTCGCGGTCGCGGCTTCCTACGACGCGGACACCCAACTGCGGCAACGTATTCAGCTGATTACAGCGGAACGCCACAGCCTGCGCAGAAGGCTGCGGGCGATGGGCATCTACAGCACCGACTCCCACGCCAACTTCGTGTACCTGCGCTCGGCGGGCCGACCCTGGCACGAGGTGTTCGACCCGGCCCGTCTTCAGGTCCGCCACTTCGCGGACGGCGGCGTGCGGATCACGATCGGCACACGCGACTCCACCCGTGCGGTGAAGACTGCGGTCGAAAACGCGATGGCGTAGCCCGCCCACCCGGACACCACGCGCTCAGGGAATGAAAGGTCCGATATCGCGAAGACGTCGGCGGGTTCGAGAACCAGATCGGAATTGAATGTGATGAAGATAGCGATCCTCGACGACTACCAGAACGTTGCGCTGACGATGGCGGATTGGTCTGGAGTCGAAAGCAGGGCGGAGATCACGGTGTTCACCGACCATGTCGGGGAACCAGACGCCGTGGTCGCCCGACTGCAACCCTTCGATGTGGTGTGCGTCATGCGGGAACGCACACCCCTACCGCGCGAAGTTCTCGAGCGGCTGCCGCGGCTGAAGCTGATCGCCTCAACCGGTCCAGGAAATGCCTCGATCGACATGGCGGCCGCTCAGGAGCGCCACATTCGCGTCACCGCGACCGGTTACCGGTCCACGCCCACGATCGAGTTGACATGGGCGCTGATCCTGGCTGCCGTGCGCAATGTCGTGGGCGAAGCATCGTCACTCAGGGCCGGTGGCTGGCAGACATCGGTGGGACGGGAACTATCCGGCAGGGTCCTGGGCGTGCTGGGTCTGGGTCGTATCGGCAGCGAAATCGCCCGCATCGGTGCAGTGTTCGGCATGGAGGTGATCGCCTGGAGTCAGCACCTCACACCGCAGCGCGCTCGGGCGGCCGGCGCCGCGTGGGTGTCCAAGGAGGAGCTGTTCGCCCGCTCCGACGTGCTGAGCATCCACTTGGTGCTCAGCGAGCGTACTCGAGGCCTGGTGAACGGCGCTGACATCGCCGCTATGAAGCCGACATCGTGGTTGGTCAACACGTCGCGCGGCCCGATCATCGAGCAGGACGCGTTGCTCGCCGCGCTGAGGTCGAAATCGATAGCCGGGGCGGCTCTGGACGTGTTCGACGTCGAACCCCTGCCCGCCGGGCACCCATTGCGCACCCTGCCGAATGTATTGGCGACCCCGCATATCGGCTACGTCACCGAGGACCTGTACCGCACCTTCTACACTGACGCGGCTGCGAGCATCGCGGCGTGGTTGGACGGGCGATGACACGTTGGAACCGGCGAACCAGCAGGACTTGAGGCTAGCTAGCTAGCTAGTCGTTGGGCCACAGCCTGTGTGAGCGAGGACCGCGTGGGCAATGTTCGCGGCGGCCGATGCAACGTGATCGAGCCGTCGTGCGAAATGGCGGGCGCCGTAGTCACAACAGACACTGATCGGAACGCCCCTTTGTGCTCGAGACCATCGACCAGCGCGATGACTCGCTTGACGATAAAGGTGTCCAGAATTGCTAGAACAGAAAGAGCGTGATGACTGCTGTTACCGACTTCGACCCCGACGCGTTCCTGGTCGTCCCCGCCAGGACGTTTGACGACCTGCGTATCGGCGAGGTGTTCCGGGCCCCCAGCCGCACCCTGACGGACGCCCATGCCGCGGCCTTCCAGACGGTCTCTATGGACAATCACCCGGTGCACTACGACGCCGTCTGGGCGCGCAAGCACGGACATGTCGCGCCGGTTGTACATGGCCTCCAAGTGCTGGCGTTCACCGCACCGGGAGCTACCCTGTTCCCGCATTTCATCGGCGAGGTGTTCATCAGCTTCCTTGAGCTGTCCTGCACCTTCGTGGCCGAGGTGCACTCCGGGGACACCTTGTACCCGGCGCTCACGATCACCGGCCTGCAGCCGAAGGACGACGACGGCATCGTCGTCACAGCGGCCACCGTGCACAACCAGCACGGGCAACTCGTGCTCTCGGGCCAACACAAGTACCTGCTGCGGCGTCAGCGGGCCGTACGCAACGGCGATGGCTGAACAACCAGTCGCCGCGATCAGCGTGCCTGCAGACACTTTGGTTGCGCACTAATCGCGACCATAGACACTCACAGACACTTTGATAGATACTCGATCACAACCAAAGACACCTACACGGCGACTGAAAGTCGTTGCAGCACAACAACGAAATCCCTGCTGCAGTAGCGAAACGTCATTCCGGAGCGCTAGCGTAAGATCATGACGGCTGATAGTGACGACGATATCGCCGCCGCGCCGGGGGTTACGGCCAACTTGGTTGACTAGCCCATGGCAGGGTGACGCTGATTCTGCGTACAACGAGAACTCCTGGCACGTAGCTCATAACCCAGAGATCGCAGGATCGGGCTTACTTCGACGTCGCGTCCGGGAAGCGGTCGCGGGCAATGTGGGCGCCGAGTTCAGGCTGGCAAGGGCACGGTGAGATCGACCGTAGCGGGCGAGGTGTCACGTCGCCGTCGGCGAGGTTGACGCCGCTTGTGAAGGCGCCGGGAAGGTTGGTCGCCGCAGCTGTGGTATTACCGCTCGATTGTGGCGGTGTACGAATCACGAAGAGACAGTTGGATGAGCGGTGAACTGCGGCGCGTGCTGAAGACGCTCGAAGGCTTAGCCTGGATCCACCGATGGGCCTGGCCGAGTGGCGCTGGGGCGGGTGATCTTGATTGTCGGGGCTGTGGGCATACAGTAGCTGCTGGTCTGCCCAGCTTTTCCTGTGGTGTTTCGGTCGGGCCTTTCGGCGGATGGATCAAGCTGGCGCGGATAGCGGCGGGCTGTATCCGATGGTGCTGTGCCACAACGTAAGCCAGTGTTGAGACCAGGGCCAGTGGGTGGGTAGGTGCAGGATCGGTTGGCGTTGTGGGCGGGCCAGCCGGGCCGGGACGGTGATGATCCTGCGGCGTAGCGTCGATCCGCGTGCGCGGGTGTGCTGATCTCCGGCCAGGACGCCGGTCGCGCGCAGCAGGTTGTGGGTGATCGCCGCGCACAGGATCCAGGCGGCATTGGCGCCGAAGCGACCCGAGGGCAGGTGTGCCAGCGGTCCGTCGATCAGATCGGCGAACACGGTCTCGATGATGGCGTGCTGGCGGTGGGTGATGTCGGCCTGCTCGACGGGCAACTCCGTGTTGGTGAAGAACGGGTGATACCGCCACACCGGGAACAACGCGTCGCGGTAGCGGGCGTCCTTGACCCGGCGCACCACCAGCCGGGCGGTGATCGCATCGGAGGTGGACGCGAAGGCGGTGTAGACGATTTCGGCGACGTCGGCATCCGAGATCCATTCACCGGTGTCGGGATCGATGACCGCGCCGGGATAGCGCACCGGTGTCCAGGCGTGGTCGTCGATGGCGGCGATCGCCCGCTCGATGGCCGCGTTGCGGGTCATCACCAGGGAAAAGTGCGCGCCATGTCGCGCACACGCGGCCACCACCGCGCGGTTGCCGTAGGCCGAATCGCCACGGACCAGAATCTGGGCGCTGGCTCCAGCGGCGCGGGCGGTGTTGATCGCCTGGGCGACCATGCGCCCTGCACCCTTGCCCGAGTTGGCCCGCCCGGCGCGTAGCCGCAGCCCGGCGATCACCGGAGCCGAACTCGCGGTGCTGATCGTGGTCGCCAGCGGCGAGAGCCCCTTGCGCAGGATCTGTTTACCGGCGATCTTGGTATGCCCGTAGGAGGCGCCCTGTTTGGCGTGCCCGTAGACCGGGCGCAGCAGCGAGTCGATGTCGATGAACACGCCCTGATCGGCTCCGGGTAGCAGATCGACCCGCGCGCACAACGCCACCAGGTGCTCGCGTAGCACCGATTCGAGTTGGCGGGCGTGACCGAAGGTGAACTCCCGCAACAATGTTCCCACCGTCGAGGGCGCGTACACGCCGTCGAACAAAGTCTTCATTCCGCCACAGCGCACGACATCTATGTCGTCGAAGCTGTCAGCACCCACACACATGCCGGCCACCACGGTGGCCAACTTCGGCGCCGGGTTGGCCGCCGCTGACTTGATCCGGGGCTCGGCGATATGCACCTTCTCACCGAGTAGTCGCAAAAGCCCAGTCTGCTCGGCCAACGTCATCACCGGCACCAGCCCGGCATACGACACCAGATGCTCATCATCAAACACCGCTGACGTCGCGGAAAAGCTATGGGACACTTGCACCGACGGTGCCTTTCTGAATTGGGTTTTTGCAGCGTGAGAACTACAATCATCCCAGTTCAGAGGGCACTTTCCTCATTCCGACACTCAACCAGCGCCAGTTCATCGGTGGATTCAGGCTTAGTCGTCGCTGTCATCGACGGTGCGCCCGGGGTTGACCCAGGAGACCGCCGCGCCGATGACCATCATCACCGCGGCGGTGGTGAACACCACGAC
>Ga0310892_10000343_pt1 | contig 13209 bp, 12 predicted proteins | sample C0D1metaG_FD_203747 | JGI IMG/M metagenome (GOLD analysis project Ga0310892, IMG submission 203747) | Lab incubated soil microbial communities from West Virginia University Organic Research Farm, Morgantown, WV, United States - C8D2 | ecosystem: Environmental > Terrestrial > Soil > Agricultural...
AGCGGGTTGTAGTGGAATTCCTGCGGAGTCCCCGTGAAGACCGCGCGGCCCCTCTCGACCTCGGTCAAGCGGATGTCCATCAGCATCGCCATTGGCGGGGGAGGGAATTCGCCGGCGACGGCGAGCTGCAGGAGCTCGAGGCCGGACTTGCCTTGGCCGCGATGCCGGAAGGGCGTTGGCTCTTCCCACTCAAATGTGCGCTGTCTTTTCACGAGACAAGACTACATTCTCAAAGGTTCCAAGTGTTCCAAGGGTTCCACACGTTCCAAAGGTTGTTTATTTGATCTCGACCGACCAGCCGACGCCGATTTTCAGTTGCGGCACGAAGTTGCCGCCGCCGACCCGGAAGTCCGCGAAAAAGCCGTTGTCGTGCTGAAATCCAAACAGGTAACTGCCGCCGGCATGCAGCTCGCTCGACGAGTCCTCGAACTCGCCGGTGAACTTCGCGATGGTAATGACCGGGCCGCCGCCCTGGAGCAACGTCCATCCTGATGTTCCCAGCGGGAACTTCACGATCAGATCGATGTTGATGTTGCCCAGGCGAAGGCCATCGCCAAATCCGCCGTCGATGCCCGGGCGAACCTGGAAGCGGCCGCCCAGGTCCGGCGACGACCACGACACGCCCGCATAGACTTGCTCGGGATCGATCGAGCCGCCGCCGGTGAAGTTAATAGAGGACTGTGCCGACGCCCTCGTCGCACTGAAAGCCATCAAACCCGCAAGAAAGACAGCGACAAGCGCGAACCGGTGTCCACTCCTGGTGACCATGCATACCTCTCCGGCAGGTGGTAATCAATTCTCATTCCAGAGCAGCTTGTCCCGCCGAAGCACGGAGTGCATAGGCGGATTCGATGAGGTCAGCTGCAGTTTCGGGACCGTTATCGTGTTGCATGCGCGCGCTCATCGCCATCGCCGCATGCTTCATCTTCGGGTTGTCGATCGCTTCACGTATCCGTGACGCCAGCCTCTTCGCATTCCAGGCCGTCCGGCGCAGCATTCTCGGCGCGGCGCCAAGCCGCTCCAACTCCTGGGCCCACGCGAACTGATCGGACACGTGCGCCACCGGAACTGACGGCGCGCCGGCGCGAAGCGTCGTGTGCGTCGTCCCCGCGCCGCAGTGGTGGACGATGGCCGCGCATCGAGGGAAGACGAGCTTGTGCGGCGTGCGCCGGACGAACAGGATCTGATCATTCGACGAACGCTTGCCAACCGAAGCGCCCTGCGCGAAGGTGGGATCGATCTCCGCTTGCACGATCGCGCGACAGCCGGCGATCCGGGCCGCTTCTTCGAACGTCGCCACCGTGGCCTCGAGATGTTTGCCTTCGGTCGGCATCAAGCTGCCGAAACCCATGAACACGGGCGCGGCGCCGCTCGCAAGAAATCGTTCAACTTCTGGCGACACCGATTCATGTTCGTGCGACGGCAGCTCGAGAAATCCGCAGAGCTGATGCCACGCCGGCCAGTCGGCGGGACGCGGGTCGAGAAACGCCGGGCTCGATGCGAGCAGGTTGAGGAGGTGCGAGGGCCAGCCATCACGCATCAGATCCTCGAATGGCATCAAGCCGACGCGGGTCCTGAACCGGTTGACTTCCTTTAGGAGCGTGCGGTTGAGCGCAAACGAAGCGATCTTCCACTCGAGCACGTTGCCCCATTCGCCGAGGCTGGGTGTCTCCGGCGGATGGATGAACCGCGACGGCGTCAGCATGTGCGCGAAGGTCACCGTGATTTGCGGCGTGCCGGCCTTATCGGCCGCCGCACGTGCCGGGTGAAGGATGAAGTGATGAATGAAGAGATCGGACCTTCGCGCCAGCTCGAGACCTGCTTCGTACGCCGGCTCGACGATCGGCTCGAGCAATTCCCTGCTGATCATCAGCCCCTGTTGCAGCTGGTTGCGGGTGTTGATCACCTTGAGCCCGATCTCGAACACGCGCTCGGCATCGGCGACGACGGGTGAGGCGACGCTGCGCGCCGTGAAGCCAAGCGACGCGGCGACCTCGTCGTAGCGCCGATCGCCGATCTCGGTATAGATCAGCTCGACAGCATGGCCGCGCTTCGTAAGCGCCGCGCCAAGCGCCACGAACGGACGGATGTCGCCTTCACTACCCCAGGTCTGAATACCGATTCGCACCTGCACCCCGCACTCCGCACCTGGCACTCCTGCACCCTTGCACCCTTGCACCCTTGCACCCTTGCACCCTTGCACCCTTGCACCCTTGCACCAAATACAATAGTTGAATCGCCGACTCTTACGCCGCACTCCGTCATCCTTTCGTTCGATCGTTTGCCATCGGACGCTTCGCCGCGATCGCCGGCTGGCAGATGATCAACGTCGCCGTCGGCTGGCAACTCTACGAGCGGACCGGCGATGCGTGGGCGCTCGGACTGGTCGGTGTCGCCGAGCTCACACCGGTCCTCTTCCTGATGGTGGTCGCCGGCAACGCCGCCGATCGCTATCCGCGCCGCAACATCGGCATCTTCGCGCATACCGTGCTCACGCTCGCGGCCACGGGACTCGCGCTGTTGTCGTGGCTGAGCGGCCCGACGTGGGCGATCTATGCGCTGCTGTTCATGGTCGGTACCGCGCGCGCGTTCGCATCGCCGTCGGTGAACACGATCCTGCCGCAGCTGCTGGCTCCCGCGGAATTCGCCAACGCCAATGCCTGGCTGTCGTCAACGTTCCAGCTCGCCGCGATCACCGGCCCGGCGATCGGCGGCATGCTGATCGCCGCCACCGGCGCCGCGACGTTGTCGTTTGCGATCGCTGCCGTCGGCCAGCTGGTGTTCATCCTCATGCTCCGGACGATGCCTGTCCGGGTGCCGCCGCCTTCATCGTCGCGCCGCAGCGCGAGTGAGGTGTTTGCCGGGTTCCGCTTTGTTCGCGCCAATCCGCTGTTCCTCTCGGCGATCACCCTTGATCTATTCGCGGTGTTGTTCGGCGGCGCCGTCGCGCTGCTGCCGATCTATGCCAAGGACATCCTGCAGGTCGGCCCGGCTGGGCTCGGCTACCTTCGCGCCGCGCCCGGCCTCGGCGCGCTCAGCATGGCCCTCATCACCACGCGCCTCAAGCCGTGGAAGCGTCCCGGTCTCGTCCTGTTGTGGGTCGTTGCCGGCTTCGGCCTCGCGGCGATCGCGTTCGGATTGTCGCGATCATTCCCGCTCTCGCTCTTCTGCCTGTTCCTGACCGGCGTCTTCGATAACATCAGCGTCGTGATCAGGCTGACGCTCGAGCAGACGATCACGCCCGATCATCTGCGCGGCCGCGTGTCGGCGATCAACTACGTGTTCATCGGCTTCTCGAATGAGTTCGGCGCCTTCGAGAGCGGCGCCACGGCCGCGATGTTCGGGCCAACCGTGTCCGTCGTCGGCGGCGGACTTGCGACCCTGATGGTGGTCGTCATGGTCCGCGCCATCTGGCCGCAGCTGGTTCGGATCGGGCCGCTGCATACGTTAACGGCTGGCGAAGCCAGTCGCGCCGTTGCCGAGGCGCAAATGGCTGTGGCCTCGGCGAAGACGGACGATTAGGATGATGAGCGCATGAGCGTCGCGCGCACGGTCCTCCTCAAGGTCTCCGACAACCAGTGGCTTCGCGCCAACGGCACCAAGATCCCGTTCGTCAGGCGCGCGGTCTCGAAGTTCATGCCCGGCGAGACGTTCGAGGAGATGGTCGCCGCCGCCAGGACGACCGCCGGTGACGGCATCAAGGCCGTGTTCACGCGCCTGGGCGAAAACGTCAGGGACCTCGGCGAAGCCGAGGCCGTTGCCAGGCATTATGTCGAGGGCATCGATCACATCCGCGCGCTCAACCTCGATTGCGAGCCTTCCATCAAGCTGACCCAACTCGGCCTCGACATCGATCGCGAGCTGGCGTATGGCCATCTGCGGGACCTGGCTGCCGCATGTCACGCGGCCGGAAACTATCTCTGGATCGACATGGAGCAGTCGCCATACGTCGACGTGACGTTGACGTTGACGAAGCGGCTCCGCGAGGAGTTTCCGCGCGTCGGCGTCTGCCTCCAGGCCTACCTGTTTCGCACGCGCGAGGATCTCGAAGACATCACCTCGCGCGGTGTCGGTGTCCGCCTCGTGAAGGGCGCATACAACGAGCCGGCCGCGGTCGCCTTTCCGAAGAAAAGCGACGTCGACGCGAACTATTACGCGCTCGCGCAGATCATGCTCGGCGCGGCGGCGCGGGCCGCGGGCGCCCGCGCGGTGTTCGGCACGCACGACCTGCAGCTGATTCAGTCGATCCGCGCGCACGCGCAGTCAACCGGCGTCAAGCTCGGTGACTACGAAATCCACATGCTGTACGGCATCCAAAAGCCTGCGCAGTTGCGCTTGTCGCAGGACGGCGCGCTGGTTCGAGTGCTGATCGCGTACGGCGATTACTGGTTCCCGTGGTACATGCGCCGGCTCGCGGAGCGGCCGGCGAACGTGTGGTTCGTTGCCAAGAGCCTCTTTGGCTAACGAGTTCCTTTCGCCAGGCCGGCGCCGAGGCCTCGGCGCCCAGGCAATAACTGGATGCGTGGCCATCGCCGCGCTCCTGTGGCCCGGTCATCTCGACGGCCCGCTCGACGGCGCGCCGCTCGATCGCATCACCGAAGCCATCCTGCTCGGGCTCCTGCCGCCCTTCTTGTGGTGGCTGCAGCCCGGTTATCTCCGCAGTCGAATCGTCCAAGTCCTGGTCGTGCTTCTCGTCGTCGCCAAGGCCGGCTCGACGCTGCTCGTTCAAGACGGATGGTGCGTGCAGTTCGAGACACCGCAGCCCCTCGTCAGCAATTCTTCCGGCCGCATTCACACCTGGGACGTCCGAGCCGATTGGCGCTCTTCCTCACCGCAGTGCTCGGCGATCCTCACGCGGCCCTATCGCGAATACAAGGAGTTCCCGGCGTGGTTCTTCAACCTCCCACCTGCCGATAACAATCTGCCCGGTCCCGGCGATCGTCCGCCATACGCGATGCTCGACATGATCGTGACCGGGTATCTCCACGCCGACGATCCGGGCGAGCTCATCATCGAGACCGGCGAGACGATGAAGACCACGCTCGTCATCGATGGCGCCGTGGTCGAGCCATCGGGACCGTCGCGGCATCAAGTGGCGCTCGAGCGCGGCCGGCATTTCGTGCAGGTCAAGTCGAACATCACGGGCAACAGGTGGACGTTCGTCCCGCTCTGGAACGGATCGGCGATCGGCGCTCCGGGGTTCGCCTTGGCGACGACCACGATTCCGTCGACGTCGGATCTGCGTGTGCGCGGCTTGCTTTCGCTTTTAACACAGGTGTTAGCGGCCTCGATCGTCATCGGCTGGATTGTCAGCTTCCTTCGCTGCTGGCGCGATCCGGTCACGCTCGGGTTCTCGCTGGCGGCGTCTCTCGTCGTCGGATGGCTCGGCAGTCCCAATGCCGACTTCGTGATGACGCCGTGGGCCGCCTGGTCGATTACGGCGCTCGGGCTGGCGATCCTGGTGCCGGTGCCGGCAACGAAGCAGACATTGAAGGTTGCCTTCGTCCTGATCGGGATTCCGTGGCTCGTATTCGTGACGGCGGTCCACGCCTCGCATGTCGGACGGTTTTCACTTTATGCGGGCGGCGACGACATGTGGATGTTCCAGCGTTTCGCCTACCGGATCTACCTGCAGGGCTATTGGCTGCAGGGCGGAGAGCCGACCTTCTGGTTCCAGCCGTTCTACCGCTGGATCGCCGGCGCGCTCCACATGATCTTCGGCGATTCGAGCATGGGCGAATTCTGGTGGGACGCGATCTGCCTGATGGTGTCGGCACTCTTCGCGCATCAAGTCGTGGCGGCCGCCTACGGATTTCGCTGGGGGCTGGCGGCGGCGGTGTTGTCGCTGACCATCGTGATGCAGGGTCCGCCCTGGATGTTCGTCGGCATCGGGTTGTCGGACATCGCCTCGGCCGGTTTCATCTACTTCGCGGCGTTGGTGATCGCATCGGCGAGGCTGCGAGGGGAGATTCCGCTCGGCACCGCGATCGGGGCCGGCATCCTTGCCTCGATCGGTTTTTTCACGCGGCTCAATAACCTGCCGATGGCGTTCGCCTCCGCGGCTTTCGGCCTGTCGCTGGTGGTTCCATCGCGCGGCTGGTGGCGCGCAAGGGCGTGGTGGCCGCACGTGTCCTGGAACGCGCTCTTCGGCGTGGCCGGCGTGATCGTGATCGCCATGCTGCTGTTCACGATGCGCACCTATCACTACACCGGCGTCTTCTCGATGCTGCATGGGACGACCTGGGGCAATCATGCGCTCTGGCGGCCGGGCCAGCCGATGTTAGAAGCGGCGTCTGGAATGTTGAGCAGCCTGATGATGGTGCTGACATTCAACGATCCGCCGCGCTTTGCAATCTACGCGCTGCCGTTACTGATCGGTGCGGCCGTCGCTGTCGCAGCAATGGCGAACGTCAAGCCGCTCCGCAATGTTCCGCTCGCGCTCGTGGCGTTTTTCCTGGTGGCGTGTTCAGGTGCGCTGGCGGCGAGGGGCGTCGCCTATGCCGGCCGGTTCTCGGTGCACTTGCTCGGCGCCGGTTGCGCATTGACGGTGTGCGCCATCGCGGCGCTCATCAAGAGGATCGATCGCGAATCTTCTCGACCTTCCGATCCCGTTCGTGAGTGAGGCGCTCGACGTCGCGCCGGTAGTTGTCTTCGAGCGTGCGGCGTGACTCCGGCTCGATGTAGCCCTGGGTCTTCGACTTGAAGAGGATCTCTTCCTGCGCCAGCTTCGCGCCGTAGTTTTGACGCACTTCCGCGATCTCGTTCTTCTGCTCCTCGGTCAGCGGCCGCTCGCTGACGCCCTGTTCGGCGTCCTTCTTTTTCAGCCGCTCCATCGCCAGCTCGAGGGCGCTCTTCGGTGCATCGTCCATCGGCAGATCATATGATGGCTGGAAGAGATTTCGGACTTCGGATCTCGGATTTCGGATTGATTGATGATTTCAGAAGGTGAGATTTACGGTCAGATTGGCGAAGACGGCTTTGCCCGGTTGGTGGCGGCCTTCTACCGGCAAGTGCCGGGCGACGACGTTCTCGGGCCGATGTATCCGGCCGATGATCTGCCGGGCGCGGAAGAGCGGTTGAAGGAGTTCCTGGTCGGCCGGTTCGGCGGGCCGCAGAGATACATCGAGCAGCGCGGCCACCCGAGGCTGCGGATGCGGCACATGCCATTCAAACTCGATCAGCGGGCTCGCGATCGCTGGGTGTCCTTGATGGAGCGTGCGCTCGACGAAGCGGAGTTGCCCAAGGAGTCGAAAGACTTGTTGTGTGCGTTCTTTCATCACATGGCGACGTTCTTGATGAATACGCCGAATTAGTAAGCTAGTAGCTAGTAACTAGTAGCTGGAATACAGAATCTTTTCTAGCATCTAGCTACCAGCCACTAGCTACTACAATCGCTTTTATGCGAAACGTTAAGGTGCGGTGGGCGAAGGGGAAGTTCGCGCAGGACGCCGAGGTCGCGGGTCACCGCATCCGCTCCGACGAAGAAGTGGAGAAGGGCGGAGAGGACACCGGGGCGACACCGCACGAGCTTCTGCTGGCAGCGCTGGGTTCATGCACGGCGATGACGCTCAAGGTCTATGCCGAGCGGAAGGGCTGGCCGCTCGAGGACGTCAACGTAACCCTCAACGCCGTCAACGGCGAGGGCGCCTACATCATCACGAGACAAGTCGCGCTGCACGGCGATCTCGATGCCGAGCAGCGGCAGCGACTGTTGGAGATCGCCGACAAGTGTCCAGTCCATCGCACGCTGTCGGGCGAGATCACCATCAACACGACTGCAGGTGAAGTATGAACAGGGACATCATCAAGCGTTACTCGAACGGCGAGATCACGGTCGTGTGGCAGCCGTCGCTTTGCGTGCACTCCGGGATTTGCGCACGCGGGCTGCCGAAGGTATTCGACCCACGCCGCCGGCCGTGGGTAATCCTCGACGGATTCGATAGCGAGACGATCGTCAATCAAGTCGGGCGATGCCCGTCGGGAGCGCTGTCAATCGAACGCGTTTCCGAAGAGCCACCGAAGCTCTAGCGTGAGGCTATAAGTCCGCCTCGCGGATGACTTCGCATGGCTCCGCGAGCGCGGCGAATTGTCCCCTTCAATACAGAACGCAATTTCCCTAATCAGGAAGTAGAGTCCCGCTAAATCACGGCATAGCGTTTGCTGTTTCAGGCAGCAGTTGAACGCTATGCGCGCCCCGACTCTTATCGGCCTTCGCAACGCACTCATTCGAACGCTGCTCGTCGCGCTGTCGCTGGCGATGGGCTTTGTGCTCGTTCGCCTGTATCAAATCAAGCTGGAAGTCGATCAGGTGGATACCCGCCTGTCGCTCGAATACGGGCCGCAGACGACGCTCATCTTCGACTCAAAGGACCGCGTCATTTCCGCGCTCTACCGCGAGCACCGCATGCCGGTGTCGCTCGAGCTGATGTCCCAGCCGCTGCAGCAGGCCGTGCTCGCCGCCGAGGACCGGCGTTTCTACGAACACAACGGCGTCGACATCCGGCGCGTCAGCGCGGCGATGCTGGCGAACTTCCGCCGCGGCCGCATCACCCAGGGCGCCAGCACCATCACGCAACAGTTCGTTCGCGCCAACGTGCTCGATCGGTCGCGGACGTATGGCCGAAAGATTCGCGAAGCCTGGCTGTCGCATCGGTTCGAGGAGAAGTTCGGCAAGAAGGCGATTCTCCAGGCCTACTTGAATCACGTTTATTTCGGTGAGGGTTATTACGGAGTGCAGGCCGCTTCGCTCGGTTATTTCGGTAAGCCTGCCTCCGACATTACCGCGGTTGAAGGCGCGACGCTCGCGGCGCTGATCAACCGGCCATCCGGCTGGACCATTCGCAAGACTCCGTTGCGCATTCGCGATCGCCGCGACTGGGTGCTGCGTGAGATGCGTGCCGCCGGATATCTGGACGCCGCCACGTTTGGCAGGTCAATTGCGACGCCAGTCGCCGCTACGCTGGCGAGTGAGCAACTCCGCGCGCAAGCGGACCCCATCAGCGCCTCGACCGGCCCGTACTTCGCGAGCCTGGTGCACGAAGCGCTGTTCGAACAGTTCGGTGTCGATCGCGCATTGACCGGCGGCCTCCGCGTCTATACGACGCTCGATGCCGAGGTCCAGAAATTTGCCGAGGACTCGGTGGCCAAGCGGCTCGCGGAACTCGACAAGAAGGCACGGCCTAAGAGCCCGCTGCAGGCGGCGCTCGTCGCCATCGAACCGTCAACGGGTTATGTGCGCGCCCTCGTCGGCGGCCGCAACTTCTCGGAGAGCCCGTTCAATCGAGCCACTGATGCGAAGCGCCAGCCCGGCTCGGCGTTCAAACCGTTTGTATTTGCCGCCGCGCTCGAAGCCGGCTTCTCGCCGGGCACGACCATCGATGGGCTGGACGGCTACGTCGCTTCCGCGCAGGGCGGGTATCTCCCCGGTGGTGAGCACGAGGTCGACTCGACCACGCTGCGTGCGGCGCTCGTGCATTCGAGCAACCGGGCGGCGGTGCACCTGTTGCAGCGGGTCGGTCTCGGCGCCACGATCGATCTGGCAAACCGCGTCGGCCTCGAAGAGATGCCGGCAGTTCCGTCGCTCGCGCTTGGTACCGGCGAAGTAAGCCTCCTCAATTTGACGTCTGCCTACACCGCATTCGCGAACGGCGGTGTGTTGCAGCCGCCCGTCACGATCCTGCGCATCGAAGATCCGGACGGCCGCGTCCTTTACCGCGGTCAATCCGTGGGACGGCGGGTGCTGAGTGAATCAACCGCCTATCTGATGGCGTCGATGCTCGCCGACGTCGTCAACCACGGCACCGGCTACTCGGCGCGGCAAAGCGGCTTCGCGCTGCCGGCCGGCGGCAAGACCGGCACGACCGGCGATTATGCGGATGCGTGGTTCGTCGGCTTCACTCCGCGGCTCGCCGCCGGCGTGTGGGTCGGCTTCGATCAGCCACAGGAAATCATGCGACGCGGCTTCGCAAGCGTGGTGGCGGTTCCCGCGTGGGCGGGCTTCATGAAAGCTGCGACCACCGGTAGCAAACCCGAATGGCTTCAGGTGCCATCAGGCGTATCGCACATCCGCCGCTGCCGCGCTTCTGGCGGTCTCGCCAACGAATACTGCGAGTTGACCAGTGAGGTCGACGACGATTACGTGTCGTTCGGCCACGCGCCGGACCTCTGTCCGCTGCATACCTCGACTGGCCTCGTCACCGCGCCCGCGACATCGGCGACGTCCGCCTCGCCGGGGATGCCGATCTCTTACAGTATTCGCCCTCCGCAGTAGACCACTGCCCGTAAGCCCGTCGCCCGCAAGCCCGAGACACCGCGAGCGTGTGTTACGATTCCGCCGTCTTTATACGTTTTATTCTTCGGAGGCGGCCTTCATGCAGGTGATACCGGTTACGGCCGTCCACCGCGGCTTTGGGACAACGTCCCGCCGCGACCAATGGTGGGCGGGACCGCTAGGTGTGTTCCTCGGTCTCTCGGCCTTCATCGTCTACGCGACGTGGGCAGCATTTCAGGGCGAGCATTATCACTTCGGTCCGTATCTGTCGCCTTTCTACGCGCCGGAGTTGTGGGGTGATTCGCCGCACGCGTGGTTCGGTCCTAAGCCCGCGTGGTGGCCGGGGCTGCTGCCGTTTTCACCGGCGCTGCTGATCCTCCCGTTCCCGGGCGGATTCCGCTTCACCTGCTACTACTATCGCGGCGCCTACTACAAGGCGTTCTGGGCGGATCCGCCGTCTTGCGCGGTCGGTGAGCCGCGCAAGAGCTATCTCGGCGAGAACTCGTTCCCCCTGATTCTGCAGAACGTGCACCGCTTCTTCATGTGGGTCGCGATCATCTTCATCGCGCTGCTGGCCTACGACGTTTGGAAGGCCTTCTGGTTCACGAATCCCGCGACCGGCGCGACCGAGTTCGGCATCGGCGTCGGCACCATCGTCCTCGGCGTCAACGTCGTGCTCCTGGCCAGCTACACCTGGGGCTGCCACGTGCTGCGCCACGTCGTCGGCGGGCGCCTGGATGAAATGTCGAAGTCGCCGGTCTGCGACATGGCCTATTCGTGCGTGACCAGCCTGAACGTGCGACACCAGCTGTTTGCGTGGTGCAGCCTGTTCTCGGTGATGTTTGCCGATGTCTACGTCCGCCTCTGCTCGATGGGGATCTGGACAGACGTCAGGATTCTGTAATGGCAGCGCACGCCACCTATTCCTACGACGTCCTGATCATCGGGGCAGGCGGCGCGGGCCTGCGCGCGGCAATTGAGGCCGCGAATGCGGGCGTCTCCGTCGGGCTGATCTGCAAGTCCCTCCTTGGCAAGGCGCACACCGTCATGGCCGAGGGCGGCATGGCCGCGGCCATGGCGCACAACGACGATCGCGACAGCTGGAAGGTGCACTTCGCGGACACCATGCGCGGCGGCCAGTACGTGAACAACTGGCGGATGGCCGAGCTCCACGCCAAAGAAGCGCCCGATCGCGTGCGCGAGCTCGAGGCCTGGGGCGCCGTGTTCGATCGCACGCCCGATGGCCGCATCAACCAGCGCAACTTCGGCGGTCATCGCTATCCGCGGCTGGCGCACGTCGGCGACCGCACCGGACTCGAACTGATCCGCACGCTGCAGGATCACACGACGTATCTGGGCGTGACCGTGCACATGGAGCACACGGTCGTCGAGTTGATCCTCGATGGCGGCCGTGCCGCTGGCGTGCTGGCCTACGACCGCGAGCGTGGACGCTTCCACGTGTTCACCGCAAAGGCGATCGTGCTGGCCACGGGTGGTGTCGGCCGCGCCTACAAGGTCACGAGCAACAGCTGGGAAGGCACCGGTGACGGTCATGCGCTGGCCTATCGGGCCGGCGCCGAGCTGATCGACATGGAATTCATCCAGTTCCATCCGACCGGGATGGTCTGGCCGCCGAGCGTCAAGGGCATTCTCGTCACCGAGGGCGTGCGCGGTGAAGGCGGCGTGCTTCGCAACAGCGAAGGCCGCCGTTTCATGTTCGATGACATCCCGGACAACTACAAGCCGCAGACGGCGTCCGATCCCGAAGAAGGCTGGCGATACACGCAGGGCGACAAGAGCGCGCGGCGTCCACCGGAGCTCCTGACGCGCGATCACGTCGCGCGCTGCATCAATCGCGAGGTGAAGGCGGGGCGCGGCTCCCCGCATGGCGGCGTGTTCCTCGATATCGCGTGGATCAAGGAAAAGATCAGCGACGCCGAGGGCCACATCAAGCGCAAGCTCCCGAGCATGTATCACCAGTTCAAGGAGCTCGCCGACCTCGACATCACCAAGGAGCCGATGGAAGTCGGCCCGACCACCCACTACATCATGGGCGGGATCAAGGTGAACGCCGACACGCAGGAGTCGACGATTCCGGGCCTCTTCGCGGCGGGGGAGTGCGCCGCCGGCATCAACGGCGCCAATCGTCTCGGCGGCAATTCGCTGTCGGATCTGATCGTGTTCGGCAAGCGCGCCGGTGAATATGCGGCGCAGCTGGCGAAGGGCGCCGCCGCGCCGAAGGTCGATGCGGCCGCCGTCGAGCGCGCGATCACGCAGTCGCTCGAGCCGTTCGAGCGCGGCGCGTCCGGTGAGAACCCGTACAAGGTGCAGCACGATCTGCAGGACACGATGCAGGCGCTCGTCGGCATCGTTCGTACCGAGAGCGAAATGCGCGAGGCCATCGGCAAGATCGCCAGCTACCGCGAGCGCGCGTCGCGTGTCAGCGTCGACGGCCATCGCGAATTCAACTCCGGCTGGCACACCTGCATCGATCTCAGGAACCTGCTCGACGTGGCCGAGGCGATCGCGCGATCGGCGGTCGAGCGCAGGGAGAGCCGCGGCGGCCACTTCCGCGAAGACTTCCCGGACAAGAAGGATGAGTTCGCGACGTTCAACTTCGGCAGCAAGCGCCAGCCGGACGGGTCGATGACGGTGTATCGCATTCCGTTGCCGCCCATTCCGCCCGAGTTGAAGCAGGTCATCGAGGAGCAGAAACAGTGAGCCAGGCAACGTTCAGCATCTGGAGAAGCGAGCCTGGCGGCGCGGGCGCGTTCAAGGACTACACCATCGAGATCTCCGACGGCATGGTGGTGCTCGACGCCGTCCACAAGGTCCAGGCCGAGCAGGCGCCGGACCTCGCCTGCCGCTGGAACTGCAAAGCCGGCAAGTGCGGATCGTGCTCGGCGGAGATCAACGGCAAGCCGCGCCTGATGTGCATG
>Ga0310892_10000345_pt1 | contig 13150 bp, 9 predicted proteins | sample C0D1metaG_FD_203747 | JGI IMG/M metagenome (GOLD analysis project Ga0310892, IMG submission 203747) | Lab incubated soil microbial communities from West Virginia University Organic Research Farm, Morgantown, WV, United States - C8D2 | ecosystem: Environmental > Terrestrial > Soil > Agricultural...
GGCCGCGATCCTGTTGAGCGCGACACCCTTTACAACGTTGTAATCGGCCCCGAATCGCCCGACGACGCACCCGTCTTGGTACAATGAATGTAGGCGAATGAGCGCGCGTGCAGGGGAGTCCGAGGGCGAGCCCCTCGGAGTAAAGATGGATATCAAGATTCTGACAGAAGTCGAGAAAGCAAGCATCGGCGAGCGGCAACCGCTCCCTGAGCGATATCTCCGCCTGTCAGACGATGAGATGGACGAGCGGATCGCCGCAGCCAAGAAGACGCTCGGCGATCGCGTGGTCATTCTCGGCCATCACTATCAGCGCGACGAAGTCATCAAGTTCGCCGACTATACCGGCGACTCCCTCAAGCTGGCGCGCGCAGCGGCGTCGCGCGGCAAGGCCGAGTTCATCGTGTTCTGCGGCGTGCACTTCATGGCGGAGAGCGCCGACATTCTTCGCGCCCCGCATCAGAAGGTCGTACTTCCCGATCTCGCGGCGGGATGTTCGATGGCGGACATGGCCGCGCCCGATCAACTCGACATCTGCTGGCGCGAGCTTGGGGAGATGGGGATTCGCACCGATGCCGTCGAGAACAGCCGCGCCGGTGTCATTCCTGTTACCTACATAAACTCGTCGGCTGCTATCAAAGCGTTCGTCGGCGCCCACGGTGGCATCGTCTGCACGTCAACCAATGCCGCAGCGGTGATGAAGTGGGCATGGGAGCACGGCGAGAAACTGGTAATGCTCCCCGACCAGCATCTCGGACGGAACACCGCGTTCAGGATGGGCGTGCCCCTCGACGAAATGGTCGTGTGGGATCCGAACGAAATCTGGGGCGGGCTCCAGCCAGAACAGGTCAACAAAGCAAAGCTCATCCTCTGGAAAGGGCACTGCTCGGTTCACACTCGGTTTACCGTTGCGCAAATCGACGCGTTCCGGAAGAAGTATTCGACCGGTCAGGTTGTCGCCCATCCCGAATGTACGTTTGACGTGGTGCAGGCAGCTGATCGCAGCGGTTCAACCGAAGCGATCATCAATATCGTGAAGGACAGTCCGAAAGGCAGCATCTGGGCTGTGGCAACGGAAGTGCACCTCGTCAATCGCCTGGCGCACGAGGTCGCGCCCGAACGCACCGTTGTCACTCTCGATCCGTTCGGCTGTCTGTGTTCGACGATGTTCCGTGTCTCGCCCAACCATCTACTCTGGATTCTCGAAGGGCTCGTCACCGGCGAGGTCCACAACCAGATAGTCGTCCCCGACGATCAAAAGCGCGACGCCAAGCTCGCCCTCGATCGCATGCTCGAGATTAAGAATTAGCGTCCAGCTGCTAGTTTCCAGCTTCCAGGCCAATCGCAATTCGCTGATATAGAATCATTGGTTTGGAAGGAGACAGCAGCAATGGCGCATGAAGTCCCACCGCTTCCTTATGATTACAAAGCCCTCGAACCGCACATCGACGAGCAGACGATGCGGATTCACCACGACAAACACCATGCGGCGTACGTCACCAATCTGAACGCCGCGCTGGAGAAGCACCCGAACCTGCAACCGAAAGGCATCGACGACCTGATCCGCGGCATCAACAGCGTGCCGGAGGAGATCCGCACCGCCGTTCGGAACAACGGCGGTGGTCACGTCAATCACACGATGTTCTGGCAGATCATGGGGCCGGGCAAGGGAGGGGCGCCGACCGGCGCTGTCGCGGACGCGATCAAGTCGTCATTCGGAAGCTTCGACACGTTCAAGGAGCAGTTCGCGAAGGCGGGCACGACGCGGTTCGGCAGCGGCTGGGCGTGGCTCCTCGACGTCGGCGGTAAGCTCGTGATCGAGAGCACGGCGAACCAGGACAGTCCGCTGATGGAAGGGAAGAAACCTATTCTCGGCCTCGACGTGTGGGAGCACGCGTACTATCTCAAATACCAGAATCGGCGGCCCGACTACATCGCGGCGTGGTGGAACGCCGTGAATTGGGACGAGGTCAATAAGCGCTTCCGATAATTGCGGATTGTAGAATGATGGCTGCGGATTGCAGTGATCGACAATCGACAATCACCATTCCTCAAATCCGCAATCATCATTCCGCAGTCAGCAATTCTTCTATCGCGTTCATGATCTCGTCGGGGGCTGGATATTGATCCTGCCACTTGCCGATGAATGAGTACCGGATCAGGCCGGTGCGATCGATGAGGAAGACCGCGGGTCTCGCGATGTTGTACGCATCCAGCCCCCAGGCGTGCCATACGCCATAGGACTTCGCGACCGCGCGTGTCTCGTCGATCAGAATGTCGTACGGCAGGCCCGTCTCTTCGACGTAGCGCCGTACGGCCTCGGCCTTCTGAGCCACAATCGCGACCAGGCGGACGCCGCGATCTCGATAGGCTTGAACGTTTTCTGCCAGTTCACCGAACCGGCGGCGGCAGTTTGGTCACCAGGTGCCGCGATGGAATGCGAGCAGGACCGGGCCGCCTTCGAGATACTCCGCCAGCGAGCGCACGAGCCCTTTCTGGTTTGGGAGTTCGAACAGCGGCGCATGTCGAAGCGTTGGCTCGGCCATTAGAACAACTTCACTTTTACCATCTCCCCCGCTTCGACGATGTCGGTCTGAGCGGGAATCTCGATGTAGCCGTCGGCGTGCGCCATGCTGGTAATGTCACCGGATCCCTTGAACGCCGGTATTGCACTGCCGTCGACGACGCGGACCGTGAAGAACTGATGCCGGCCGGTCGTCGACACAATCCGTCGCGCCAGGGGCACGTGAATCGTCGGCGGCTCGTATGGAGGCAGTCTCGCCATTTGGCGCAACATCGGGATCACGAGCAGGTAGGCGTTCGATAAGCACGATGTCGGGTTGCCGGGCATCCCGAGCACGGGCGTGGATCCCACCTTCCCGAGAAGTGTCGGCTTGCCCGGTTTCACCGCGATTCCGTGGAAGATCACTTCACCGGTCTGCCGCACCGCATCGAGCATCAAGTCGCGCTCGCCGACGGAGCTGCCACCGGAGAAGACGATCAGGTCCGCCGCCGCGTTTCGGCAGATTGCCTCGACGAGATCGGCAAGCGTATCAACCACCGTGTCGACGGCAGAGACGGTTCCGCCATGCGTCTCAATGATTGACGTCAGCGTGAATCGATTGATGTTGTAGATCTGGCCTGGACCGAGCGGCTGTCCCGGCTCGATGATCTCGTTTCCCGTCGACACGATCGCCACGCGTGGGCGCGCGATCACTTCAATCGTGGTCGTGCCGACGGCAGCGAGTGCACCAATGCTGCCGGCGTTCAGGACGCTTCCCGACGCGACGACCGTCTGTCCTTTCGAGATATCCGCGGCACGCCGGCCGACGTGCTGTCCTGGATAAACGGGAGTGAAGATACGGACACCTTCAGTCGTTTTCTCCGTCTCCTCGACCATGACGACCGCATCGGCTCCGTCCGGGAGCGGCGCGCCGGTCGCGATCTCGACGCATTCGCCGCTTGCGATCGCTTGCGCAGGCGCGTCGCCTGAATAGCTCGTGTGGACGAGCCGAAGCGTTTTAACGCGGTCGCGGCTTGCACCGAACGTGTCGCCGGCGACGACCGCGTAGCCGTCCATTGCGGCGCGATCGAAGGGTGGCACGTCGATCGCCGAGGCGGCAGAAGTTGCAAGCACTCGTCCAGTCGCATCGCGAAGTGCAATGCGCTCGCTGCGATCGACCGGTGATGCGGCTTCGAGCGCCAGCGCCTTTGCGTCCTCGACGGCGATCGTTTCGCGAAACGGGCGCATCGTTGTCACCGTTTATCAATCCGAGGGGCATCGCCCCTCGGACTCCCCCACACGCTCACTCGCGAGCCGCTTCGACGGCTCTCTCCGTTCGCATGGCTCGCAGCGCTGCGCTCGCTCGCGTCGTCCTTCCTACCGCCTTGCCTTGCCGTAGCACGGTCCATCATTTCTCCGAGCGACTTCGCGCCCCGAACTCCCCCCACGCTCACTCGCGTCGAAGCTCACCGACGACGTGACCGATTTCGGGCAGGATCAGTTTCTCCATCGCCAGTTCTACGGCACGCTTTGCGCCGGGCAGTGCGAACACGGCGGTCGATCCGATGGTTCCCGCGCACGCGCGCGACAGCATTGCTGCCGATCCAATCTGCTCGTAACTGAGCATCCGGAATAACTCACCAAATCCGTCGAGCCGCTTGTCGAGCAGTCCGACCAGCGCCTCGTAGGTGCTGTCGCGCGAGGTGATTCCCGTGCCTCCAGTTGTCACGATCACGGCGACGTCACCTGCCGCGGCGCGCACCCAATGACGCACGGCGTCCGGGTCATCGCGCACGATGGCACGTTTCGTCACGGCGTGGCCGGCGTGGGTGAGCGCCTCCGCGATCGCGTCTCCGCTCGCATCCGTGCGCTCGGTACGGGTGTCGCTGATCGTCAGCACCGCGCATCGTACACTCGCCGGCGCATCCTTCCGGTGGCGCTCGACAGACACGTGTCGATTATAGGTCCGGGCTCGCGCATCCAGCCCTCGGGCGGATTCAGGATTCAACGATTCAGGATTCAAGGATTCAGGACGAGTGATTCGAGGATCAGCGATTCGAGGATCAGTGATTCTGGATTAGTGATGAGTGATAAGGGATTCAGATATAATGAAAGGCTCTGCGCGCCCATAGCTCAGTTGGATAGAGCGTCTGGCTACGAACCAGGAGGTCGCACGTTCGAGTCGTGCTGGGCGCACCAACCTTCGCTCAAGATCCGCAATCGTCTCGCAAAACCCGTCATTCTCGCATCGGCCGGCTGCGGAGATCGTGTTACTCTGGAGGCGCTCGCCCCCCGGCGGCGCTCAACCGGGCGGTGAAAGTCAGAGTGCTCGATGACACGGTTCGCTGCCGTCGCGGTTCGTTTGATCGGCGCGGTGCTCACGGTGTCGTTGGCGTCCGCCAGCTGGTCTGACACACCCGCCGCGCAGCAGGCCCGCTTCCGAAGCGCTGTCGACGTCATCGCAGTCGACGTGCAGGTCATCGACAAGGACGGCTATCCGATCGCCCAGCTCGGCCCGGAGTCGTTCGAGGTTTCGATCAACGGCCACAAGCGGAAGGTTGTCTCCGCGCAGTTCCTCCGCCACACCCGGAACGTCACCCGCGCCGATGCGATGCTGCCCGACAGCCTCGCCGAAACGCCCGTGGCCGACGGCCGCACCGTCGTGCTTGCCGTCGACAACGGCAGTTTTGAGACCGGGTCGGCAAGCGAGGCGATGACGGCGTTGAAGAGCTTCGTGGCCCGCCTCGAGCCGGCGGACCGAGTGGGGCTGTTCGTGTTCCCGACCGGCGTGTGGATTCCGCCGACGACCGATCGATCGAGCGTCGGCATCCGGCTCGATCGCACGATCGGCGAGAAACAGGCGATTCGCAGCAGCTTCAACCTGAGCGTGTCGGAAATCGTCGATATCACCGCCCAGTCGACCAATCCGAATTCTTTCCTCACGATGCGGAACACCGCGCCGGTGGACGATGCGACGCTCGTGCAGATGGATCCCGTGCGCGCCGTCCGCAGCCGCGAGTGTCCTGGCGAGGCGGACTGCATGGCCCGGATCTACGCCGAGGGTTTGACGCTCGCTGTGCAGCTGGAACAGCAGACGCAAGCGAGCCTGCAAGGGCTCGAAGATCTGCTCGCCCGACTGACGACGCTGCCCGGCCGGAAGTCCGTCCTGCTGGTGAGTGCCGGCGTGCTCGTGAGTGATCGGCCCGATGGCCGCCCCCGGATCGGCGACGTGGGCCGCCTCCTCGGACAGATCGCCGCGCGTGCCAATGCGGTCGTCTACACGATCCACGTTGATTCGCATACGCCGGGGTACGGCTCGGCTTCGCAGCGGGGCGTCGGCAGGTCTGAGCGCGGCCGCGAGCGGACGATGCAGGCCTCGTTCCTCGATGAATTCTCGAGCGCGGCGGGGGGCAGTCGCTTGTACGTGGGCGTCGGTGCAGGCGAGTCTGCATTCGATCGCGTGCTTCGAGAGGCCTCGGCCCACTACCTGCTCGGCGTTGAGCCGGCCGACCAGGATCGTGACGGCAAGGCCCGCCAGCTTCGGGTCAAAGTCGCGCGCCGCGGTGTCACCGTCCGCAACCGCCAGTGGGTGCTCGTCCCCGCGAGGGACCGATCATAATCACTCGCGCGCTCGTTCGCCACGTCTCTCTACGTGGGTTTTTCGCTTCTCGGCTCGTCGTCTCGGTCAGATCCACCCGGGGACATTTCTGTTTCGATTTGACAGGCTCAGATCCACCAGTTGTGTGCGGCGGACTTTTGTGTTACGGTCGCGCCCGCGTTTTGCAGTTTCCGTAGGGAGGAGTCGGGAATGCAGACGGTGCGGGGCACGAACGTGCCGCCGGTCGTTCTGTCGATTGTCCTCATCGGCGCGCCCATCCGCCGACTCTCGGTCATTCTCTACTCCAATCCCCTTCGTTTCACTCTCCCGCATCTCACGTCGCCGGCTTCGTCATAGGGCCCTGGAGGTCCGTTACGTTCGGATTCGATATTTCGCTCGAGAGAACACGGATCGTAGGTCGGAAAGGAGCCAGACATGATTGGAGGACAGGGGAAGGGGTTGCGCTTCGCGAGCTGTGTCCTCGCGATCCTTCTAGCAGGCGCGGCAATTGCCTTCGCGCAAGGCAATGGGGTCATCACCGGCACGGTTGTCGACAAGGATGGCGTGGTGCCCGGCGCCACGATCACCGCCACCGACACCGCAACCGGGATCGTCCGTAAGGCGGTTTCGGACGACCGTGGCGTGTTCCGCCTTCTCTCGGTGCCGCCTGGCCGGTACCGCATCAATGTCGAGGTCGAGGGCTTCAAGACGATCACTGTCGACGACTTCCCATTGCTGCTCGGCGAATCACGGGACCTCGGCAAGTTGGCGATGACGGTCGGAGCGCTCACCGAGTCGCTGACCGTGACGGCGGAAGTCACGCCCGTGCAGACGTCGGCGAGCCAGCTGCAGCGCACCGTCACCGGCGATCAGCTGACGATGATCCAGGTCAAGGGTCGCGACATCTTCGGCATGATGAAGATCCTTCCGGGTGTCGTCGACACGACCGCGAGCCGCGATTACGCGCAGTGGAGCTCCGGCCGCGGGCTGAGCATCAACGGCGGCAACTCGCTCAACAAGAACACGACGATCGACGGTGTGCCGGTCGGCGAAGAAGGCGGCGACGGCACGACGCACATTACCCCGAACATCGACGCGGTCGGCGAAGTGACCGTCATCACCAGCGGGTACACCGCGGAAAACGGCCGCCAGTCGAGCGGCCTCATTCAGATTGTCACCAAGTCGGGGACCAACAAGCTGAGGGGCTCGGGCTGGTACAACGCGCGCCGCGACGACTGGAACGCCAACGACTACCTCCGCGAGCAGGCCGGCACGCCGAAGCCGTTCTTCGAAGTGAACATCTTCGGGTACAGCGTCGGCGGGCCCGTCGTGATTCCGAAGCTGATCGACAGCCGCCAGAGCACGAAGAAGCTGTACTTCTTCCTGTCGCAGGAGTTCACGCAGGACGTGCGACCGACCACGCCGGCCCGGACCAACCTGCCGACGGCAGCCGAGCGCATGGGCGACTTCTCGCAGACGCGCGTCACGAACGGGAGCATCCAGCCGATCATCGATCCGCTGACGGGCCAGCCGTTCCCGGGAAACATCATCCCGCTCGATCGGATCAACCCGATGGGGCAGGCGATCCTGAACCTGCTGCCGCTGCCGAACGGCGTCCTGGATCAGTCGCCGGGCAATCTATGGACCTCCAACGACTCGCGCGACGTGACGCCGCTGCACGAGCGCAAGAACCTCGTGACGCGCGTCGACACCGTCCTCAGCGACAGCATGCGGTTCAGCGTCCGCGCGCTGTTCGACCGTGACGACAGCACGACGTACAACCGCGTCGCCCCGGGGATCGGTTCGGTGAACAACATGTTCCCGGGCAACCTGCTCACGGGCGCGTTCACCAAGGTCATGAGCAACAAGATGGTGAACGAGGTCACTGTCGGCTGGTCGCAGAACCACTGGGGATTCAAGGTCGGAACGAGCGGCATCAACCCGGAGGATTACACGTCCTATTATCGGTCGGAGGTCGGCGTCAATCCGCCGCGACTCGAAGCCTACGGTGCGTACGGCGATCCGCACCTCGGCCGGATCCAGGTCGACGAATATCCCTACCTGCCCGATATCCTTTTCTGCACCGCCGCCAACTCTACGAGTTGTGGCGACCGGAGCAATCTGGCGTCCTATCGGCCCAGCGGCGGCAACGGCCCGCTGCCGCGACAGAACGAGAACTTCCGCTATACGATCCAGGACGACCTGTCGTGGAACACGGGACATCACGCGCTGAAGTTCGGATTCTTCAGCGAGCGCGATAGCAAGACGGAGCCGGGCTCGAACAATTACAACGGCACCTACATTTTCGGCCACAGCGCCGACAACCCGCTCAGCACCGGCAACGGCTATGCGAACGCTCTGCTTGGCAACTTCACCGAGTACTCCGAGCTGACCAACCGGGTCGATCAGGAGAACGTGCACTGGCAGACCGATGCCTATGCGCAGGACACCTGGCGAGTCGGGCCGCGCTTCACGCTGGACTACGGGGTGCGGGTCACGCACGCTGGAGCGGTTTACGAAGTGCGGGACATGAACTCGGGGTTCGACCCGGCAAGGTGGGACCCGAAACAGGCGCCAGTTCTCTTCCAGCCGTTCTGCAAGCCCAGCGGTGTTCCGGGCAACCAGCCGTGTGCGGCGGCCAACCGCGCGGCGATCAACCCGATCACCGGGGAGATCGTGTCGCAGGCGTATGCCGGACGCACGGTGCCCGGTTCGGGCAGCATCGTCAACGGCATGTTCACGGGCGGGCTGCCGGGGAAGAAGGAAGGGTGGTACTACGACATGCCCGGGCTCTCGTGGGGCCCGCGCGGCGGAATCGCCTGGGATGTGACGGGCGATCAGAAGACCGCCATTCGTGCATCGGCGGGAATCTTCTACAACTTCATCAACCGCAGCCAGTACCTTTACAACGGCGGCGCGTTGATCGCGCGCACGCGCACCATCCTCAACGACAACATCGCCAACATCCCGGGGTTCGCCGCGGCCGGCACCCAGTTCGTCGAGAGCCCCCAGACGGGCAACCTGCCAGGGGGCGCGCCGCTCATCCTGCACGGCAAGCAGATGCCGCAAGGCAAGCTCGAACCCGAGAAGAACTACCAGGCCAACGTGGCGTTCCAGCGAGACCTCGGCTTCCACACGGTCGCCGAGATCGCGTGGGTCGGCAATTTCGGGCGCCACTTCTGGCGCATGAAGACGGGGAACAATATCGAGCCGTACGCGTACGCGAACCCCAACAACTTGTTCCGCAACGAGCCGATGAGCGCCAACTTCCTGCGCCGCGACTATCCCGGGATGGGGAATACGCGGTACCTCGCGACCAACGAGGACATCTTGAACTACAACGCGATGCAGTTGCAGGTGCAGCGCCGGCTGCACAAGGGCCTGCAGATGGGCATGGCGTACACCCTCTCCAAGAACGAAGGGATTCAAGGCTGGGACTACCTCACCGAGGAGTTGTACGGCAAGGAAGGGCTGCGCGACCGGTACTACGGGCCGCCGTCGCAGTCGCAGGTCCAGGATCGGCGTCACGTCCTGGCGATCAACTACAGCTATGCGATCCCATCGTCGGAGTCGTACCCGATCATCGTCAAGCAGGTGCTCAGTAACTGGGAGGCGTCGGGCTTCTCGCAGTTCACGACGGGCAACCCGCTCGATCCGACGTGCAACACGAACCTGGCCGGTGTGAACAACACCGACCCGTCGCTGTCGGGGGTCACAGTGCGCTGTGAGCTGACCGGTGAGCCGATCTTCAGCGGCTACACGCCTGACACGTCCGTGCCGTACGCCTACCAGGCGCACTTCAATCTCAACGCGTTCCGGCGGCCGCAGCCGAACGGCGCGATCGGCAACCTTGGCAACGCGCCGGTCGGCGTGCTGCGCCACCCGTCGTGGTGGAATCACGACTTCACGCTGGCGCGGCGCTTCCCGATCAACATGGGCGGGACGCACGCGAACCTGCGGGTGCAGCTCCAGCTCTACAACGTGTTCAACCTGATCGAGTACACACAGATGGGAGCGACGTATACGTTCAGTGCGACGGGCAACACCAACGCGAACACGGGCAAGTACACCGCCGTCAACAATCCGTTCAACGGCGGCATCACGTTCCGGCTCGACTTTTAGCCGGAGCTCCGGAGCGCGGTCAACGTCGCGGCCGCGAAGAGCGCGCTTCTTCGCATGACGAACCCCGGTCGCATCTCACGATGCGATCGGGGTTTTTTCTTCTGCGCCGTCGCGTAGAGGTCGACGTGATCGTGTCGACGCGTCGCCGCGGCAATTCCACTGACAAACATCGAGGCAGCGGTGTAGCTACTGGAACCCGTCCACCATCTGGATTACCACATTCAGGTTCGGCGCGGAGGTGAACAAGATATGCCGGCGATCGGGAGAGACGCTGACGACGGCGCGATCCTGGGGAAAAAACGATGGCATGTCAGAGATGATCCGGTCGGGTCCGCCGGACAGGTCGACGAAACGCAATTGTGCCATGGCGCCTAGCGAGACAGGCGCCGCCACGTAGAACCCATCATCCACTGCGGCGTAGGCCATTACGCGCGTGAGGACCTGGCGATCCTGACCACCGGTTGTGCTTCGGGCGTGCAGATTGAGATCTGCGTCGATCGAGTACAGTGTCTTGCCGTCTGGAGATTCCTGTGGCGCGCGTCTGCCTTCGTGAGTGAACTGGACTTCAGCGCCTCCCGCAAACGGCACACTCCAGATCTCATTGCGGCCGGTTCGATTGCTGACAAACCAGATCCTGCTGCCGTCGCGGGAAAATCTCGGCGCGAGATTGTTGTTCCCGGTGGTCAGCCGTCGCATCGGACCTCCATGGGAATCGATCACGACGATGTCGAAGTTGCCGTCCTCGCGCATGTTGGAAAACACCACCCATTTGCCGTCCGGCGACCACCACGGGTTGGAGGCATACACGACGTCCTTCCCGGTCAGCTGCACGATCTCCGTTCCATCAGCGTTGGCGGTGAAGATCTGATCGCCGTCGCCGGCGCGTGTGGATTGAAACACCACCCGTTTTCCATCCGGCGAAAACTCCGCGTTGAAATCCCACACCGCCGAGCGGCGGCTGCCCTTCGGACGCCTGCCAGACCTGGGCGCCACCCGTCGAATTGAGGTAGGCGAGGCGCTCGCCTGCGATCGAAACGCTGCCCATAAACGCGTCCAGCGAAGGCTGGAGCTTCGTGGGAGGCTCGCTGCCGCTCGCGCTCACCTGCCACAGCACACCGTTACCGCCGTTGTGAGGAGAGGCGGAAAAGATCAGCCGCCGGCCGTCACGAGTCCATGCCAGCGCGCCGGCACGGAAGGGCTTGTCAAAAAGCTGGCGGGGAGCCCCGGCGGGTGCTCCATCGCCCCCGAGCGGCTGCAGCATGATCCGACATGAAACTGCCGACGCCCCGCATCGAAAGTAGGCCAGGGTCCGTCCATCCGGCGAGAAGGCTGGGGCCAGCAGCCGTCCGAACGCTTCGGCCGGCGTTGCTACCGCGCGCAACTCGCCACCCTCCGCCGACACGTCGGAGATACCGGCCTGCGAAGCGATCGCCAGCCGTTTGCCGTCGGGCGACCACGACATCTCGCCGCCAGTCGTGGTTGTGACCGGAAACGGAAGCCCGCTGGCGAGCTTGCGCTCCGAGCCGCCGAGCGCCGACATCGAGTAGACGGCGTCGCCGCGACGAAACATGATGCGCGTCCCATCGGGTGACCAGAGGGGCCAGCGATCGAGCCCGGGATCGGTGGTGAGCCGGTGAGGCTCGGACTCGCTGATCTGCTTGACGTAGATGTCCCAGTTTCCCCCCTTCTCGCCGCCCCACGAAAACGCCACCTGAGTGCCATCAGGCGACAAGGCCGGATCGCGCTGGGCGTTAGTGTAGTTTGTGATCTTGATTGGCCTCCCCGGCGAACGGACCGGTGGCTTCCCCCCGAGCGTCCACCAGGCGGCTCCCGCAGCAATGACGGCGGCCGCGGCGATTGCCGGCCACAGCCATCTGACGCGCGTTGACGGACGGGCGACGGCGGTCCCAGCGACACTGGACAACTTCCCGGAGTCGGATTCCTCCTTGAGATCGACCAGCGCGGCGTGCAGATCCGCCATCGTCTGAATTCGCCGGTCTGCCGACTTGCGAAGACAGCGGGAAAGCAGGCGTTCGACGTCGAGCGGCAGGTCGGCGATCTCGCGCACCGGACGCGGCTCCTGATTCACCACCGCGGCGAGAAGGGCGACCGTCGTGTTGCCTCCGAACGGCTTCGCACCCGTGAGCATCTCGTAGAAGAGCGCGCCAAACGAGAAGATGTCGGACCGCGCGTCAACCGGCAGGCCCTGCGCCTGCTCGGGCGACATGTAGGCGACGGTCCCCACGATCGCGCCGTCTCCCGTCGCCGGCGCCGCGATGGCGGTGTCGGTCTGACTGGCCGCGTTCGCGAGATTTCCCGTCACTGCGGCTTTCGCCAGCCCGAAGTCGAGCACCTTCACGCGCCCCTTGGGCGTCACCATGACGTTTCCGGGCTTGAGATCCCGGTGCACGATGCCCTGCGCATGCGCGGCCGCAACCGCGTCAGCGATCTCCACGGCATACCTCAGCGCTTCGGCAACGCGCAGCCCTTGTTTCGGGATAGCTCGATCGAGCGTGACCCCCTCGATGAACTCCATGACGAGGTAGTTTGGGCCCACGTCGTAGAGCGTGCAGATGCCTGGATGATTGAGGGCTGCGATGCTCCGCGCTTCGCGGGCAAAGCGCTCACTGAAACGGGTGGATGAGAACTTGAGTGCGACCATTCGATCGAGTCGCGTGTCGCGCGCCGACCAGACCTCGCCCATTCCGCCCGAGCCGGTGCGCTCGATGAGCTGATATGGCCCGATCAACTGGCCGGGAGCTGGCGCGGCGACCGGTGCGGTGTCCATACGGGCGACATTCTACCGGCGAAGTGGCCGGCCAGCGATGGCAGAATCGCGGTATGCCCTATGTGGACCTCTTCACCGACGCGGCGGCGATGCGGCGTATTTTTGTGTCGCTGGGCCTGGCGCAAGAGCACGAGGAGGTGCA
>Ga0310892_10000350_pt1 | contig 13093 bp, 11 predicted proteins | sample C0D1metaG_FD_203747 | JGI IMG/M metagenome (GOLD analysis project Ga0310892, IMG submission 203747) | Lab incubated soil microbial communities from West Virginia University Organic Research Farm, Morgantown, WV, United States - C8D2 | ecosystem: Environmental > Terrestrial > Soil > Agricultural...
TGCCGGCCTCGACGCGGCGGACATCGCGTTAATCTCCTTCACGACGTTGGCTTCGAAGATCGAGAGGGTGCCGTTGCCGGTGCCCGCGAACACGATGCCCTTCGCGCCGCTCTTGATCGCCGCCTGGATCAGGGTCGCATCCGGCTCGATGTAGGAATACAGGATCGTCACCTTCGGCAAGGTCGTCAGACTCGTGACATCGAACTCGGAGTTCAGCGTGTGCCGCTTCGTGGTCGCGCGATAGTAGCTCACGCGGTCTTCATCGACGTAACCGAGAATGCCGAGCTCCGGTGAGCGGAACGTTTCCACACGCAGCGTATTTGTCTTCGTCGTGTCCCGAGCGGCGTTGATTTCGTCGTTCAACACGATCAGTCCGCCTTTGCCGCGCGATTCGGGAGCGATCGCCGTCTTCACGGCATTGAGCAGGTTCAACGGCCCGTCGGCGGAGATGGCCGTCGCCGGTCGCATGGCGCCAACCAGCACCACCGGCCTGTCCGAGCGCACGGTCAGGTTCAGAAAGTACGAGGTCTCCTCGAGCGTGTTGGTGCCCGACGTGACCACGAACCCCGATACCGACGGCGTCTCCTTGAGAATCGCCTGGATGCGTTTGGCGAGTGTCAGCCAGTTTTCAATCGTGAGGTCCGAGCTGCGGACGTTCACGATCTGCTCGACTCGAACGTCGGCAATCTGGCTGATCTGCGGCACCGCCTTCACGAGCTGCTCGCCGAGGATGGCGCCGGGCTTGTAGTTCGACAGGTCGGTCGCCGAAGAGCCGGAGCCTGCAATCGTGCCGCCGGTCGACAGGACGTAGACGATCGGCTTGGCCGGCTGCGCCGAGGAGCCCGCGCCGGCCAATACGACGACAATTGCCGCAGCCACAATTCGCATCATCAGTCTCCGTCTAACTAATCGGTGTTGAAATCGGTGTCTAATCGGTGGCCTATTTGATCGAAACTGCGCCGGCTTTCGCCAACCGCTCGAAGTAATCCACCACGACGGGCAACGCGATCGGGCCGAACTCCGCCGACACCGCGTCACGAATGTCGCTAATCGATCGCTTGCCGTCGATGAAGTTGCCGAGCTCGTAGATCACGACGTCCACGTTCGGGAATTTCAGCATCGCCGTCGGCGGCTCGGGTGTCGGCAGCGGCCCGGTTCCGGCGCGTGTGACGATGCGGCGATCTTCACCGCCACGGCCGCGAATTCTCTCGGCGGCGGGCACGAACGGCGAGCTGGTAATGCCCATGCTGGTCCAGACGCTCGTGATGCTCTTCTCCATGTCGAGGATGCGGCTGTGCAGCATCGGATCGACGGGCGCCGGCATGAACCTCTCGAACGACCGCATCCGCCGCTGCTCTCGCTCGATCGCCTGGCCGAACATGATCAGCACCTCGGCGCTGGCGCGCTGCTGGCTGCCCATCTGCGCGACGGCCCTGCGTCCGTCTTCGGCCAGCCGCGCATGCGCGCCGACCGTGAGGTGCGATAGCAGAGCTTCCGAGCCGGCATTGGGGAGCGTCGCCAGAAAGTATGCCGACGCGGCAGCGACAAACGACGAGCGATCGAGATCGGTCGCGTCAGCGGGGGGAACGATTGTCGTGATCGGAATTGCCGCGCCCCATCGTGGTTGACCAGCTTGCTCGAACGGTCGCGCATCGACGATGGTGACGGCCTGACGCGCGAACACTTCGACCACTTCATCGGTGATTGAAGATGCCGACCAGAGACTGCGAACCACTTGCAGCGTCCGGCCCGACGACGGCGCGATGAATATGGCGGCCTTCGTGTTCGGCCGCGGGGCCTCGACGGTGACGATGCGAATGGTCCGCGCCGGTCGAGGGATCTGCTTCCCTTCGATCGCGGGCCCCAGCTTCTTCAACGCCCACTCCGCAGGCTCGCAATAGGCGCCACACACGACCGCGATTTCTCCGGCGGCGGCATCGCTGCCTTGAACGACGCGTACCGACGGACCCTCGACCGATGACCGCGCGATGGTCCGCAGCATCTCCGGCTCGATCAGCGTCTCGGCCGGCGCTAACGGTGCCCCTTCGACTCGCCGGGCATCGCGTTGCGCAATGCCTGGCTCGCTCAGGGCAGGCCGCGGCCCGAACTGAAACATCAGGAGCGCAGCAACTAGTAACTTCATAACTCAACTGCCAACCGGCCAATTGCCAACTGCCAACTTCAAGTTACCGCCGTAGGGACCCTATGAGCTTGTCGTACTTCTGCATGATCACGTCCCAGCGGTAATTCTTCTTCACGTATTCCTTGCCGTTGCGGCCCATCCGGTCGCGCAGGCGATCGTCCACGAGCAGCAGCTTCGTGCACTCCACGAACTCGTCGCGATCCCGGTAGAACAACCCGGCGTTGCTGTTCACGCAGTGCTCGACCAGCACGTCGGCGCGCGCGTTGCAGAGAATTGGCGTGCCGACCGCCATCGCTTCGAGCGCCAGCAGCGACAGGCTCTCGAACGGCGACGGCACGACGACGATCGTCGCGGCCTCGAGGGCCTGCAACCGTTCGCGTTCGGAGAGCAGTCCCGCAAATCGGACCCACGGCACTTCCGGCAGCTGCATCAGCTTCACGCCCATCAGCGCCAGCTGCGCCTCGCCGCCCTGCTCCTTGTAGCTCGTGAAGTACTCGATCAGCTCTTCGCAACCCTTGCCGGCGTCGATGCGGCCGCCGTAGAGCAGGAATTGTCCCTGCAAACGATGACGCCGCCGGAACTGCGCGCCGCGCATGCGCAGGTGCGGGGCGAGGCGCTTGTGGATTTCCTCTTCGTCTTCCGGCTCCGGATCGTCCGGCTGCGCCTGGTCCTGCATCAGGTCCACGCCGCACCCGACCGTCTCTTCGGCCACGCTCCGGAACTCGAACGTCGTCTTGAGGAAATTCTTCTCGACCTCGGTGTTGAACGCGACCGCCGCCGCCTTCTTGAACATCTCCTTGTAGATCGAGAGCTTGATCGCCGGCTCGTCATGCGCCGTCGGCACCAGGATGCTGCGCGACGGATCGATCTCGAGACCGAGCACCGTCGGCGCATAGAGATACGTGAAGAAGATCAGCGCCTCGTACTGGCGATGAGTGCGGTTCAAGTACTCGATCAGCGCCGGGCACCACGGGCCCTGCTGCTCGAGCCACGACATCTCGTCTTCGCGCGTGTGCGGGTTGTGGAAGATCCAGTCCGAGTACTGGTTGAACGTCGCGATGTCACGCGGGTGCGCGTTCTTGAAGCGCCGCACCGTGACGCCGCGGATGCGATCGTTCCCCTCGGGGTAGTGGTTCTCCCACGTGACGTAGTCCTGCGCGCACGTCGTCAGCACCTCGACGTCGTGCTTGAGCGCGAGCCGCTCGGCGATCAGCCGGCAGTGATACTCGGATCCGCCGAGGATTTCGGCGCCGTAACGTTGCACGATGAAGGCAATCTTCACGATGTCAGCCTTTCAAGCTCCTTGCGGATGCGAGCATCGCCGAAGTCGGCAAGCCTGGCGCGCTGGCCGGCAATGACCTGCGTCCGCAAATTGTCGTTGTAGACGAGCTCACCCAGGAGCTCAGCCGCGTATTCGAGGTCTTTCGGCGCGAACTGCACGCCGGCGCCGCCCAGCGTGTCCGGCACCGCCGCCGATGAATAAGCCAGCACTGGAACATCCGCGGCCATGGCTTCGAGCAGCGGCACGCAGAATCCTTCGTGCTCGGAGAGAGAAATGTACACGCTTGCCATCCGGTAGTAGGTGGCCAGGTCGACGTCGGGCACCGGGCCCGTGAAGATGAAGCGTCCCGGCGGCATTCGGAATTGGGCAATCAGCGCCTGCACCGCATCGTAATACTTCGGCGTGGCGTCGGTTTTGCCGACGAACACGAAGCGGTATTGCTCCGACACGTAGCGCTTGTAGTGTTCGGCGAGCTTGATGTGGTCTTCGATCTTCTTGTTGGGCACGATGCGCCCAACGAACAGGAAGTTCGGCCAGTTCTCGTCCTCGAGCAGCTTTTCGAGTGCCGGCCGGCGCGGCGCGCGGGTAATGCGCCCGGTATCGATCGCGATCGGAAACACACCGGTGTTGCTGAAGCCGAGCGCCTCGAGCTCGCGCCGGTTGTACTCCGAGTCGCCGAGGGCGACGTCGGTATGACCGACCAGCGATTTCAGATCCTCGCGTCCGAGCATCGCCAGGCGGAAGATCGCCGGATCGTAGCCGGCAAAGTAATGGGCCGGCGTCACGTTGTGATATTGCAGGACGCGGCCCGAGCGCAGCCGCGCGAACTCCGCCGTCATCGGCGACACCAGCGCGAAGTGAAAGATCGTCAGGTCGCCGCGCCGGGCCCCCGCGTCGGTCCACGGAATGACGTCGTCGCGGAGGTTGTCGTCGATGGTCATCGCGTAGAGCTCGGACTGATGGCCCATCTCCCTGAGCAGCGCGCGCACCCGGCGAGCCGAGTCGCCAATGGCGTCACCCTTGTGCGCCGCCGGCACCCATTGATTGACGATCATTGAGGCGCGTCGGGTCCCGGGTCCGGCGGGAGAGCCAGGAAAGCGGAAGGGCGATGCGCCTTGAGCTCGTCGAACGCCTCCGCTTGCGTGACTTGATCCCAGAAATCGAAGGCGATGTCCGGCTGCGGCTTGCGCGGCGATGCGAACACGGTGTCCACATGCTCCAGCAAGGTCGCGGCAAAATCTTTCGCTTCAAGGCGCGCCAGCGCCGCGTACTGCCCGTCAACGACGCGATCGACCAGGTCGCGATCCTCGGTGACGGCGTTGATGAGCGCCGCCAGGTGCATCGGATCCTTGTCCGTATACAAAATGCCGGCGCCATCCATCGTCGAGGGCACCGCCGTGGCCGCGTAGGCGAGCACGGGCACGCCCATGTAAAACGATTCGATGAGCGGCACGCAAAAGCCCTCGTGCTCGCTGGCCGATACGAAGATGTCGGCGACCTCGTAATAGGCCGTCAGTTCTTCGTTCGAGACATGGCCGACGAGGTGCACGTCGCTGCAGTCGAGGCGGGCGATCATTCCGTGGAGCATGGCCACGTAGCGCTCGAATCCCGCATGCGAGCCAACGAGCAGCAGCCGCGATCGCGGATTGAAGAAGGTCTTGTAGGCATGAAAGGCGCGGATCAGATCTTCGAAGCGCTTGTTCGGGATGACGCGCCCGACAAACAGCACGTTGACCCAGTCATCCGCAAACGCTCCGGCGGTGCGCGAATCGGCCGCCTGCAGGTGATCGAATCCGGGTACCACCGGCAAGACACCGGTGGGCGAGAATCCGAGCGCGTCGAGCTCCTGGCGGTTGTATTCGGAGTCGCCGAGGGCGAGGTCGCAGCGTGACTTGTAGAGCGCCAGCTCGCGCCGGCCCCTGAAGCACAGGCGGACGAGCTCCTTGTTGATGTCGACGAAATACTCCGGCGGCGTGATGTTGTGGTAGACGAGCACCATTCGATCGGGCAGCGCGTAAGCCAGCCGCGACGCCCGCGAGCCGATCGAGAAATGGTGAATCAGGATGTTGTCGGGGTGGCTCGCTTCTTTCAGATCGGAATAGTGAAGCGTCAGATCCTCGACACGCGGTTCCGCCGTCTGGACGAAGATCTCCGATTCGTAGCCGGCCCCGCGCAGCACGCGCTGGATACCCAGCACTTCGTGACCGATGGCGTCGCCGTAGCCAAGGGTCGCGAGCACCTGATGGACGGCGGGCCTCATGCGGTTTATCTGTGCCATCTGTGGCCGCTACCGTGCGCCGCCTCCGCCGCCGCCACCGGGCCTGCGCCCGCGGCGATGCGGTCGCCCGCGCCGCTGATCACGCTGCCGATCACCTTCCGGACGCGGTGGCTGGCCTCCCTCTGGACGTGGCTCCTGAGGTGGGCGCTGCTGCTGTTGCGGCGGTCGCGACTGCTGCTGTTGTTGCTGCTGTGGCCGCTGCTGCTGCGGACGCTGCTGCTGCGCCGGACGTTGCTGTTGCTTGCCCTGAGCGAGTGCTCCGGTCGCAGCGCGACCGGAGCGCGAGTCGAAGGGTTGCTGCTGATCGGGTCGCCGCGACTCCGGGCGAGGTCCGCGCGGGTCACGTTGGAAATCGCGCCTCGGCTCGGAACGCATCACTTCTGCCTTCTGCGTTCTGCCTTCGGCCTTCCGATCGCCTTCTGCCCTGGCCGGTTCTCGGTATGCCCCCGCCGGCAGGTTCTTCACGATCGAATCGGCAGGCAGCTGTGATTTACGGCGGCGCGTGAACCAGCCCGGCGCCGGCTCCATCTTTCGCGGCGCCGATTCCTTCGACAGCTGGGTGAGCATGTCGACGTACTTCTTTTCGATCACCGGCCACGCGTAATGGCGCTCGAAGAAGGCGCGCCCGTTGCGGCCGAGCGCCGCCTGCAGGCTGGGTGTCATGTCGATCGCGCGCAGCGCCTCGGCGAACTCGTCGAAGCTCTCGTAGAACAGGCCGGCGTTGCTGCGAATGCACTGGCCCTGCAGCACGTCGCACTTCGCGTTGGCAAGCACCGGCTTGCCCATCGCCCACGCTTCGAGCGCGACCATCGACAGGCTCTCGAGATACGACGGCATGATCAGGAGCTCCGCCGCCGCCATCGCATCGTACTTGTCCTGATCGTCGACGAAGCCGAGGTGATGGATGCGCGGATGCGTCGGAATCGGAATGTGCGCGGTGCCGATCAGCACGAGGTGCATGCCGTCGACGACCGACGCGCTGTAGTGCTCGAAGAAATCGAACAGCTCGGCGCAGCCCTTGTTCTCGTCGATACGGCCGACGTAGATCGCGAAGCGATCGCGCATCTCGAACTTCTGCCGGAACCGCCCGCCGTTCGAGCGCTCGGGAATTTCCGAGCCGATGCCGACCACCACGCCGGGCACCGGCTGGTTGTTCGACACACCCTGGATCAGCGCGCGCTCTTCGAGCGAGTTGTACATGAACGCGCGCACGCCGCGGAAGATCGGCGGATAGATGCCGAGTCCGAGCGCGCTGTCGCGCTCCGCCGTCGGCACCAGGATCGCCTTCGACGCCACCGCGCGGCAGCCGTGATACGAGTGGTGATACCGGAAGCTGAAGAAGATAAAGAAGTCGTAGTCGGCTTCGTGCGCCGTAATGTGTTCGATCAGCGCCGGGCTTGTCGGTCCCTCCGACTCGAGCCATGCGAGCTCGTCACCGAGCGAATGCTTCTGCGTGAACACTTTCGTCGACCACTTCGCGAACTCGGTGGGATCGCGCTCGACCGACACGGGGAAGCGGTGCACCGGGACGCCGTGAATGATTTCACGACCCGGCGGGAACTCGTTCTTCCACGAAATGTAGTCTCGATGCGCGCACGTCGTCAGTACCTCGACCGTGACGTGCTTGGCCAGGTGCTCGGCAACATAGCGGGCATGCTGCTCGGCGCCGCCGTTGATGTCGGCGCCGTACCGCTGGACAACGATCGCAACCTTCACTGCAGATCGTCGTCGCCCGGTTCGGGCGTCTTGAGCGTCTCAGGAATCGCAGGCACTTCAGGAAGATCAGGTGCCTGGGAGACTTGAGGTGCCTGGGGTGCCTGGGGTGCCTGAGGTGCCTGGGGTGCCTGAGGTGCCTGAGGTGCCTGAGGTGCTTCGGGTGCCTCAGGTGCGTAGGCTTCGGGTGCGCTCGAGAATCCTGAATCCGATTCGCCGCCGGCACTCATCTCGTCGCCGTTCTCGAACTCCTCGCCGTCATCCGGTCCGTCGGATTCACCGGCCTCGTACGCTTCCGCGTCTTCCGGCCCAGCACCCTGTGCACCTTGGGTGCCCTGAGCACCCGAGGCACCTGAGGCACCATAGGCACCCGAGGCACCCGAGGCACCCGAGGCACCTTGACCACCTTCGGCACCTTGCCCTCCGCGCCGTCCGCGACGACGACGCCTGCGGCGTCGCGCGCTGCCATCACCCTGACCGGGCTGGCCGCCACCGCCGCCTCCGGCAGGAACGAATCCTTCGACCGATCCCGATCCGGCGGACGCCTGCGGCGCCGGCGTGTGAATCTCGTCGCGTTCGTCGCGGCGATCGGATCCGTGCACGACCTCGGGCCGGTACTGCACCACGCCTTCGAGCGCCCGCACGCGGCGCTCGCTGAAGTCGAGGCGGCTCGACAGCGATTCGACCTTCATGCGCAGGTTCTGCACCTCGATGCCCATGCGCGTGGTTTCGAGCACGAGGTTGTGGAGCACCTCGTAGTAAAGCGAATTCCACTCGGAGCGCTCGACCTTGCGGTGCACATCGCGCTTCAGAAGCTCGACGTTGAACTTCGACTGCGTGTGCAGGACCTGATTCAACACGTTCGAGTTGAACAGCAGCTTCAGAAACGGGTTCAGCAGCTTGCGCGCAAAGCGAATGAAGCCGCGATGCGACGCGAACAGCGTCTGATCGTCGAAGGTGTAGGGCGCTTGCGTCTTCGACGGATGCGTATCGGCGGCGAACGACGGACGGCTCTTGCGAAACTGCTCCAGCAGGTCGGAGCGCAGGTTCTTGGGATCGAGGAACTTTTCGAGCCGCACCGAGGCCAGCTCGCGGATTTGATCTTCGGTGTAGTCGGCGCCGCGCTTCTCGAGCACGCGCTGGCGGATCTGTTTCATGATCTGCTCGACGTCGACCGACTCTGACCGGATGGTGAACTCGCTCATCGCGTGACCTCGTGCGGCTTGGTGTGCCGCCGGCGGCTGGCAAACTCCGGCGCTTCCGTGATGCAGGTGCCGAGAATGCCCAATGATTGTTTGAAGGCGTGCATGCCGGCGCGCGTAATCGCGCCCGGCGCTTCACCGACGCTTGGAAAACCGTTGTCGTCTGGCGTCAGGTGCTCCCAGTTTTCGAACAGCCGTCCCCACGGGCTGTCGAGCACCTGCTTGATCTGCTTCTCCGCGTTGAGTGGATACCAGATGCTGTCGTGATAGATGACGCTGGCGATGTAGGCCCACGGCGCCAGCACCGTCTTGAGCGACCACTCGATCGGCTTCTTGAGCGGCCCCCAGTAGATGTGGTGCTGCATGCGCGACGCGAAGGTCATCTTCTTGAACGGGCCCGTGAACTGCCAGTTCTCCTTCGCCGCATCCTGATCGCCGACGATCTCGATGTCCCGCGGATCGCCGCAGCCGAGGCCGAGATCGTGCGCCATCCGGATGTACTTGATCGACATCGGATCCATGCCCATCAGCTTCGCGGCGACCGCGTCGATCGCCACCTGGTCGGCGCTGGCGAGCATGACGTTCTTGACGTGCGGCACCATGCAGCGCGGCCCCGGGCCATCGCCGGCGAAGGTGCCGTCCATGACCGCGAACACGCCGCGATGGATCTTCTTCTGGATCATCAGCAGATCGACGAGCGTCTCGTGGATCACCGGATGCGTCCAGTGCCGCTTCTCGTTGAGCAGGCCGCCGAACGCGTTCTTCATCGCGCCGGTGGTGGTCGTGAACACGTGCGTCTTCACCGTCGGCAGGTGCAGGATGTTCTCGCCGATGAACCGCTTCGGGATCATGAACCCGTCGGGGTAGACGTCGTTCAGGCAGAGGAACTTGTCCGCCAGATCGCCGACCGCGTCGCGGATGTTGATCCACGGCTCGTCGCCTTCATAGAGATGGATGTTCCGCAGGCCGTGCGCCTGCACGACCGGCAGCTGCTTGTTTTCGGTCTCACCGAGGTGCGCGTCGATGACGACGGTGCGGTTGTGACAGGCGTGAATCAGCTCCGGCTTGTAGCCGTCCTTCTTCATCGCCTGGATCACGCCGTCGAGCTGCCATGGCGTGGTCGACGAGCCGGGAAAGAAGAAATGCCAGGAGATGTTGACCTTCAGCGCGGTATCCGCGTCCTTGGCAAGGACGTCCTGATAGCCGGCCAGGTTCATCACGGCGTGCGTGTCCGCGCGGACCGTCGCCGGCGACGTTTTCAGCAGTGCGACCTTAGATCGTGCCAATAACCTCTTACGATCCGAACGGTCGATAGATGATCACAACCGACGTGATGCCCCAAAGCAAGACGCACGCGAGCAACGGCCGATCTTCGAACAGCATGTCCGATGGACTTCCCCCGCCAGCCTTGCGGTGCACGAGGTAGAGATATCGAAACAGGCCATAGATCGGAAACGGTGTCGTCAGCACCATCCATTCGGTGCCGAAGGAAGCGTGCGTTTCAGGGCTCGCGCAGTAAATGATGTAGGCGACCATCGTCGCCGCCGCCACTACACCGATCATCTGATCGAGCAAGTACGGGTCGTACTCCTCCAAAATTCGGCGATGTCCGCCTGCGCCCCCCGCGAGCAGCGTAATCTCGTGACGCCGCTTCGCCAGGCCCAGGAACAACGCCCCGAGCATCGTGCAGACCAGCAACCAGTTACTGATGTGCACGCTAATCACCAATCCTCCCGCCACCGCCCGCAGCACGAAGCCGATGGCGATCGTCATCACATCCAGGACGACGATGTGCTTCAGCGAGCGGGTATAGACGACGAACAACGCGAGGTAAGCGGCGGCCGCCACCCCGAAGGCCGGCCGCAGCCAGAAGGCCGCGGCCAGCGCGATCGCGCTCAACACGACCGCCGCGATTACGGCGGTGCTGGGCGATAAATCTCCGGATGCGATCGGCCGCATCTTCTTGATCGGATGCAGCCGATCCTGTTCGCGGTCCGCGACGTCGTTGATCAAATACACGGCGCCCGATAACCCGCAGAAAATCAAAAAGGCCGCCGAGGCTTTCGCCGTGGCGGCCGGATCGAGCAATTTGACGGCGAAAATCAGTGCGGCAAAAACGATGAGGTTCTTGGTCCACTGATCCGGTCGCAGCGAAACGAACAGGCTCGCCGCCGTTGACCGAGTCGTCACTGACAAAAACAGCCTTACTTATAGCTCTTGACCGCTTCCGCCTCGGAATCGAACGTGTCGAACACCGTCAACAGCTTGGTGATCGACAACAGGTCCTCGATGCGCTTGGTCAGGTTGAGCAGCTTCAAACTGCCGCCCTGCCGGCTCACCGTGGTGTAGGTGCGAACCACTTCGCCGAGGCCCGCGCTGTCGATATAGGGAACAGCTTCGAGGTTCAGCAACAGCTTCTTCTTGCCGGAAGCGAGCAGGCTGTTGATCTTGTCCTTCAGCAACTCGTCGCCCTCGCCCAGGGTCATCTTGCCCTTGAGATCGAGCACGGTCACATCACTCACAGTGCGTTCGACGATTTCCATTCGCTAGGTCCCCTGCGTCGATAATCTCTTACAAAGACCAGCCAAGGTCTTCGCCCTTGGCTGGTGACGGTTTCTCTTTTGCGCGCTCCGCGCGCGGCTTAGGTAAGGCGCCCGTAATTTATCACATGCGCCCGGGCTGGTTACTCCGTTTCCCGGCGCATCTTCTTGCGATTGCGCTTCCGGGCGAGCGCCTGTTTTGCTCGACGCTTGTCACCCGGCTTCAGGTAAAAGGAGTGCTTCTTGATGTCCTTGATGATGTCTTCCTGCTGCACCTTGCGCTTGAATCTGCGTAACGCGCTCTCGATCGACTCACCTTCCTGCAATTTCACCTCGGCCATCTTGTAGTCACCCCCTTCCTGGTCAGATTTTTGGCGTCACATCACCAGACTGCCAGATCAACTTGACTCTGGCTCCAATCGGTGAGGGGCCAAGTATGCTAGGCTATCACAACCCCAGCGGCCTTCATGGCGCAAATAAACCATTTAGATTCAATCAGTTAGAGTGATGCGGATTCTGGTCCTTGGTTCCGGAGCGCGCGAGCACGCCCTCGCCTGGAAGCTCTCCCACGAACCCAACGTCACCCACGTGATCTGCGCGCCCGGCAACCCCGGGATCGCGCGCACCATCCCTACCGCGCCGGTCGACGTATTGGACACCGCCGCCGTAATTCGGCTCGTCGATCGCGAGCGCATCGATCTGACCGTCGTCGGTCCCGAAGCGCCGCTCGGCAACGGCCTCGCCGATCGATTCGAGGCTGAAGGCCGGCGCGTGTTCGGTCCGACGAAGGGGGCCGCGCAGCTCGAGACCAGCAAGGCGTTCGCGAAGGATTTCATGCAGCGTCACGCCGTGCCGACCGCCCGCTATCGCATTTGCGAGTCCGCAGACGAGGCGCTGTCCGCCATTCGCTCGGGAGAGTTCGGCAACGCCCTCGTCGTCAAAGCCGATGGCCTCGCCGCCGGAAAAGGCGTCGTCGTCGCGCCGGATCGAGCGACGGCCGAAGCCGCGGTTGAAGCGGCGATGATCGACAGGAGCTTCGGCGACGCCGGCTCGCGCGTCGTGCTGGAGGAATTGTTGACGGGACCGGAAGTCTCGTTCTTCGTCGTCGCCAACGGCGAGCAATATGTGCCGCTGCTGTCCGCCCAGGATCACAAGCGCATCTTCGATGACGACAAGGGGCCGAACACCGGCGGCATGGGCGCGTTCGCGCCGAGCCCGTTGATGCACGATGCGCTGCAGTCGCAGATCGAGAAGACGATCGTGCAGCCCGTGCTCAAAGGCATGGCGGCCGAGGGCAATCCGTTCCGTGGGTTTCTGTATTGCGGCTTGATGCTGACGCCTGACGGGCCGAAGGTGATCGAATTCAACGTGCGTTTTGGAGATCCCGAAGCGCAGGTCGTGTTGCCCCTGCTCGGGTCGATGTCGGAGATGCTGGAAGGTGCAGCGTCCGGCTTTAGCCGGACTGTCGCTGTCGGTGTGGTGTTGGCCGCTCACGGATATCCCGGCGACGTCCGCTCAGGTGATGTCATCCACGGCCTCGACGATGTCGCCCGCGATTGTCGCGATGTGCAGCTCTTCTTCGCTGGCGTTAAGCAGAAGGGCAACGACCTCGTCACCTCGGGCGGGCGTGTATTGACGGTGATGGCGACGGCGCCGTCGTATCAGGTCGCCATCGCGCGCGCCTACGAAGCGGCGAGCAAGATTCACTTCGACGGTATGCAGTACAGACGGGATATTGGGCGAAAAGCGCTTGTAGTTGGCAGTTGACCGGTTGACAGTTGCCAACTGGGAAAATGCCAACTGCCAACTACTCGTCTCTTAACGCAGCCATCGGATCAATAGCCGCCGCTCTGCGCGCCGGCAGCCAGCTCGCCAGCAGACCGACGCCGATCAACAGGATCACGATCGTCATGATCACCTGCGGATCGCCCGGTT
>Ga0310892_10000351_pt1 | contig 13038 bp, 10 predicted proteins | sample C0D1metaG_FD_203747 | JGI IMG/M metagenome (GOLD analysis project Ga0310892, IMG submission 203747) | Lab incubated soil microbial communities from West Virginia University Organic Research Farm, Morgantown, WV, United States - C8D2 | ecosystem: Environmental > Terrestrial > Soil > Agricultural...
CAAAGGGGACAACGTCGGTGAAGTTCAGCGCGCCCGGCGACTACGCGCTCCAACTGCTCGTCACGGACTACTCAGGTGAGGGCGGCAGCGGCGAGGTGTGTTGCTGGACGAACGCCTTCGTGAAAGTCACCGTCAAGTAGACGACATTACCTGTTGACGCGTCAGGGTATCGATCGTGATCGGCTTGCGTTTAATAATGCCAGCGCAGCCCTCGGCCCCCCTGCTCACCGTGATCGAAGACCGCTTCAAAGCGAACGTTCTGTACGCTGGCGGCCTCGCTCCACGCGTCCGCACGGTTTCAGGAAGTCATTCGCGAATCACTCGCATGGCTGGATAAATACCTCGGACCTGTCGACATTGCTGCAGGTCGATGAGTTATCAGCAAAGTCTGGCTTCTAACGAGTGGCTTGCCAGCCGTAGCTCGGTGCGCAGGTGAAGGTCCGCCTTCGCCGCTCATTAATGTGCGCGGCTACGGCGGACAGCCTTCGCCTGAAAGGAGAGCGAAGGCTGGTGCGGAAGCGGGGATTTGAACCCCGATGGGATTGCTCCCACTAGCTCCTGAGGCTAGCGCGTCTGCCAGTTCCGCCACTTCCGCAGTGGTGAATCGCCGGGCAGGAAAACGATATTATACCCGGTCACCGAGCCTGGCCTTCCAGAAGACCATTCAGGTGATGCAGCAGCGCGGAGAACTGCTGCGGCTTGTAGAACAACGCACCGCGGTTGACGCGCACAACCTCTTCCTCCAGCGGCGATAACGGCTGCCCCGTGAAAATCAGCACCGGCAGGTCCCCGTATTCCCCCGTCGCACGCACGAACTTCAACAGGCTGAGCCCGGACCGGTGAAGGCCCGTCTCGTCGGGAAGCCGGATGTCGAGGACAATCGCGTCGACCCGTTCGGTCCCGAGTACCTGGAGCGCGGCGCTGACGCTGCCTGCTTGCAGCGGGGCGTACCCCATGAGCGTCAACGATGCACACATCGTGGTCCGAAGCCTGACGTCGTCTTCCACCACAAGGATGGCGGCGCGAGATGGCATGGGCTCGAGCACGCGCTACTTGCGCTTGCAACAGCACGTGCCGGTGCCGCAGCAATCGGCTTTGCAGCAGCAGTCAGCGGCGCAGTCCGGACACGCACAGCCGTCTTTGCAGCAGTCGCAGCACGACTGAGCCCGGGCGGGCGCCGGCTTCGCGAACATCGACACCACCGCGCGTACGAAGGATGGAAATTGCATGACGAGAGCGTAAAGGTTGCGGTAACTTGAGAGTCAAGCCTTGACCTTGAAGTCGACTTGAAGGTTTCTAATCACGCCATGCTCATTGGAGATATCGCCAGGCTGTCGAACCTCAGCCCGGCGACCATTCGCTATTACGAAGAAATCGGCTTGCTTACCGCGCCGCCGCGGTCGGAGGCGGGATATCGCCGCTACTCCAGCGCGACCGTCGACGAGCTCATGTTCATCCGAAAGGGCCAGGGGCTGGGGTTTTCGCTCGAGGAGATCGGCGAAATCCTGAAGATCAGCCGCGCCGGCGAAGCGCCGTGCTCACAGGTGATGGAACTGGCCCAGCGTAATCTCACTGCGGCCGAAGACCGCATCAGGCGACTGCAGGTGTTGCGCGATCGCCTGACCGATCAGATTGCGAAGTGGCAAGGGAGGCCCGTGGCCGGCTGCTCCGCGGGCGGTGGTGCGTTGTGCGAGATCATCAACTCGGCCGAACTCCCGGCGGAACCGCCGCGTGACTGATTGACGCGGCCCGGCCTCACAGCCTCGTGGCTTCGCTCCTCTGGTGCCTTCTCGGCATGTTCGCGCTCAGGGTTCTCGGCCAGCTGCTCGTGGCCGCAGGCATGGCGCCGTTTCTTCCTCCGATGGACGACTGGCAGTCCGGCTTGTTGCCCTATCCGCTCCTCGTCCTTTCGCAGATGCTGATTCTCGGCCTCTTCGGAACCGTGTGCGTGCAGTTCACGCGCGGCCGCGGCTATTTTGTGCGGTTTCACACGTGGCTGGCCACGCCACTCTGGATCGTCGGCTGGACCTACGCCGGAGCGATGGTCGTCCGGTACGCGTTGCTGCGGCGGGACGCGATTCCGGTGGTGTTTCACCTGGTGCTCGCGGGCTTCCTGCTCGCCGTTGCCCACCATCATCGCCATATGGGAGCCCCGCGGTGACCTACCGGCGATTACCAAAGTCCGACAACCCTGGTGAACCCGATACCAGAAAGGGAAGAAGTTCCTCATTTCGCAGACAAGTAGTTCTCTGTTCTGCACACTAATCCCCCCGCCCCAAACTTTTCAGCCTTTCATCTGAAACTCGCCCTTTGGTGTGACTTGTGCATAGCAGCGAGCAGGAGAACACTACTGTGGACGGACCAGACTCACGACGTGGAAAGCTTCCGGAAATCCGTGCGGAAGAGGACACGATCACGTTTCTCATCACGGTAGGTCTGCCGACTGGTGTGCCGGGACGCTTGTTCCTGCGCTGCGACCGTGACGGAGAAATCTACGCCTCGATCGCACCGGTGCCTCCGAAGAACCGGCGCTAGCCGACGCGCGGCCTGTTTGCGCCATACGACGTAAACAGGGCGCGCGCCGCCGCGCCCTTTCTTCGCATTGCGGACTCCTTCCGCGAACTGCACGAACCAACAAACCGAACCGACGAACTCCAAAAATCAGTAGCGATATCCGTGTAATCTGGTCGGACAAAGGAGTCCGTCATGGCCAAGGGCCGCCTGTTCAAGTTTTTCATCACCGTCGTCATCCTGTTCAGCGTCGTGACCATGGCGGCGATCGTGGGCGCCTGGGTCATGGTGCGCCGGGGTCCCAGCGTGCCCGACCACTCGACGCTCGTCCTCAGGATCGGCGGCGAGCTGGTCGAGTCGCCGCCCAACGACGTGCTTGGCCAGGTGACCGGAGGCGCACGCGTCGAAACCGTACGGAGCTATGTCGATGCGCTGCGCCGCGCCAAAGACGATGCGCGCATCGAGTCGGTGCTCATCGTGCCGACGCCCTTCGCGTCCCCGTTCTGGGGCAAAGTGCAGGAGATTCGCGACGCGGTCATCGACTTCAAGAAGTCGGGCAAGCGCATCTCCGCCTACCTCGAGTACGCCGGCGAGCGGGAATACTACCTGGCATCGGCGGCCGACCGGATCTACCTGATGCCGACGAGCAGCCTCGACGTGACGGGCGTTGCGACCTACGAGGTCTTTCTCAAGGGCACCCTCGACAAGATTGGCGCGCAGGCCGACTTCGAAAAGATCGGCGACTACAAGACGGCCCCCAATCAGCTGACGCAGACCACTTTCACGCCCGCGCACCGCGAGATGACCGAGTCGCTGACGCGCGACATGTACGACCAGCTCGTGCGCGGCATCGCCGAGACGCGCAAGAAGAACGTGGAAGAGGTCCGCGCGCTCATCGATCAGGGGCCGTTCCTGGCCGAGCAGGCCTTGAAGGCCGGGCTGGTCGATGCGCTGGCCTACGAGGATCAGCTCGACGACCAGGGTGCGGTCAGCAAGAGCGGCACGGTCGAAGGCGAGCGCTACGGCCGTGCTCGAGCCGCCTCGCCGCCGTACGGCGCGCCCCGCGTGGCTGTGGTTTACGTCACTGGCGTCATCAACTCCGGCAACGGCGGATACGATCCGCTCAATGGCGATGTGACGGGGTCGACGCGCCTCGTCAAGGCGATTCGAATGGCACGCGCCGACGATCTGGTGCGCGCGATCGTGGTGCGGATCGACAGTCCAGGGGGATCGAGCATCGCTTCGGACGTGATCTGGCGCGAGCTGACTGTGACGAAGAACGAGAAGCCCGAGCGCCCGGTCGTGGCGTCGATGTCCGACCTGGCGGCGTCGGGCGGCTATTACGTCGCCATGGCCGCGCCCAACATCGTCGCGCAGCCGGGCACGCTGACCGGGTCCATCGGCATCTACGGCGGGAAGTTCGTCACCGGCGGTACCTACGAGAAGCTCGGCGCGCACATCGAAGGGGTCACGATCGGGCGCAATGCCGGCCTGGAATCGCCGCAACGGCCGTTCAACGAGAGCGAGCGCCAGAAGCTGCGCGAGCAGATCGGCAGCTTCTACAAGGGCTTTGTCGAGAAGGTGGCGGCGGCGAGAAAGATGCCGTTCGCGCGCGTCGATCAGCTCGCGCAAGGGCGCGTGTGGACGGGCGCGCAGGCGCAGCAGCACGGCCTGGTCGACGCGCTGGGCGGGCTCGATCGGGCGATCGCGCTGGCGAAAGACCGTGCGGGCATTCCGGCGGATACCCAGGTCGAGGTGGTGACGTATCCGCCCCGGCGAACGCTCGCCGAGATGCTGATCGAAGAGCTGACCGGTGAGGGCAGCGATCGCCAGCTCGAAGCGATGGTTTCTCTGGTTGGAGGGATGCGCACGGCCGAACGCCGCGCGCTGGGACTGCTGACCGCGCCCGCGAGGTTGTTCCACCCCGGTGAGCCGCTGGCGTTGATGCCCCTTGGGTACTTACGCTGAATCTAGAATCTAAAAACTGGAAACCAAAATCTTCTTGAAGATCTCCAAGAAGATTGTAGTTTTCAGATTCTAGTTTTTAGTTTCAGAGTTCACCCTATGGCGCGCTTCAGTGCCTCGGGATCGACGTCGATCTTCATCTTCGCGCGCGCCTTTTCCATGTAGGCCTGATAGAACCGCGCGCGGCGCTCGCTCAGCATCTCGATGCGGAACTTGTCCTTCGCCATCGCGTAATCCGCGGCGCTCACGTCCTGGCGCGACGCCACCTTCACGATGGCCGCGCCCTGCGGCGTCTGGATCGCACCGCTGACCGTCCCCGCCGGCGACGAAAACGCCACCGCCTCGATTTCGGGGCTGCGGCCAATATTCGGAATGACGCCCTCGCGCGCGATGGGATTGGTCGTCACCGCCTCGAGGCCGGCCGCTTTGGCGGCGGCCTGGAAGTTCGCCGCGGTCTTCAGTTGCGCCGCGAGCGCCTCGGCGCGCTGCCGCGCGAGCGTCATCGCGCGATCCTGAATCACATCGTCACGCACGCGGCTCCGAACCTCGTCGAGCTTCGGCACGTACGAGTCCTGCTTGGCCGACACGTAGAACAGGACGACGCCCGTCGGACCGGGAATCGGCGCGCTCACGGTGTTGTCGGCCTGGTCGAACGCGGCCATCGAAACCTGCGACTGCGGGCCGAGGCCTTCAATCATGCCGCCCTGCGAGAAGAAACCGGACTCTTCGACCCTCAGGCCTCGCGACGCGGCGGCCTTGTCGAGATCCGGCGGCGTCTTGGCTGCGGCGGCCAGCGCATCGGCGCTCTGCTGCGCCTGCGACTCGGCTTGCGCGCGCGCCAGCGCCGATTCGATTTCCTTGTAGACGTCCGGATCGGTCACCGGCCGCACGATGGCCGGCTTGCGATCGGTCACCTTGATGATGTGATAGCCGAACTCCGTCTTCACCAGGTCGCTGATTTCTCCCGGTGCGAGGGCGAACGCGGCGGTTTCGAATGCCGCCACCATGCGGCCGCGCGAGAAGTAGTCGAGGTCGCCACCCTGCGGCGCGTTGCTTTCATCCTGCGAGTACTTCTTCGCAAGGCCGGCAAAATCGGCGCCCGATTTCGCCTGCTTCAGTATCTGCTCGGCTTCGGCGCGGACGGCCGCATCGTCTTTGCCTTCGGTCGTCAGCAGGATGTGGCTCGCGCGAATCTGCTCGGGCGTCGTGTACTTGCCGAGCTGCGCGTTGTAGTTGCGCTCGACGTCTTCCTTCGACACCTTCACCGTGAGCGCCACCTCTGCGGGATTCACACGCACGAACTTGATCTTGCGCTGGTCGGGAATGCGATAGCTTTCCTTGTTCTTGTCGAAGTGCGCGGAAATGTCCGCGTCGGTCGGATTGGCCTGGGTCTTGAAGTTGTCGGCAAGCACCGACACGACATCCAGCGTCACCTTCTCGTTGCGGCGTTTGTACTCGCGCTCGAGATCGGCATCCGCCACCGACATCCATTCGGTGAGGCCAGCGCGGAACTTGTCGAGAATCAGACCCTCGCGCACCGACGCCTCGAAGACCGACGGGGTAATCGGCGGGTTCTGCTGCGCGAGCAGCTGGCGATAGCGCTCTTCACCGATGAACTGCCCGTTTTCCTGCAGCCCGGGAATCGCCATGATCTGCACCCGGACCTCGGCGTCGCTCACCGTGATGCCCGCCCGTTCGGCTTCGGTGAGTTCCGCTTTCTCCTGAATCATCTGCTGCAGCACCTGTTGGGGCACCTGCATCTGCTGGAGGATCTCATCGGTCACCTTGCCGCCGTAGGACGCCCGGTACGCCTGCACCTGGGCCCGGTAGCGGCGACGGAAATCGTTCACGGAAATGGTCTCTGAATCGACGGAAGCCAGTCGATCCCCAGTGAGCCCCGTCGACTTGTCGGGTCCGAGGAAGTGCGGGATGTAAAACACGGCAAAGGTCAGGACGACCAGCGCCAGGCTCCATTTCAGCCAGGCCTTATGGCGCCGCATCCGATCGAGTAGCGTCATTACAGGTCAAACCCCCTCAGAAAAATCCTTCTATGGCCGATAAGACAAAGAGTTGAGGCGGATAATCGTAGCATCGACTCTGTAATGACGAGCAATTCCGTGTTTTGGTTGGGCGACCTACCCCTTTCGCGCGGCTGTGTCCGCGGCGAGACCGATGGAAGCCCTATGGTAATATTTACGTAATATAGAAGGACTTAGCGGGAGTTTGCCTTCTCACGAAGATGCCGGGTGCACCGCGTACCAATCCAGCCGTCCCCCGCGGCGCTCAGGCAGATCTGGCGGCCCGTCTCCAGCGCGGAGCGAGCGCTCTGCAGGACCGGCTGAATCGCCGAGACACGCTCATTGAACTGATCCGATCGGTCAACGCGACGCTGGACCCGCGGAGGGTCGCCGAGGCGCTGTTGGGGCATGTCCAGACGTGGTTCCCCGCCTCGTGCTATGCGGTCGCGGTCCAGGACGGTTCACGGCACGCGTCACTGATCGCCGAGCGCGGGCCGTGCGAGCCGTATACCGACGGTCTCGAGCGGGTCGCGCGGTGGATCACCGAGCACAACGAAGAATTCATGACCGCGAACCTGGCGACCGACGAGCGCGTGCCGGAAGGACCGGCGGCAGCCGTCATCGGGTTTCCGCTGCGCTGCCGCGCGCGAACGATCGGCGCGCTCCTGGCGCTCGATCCGGCACCGTCGAGGGACATCCCGCGGCTCGAGCCCGAGGTCCTGACGGCGCTGCGGACGATGCTCGAGATCCCGGCGCTGGCGCTCGACACGATGCTGCACGTGCGCCGGGTCGAGGAACTGTCGGTTACCGACGATCTCACGAGTTTGTACAACTCGCGGTACTTGAACCAGGTCCTGCGGCGTGAATCGAAGCGTGCCTCGCGCAGCGGCCGCCCGCTTTCGCTGTTGTTTCTCGATCTCGACGGGTTCAAGTCGGTGAACGACCGGCACGGGCATTTGTGCGGGAGCCGCGCGCTGGTCGAAGCCGCGAGCGTCATCCGCGGGTGCGCGCGCGAAACGGACGTGCCGGCCCGCTTCGGCGGCGACGAATTCGCCCTGGTGCTGCCCGACACGGGCAGCGACGGCGCCGTGGCCGTGGCCGAACGTGTCCGCGAGCGCATTGCCGCGCACGCGTTCCTGAAGGCGAGCGACGGCCTGGACATCCGGCTGACGGCGTCGGTCGGGGTGGCGACGCTGCCCGACGTGGCGGCGTCGGCTGAGGAATTGATTAAAGCGGCCGATACCGCGATGTACCTGGTAAAGGACCGCGGCAAGAACGGCGTGGTGCTGGCCACGGAACCGGTTGCGTAGTGATCTAGTACCACCGGCTGATTTGGTACGTCCGGCAGATTTCGTACGTAGTGTCCGGCTTTAGCCGGACCTTAAGGAGTTTATGAGCCTTCGTTCGGTCTTTTCTCTCTTCTCGAGCGATCTCGCGATCGATCTCGGCACCGCCAATACGTGCGTGTACGCGCGCGGCAAGGGCATCGTGGTGAACGAGCCGTCGATTGTCGCCATCAACAAGCTGAACGGCCGCGTCGAAGCCGTCGGCCGCGATGCCAAGGAAATGCTCGGCCGCACGCCCGGCAACATCGTGGCCATCAAGCCGATGAAGGATGGCGTCATCGCCGACTTCGAAGTCACCGAGAAAATGCTCACCTACTTCATCAAGAAAGCGCACAATCGAAATGTGTGGGTGCGCCCGCGCATTGTCATCGGCGTGCCCTCGGAGATCACGCAGGTTGAGAAGCGGGCGGTGAAAGACAGCGCTTACCGCGCGAAGGCGAGCGAGGTACATCTGGTGGAAGAGGCGATGGCCGCGGCGATTGGCGCGGGCATGCCCATTACCGAGCCGTCGGGCAACATGATCGTGGACATCGGCGGCGGGACGACCGACATCGCGGTCATCTCTCTGGCCGGCATCGTGTACAGCAAGGCCGTACGCGTGGCGGGCAACGAGATGGACGAAGCGATCATCCAGTACATCCGCAAGACCTACAACCTGCTCATCGGCGAGCGCACGGCCGAGCAAATCAAAATCGAGATCGGCTCGGCGTACCCGCTGGAAGAGCGGATGACGATGGAAATCAAGGGGCGGCATCTCATCGAAGGGGTGCCCAAGACGATCACGATTACGGACGAGGAGATTCGCGAGGCGCTCACCGAAACCGTCAACGTCATCGTCGATGCCGTGCGCGTGGCGCTCGAGCGCACGCCGCCGGAACTGTCGGCGGACATCGTCGATCGCGGCATCGTGCTCACGGGCGGCGGCTCGATGTTGAAGAACCTCGACAAACGTCTGAGAGAAGAAACCGGCCTTCCCCTCGCGATGGCGGAAGACCCGCTGTCGTCGGTTGTGCTGGGAGCCGGGAAGATGCTCTCGGACTTCAACCTGCTTCGGAAGATTTCAATCGACTAGGCCACCTTGCAGTCCATGGCCACGGATTTTCGTCAGCGCACGGCAGTGCTTTTCATCGCTGTGATGCTGGGGCACGTCATCCTCATCTCGGCGCAAGTGAACTCGCGCGGCGGCGTACCGCTGCTCGAAGTCGTCACCTTCGGTGCGTTCGCGGAGGTGCAGCGCGGCGCGGCCGGCTTCACGGGCGGCTTCCGCGGTTTCTGGAGCGGCTACGTGAACCTGCGCGGCGTGCGCGCCGAGAACGAGCAGCTCAAGCAGCAGCTCGGAGCGCTGCAAGTGCAGTTTCAGCAGGAGCGCGCGCGCGCCGAGCGTGCGCGGCAGCTCGAGCGGCTGCTCGGCTTTCAGAACGACCTGAAAATCGAGACGCTGCCGGCAGGCGTCATCGGGGCCGGGTCCACGACCGATTTCCGCGTCATCACCATCGACCGCGGCTCCAGGAACGGGGTTGTGACCAACATGGCGGTCATCGCACCCACCGGGGTCGTGGGCCGCGTCGTCACGCCGACCCCGCACGCGTCGAAGGTGCAGCTGCTGATCGATCGCAACGCCGCAGTGGGCGCGCTGGTCGAACGATCGCGCGCGCAGGGCATCATCGTCGGGCGAGGCGAAGACACCGTGCGCATGGACTTCGTGGCGGCCACGGCCGACGTGAAGGTGGGCGACACGATCGTGACGTCGGGCATCGACGGGATCTATCCAAAAGGGTTCGTGCTCGGGCGGGTCGAGGACGTCGCCAACGGCAACGGCATCTACAAGGCCGTGCGCGTACGGCCGACGGTTGATTTCAACCAGCTCGAGGAAGTGCTGGTCGTCAAGACGCCGTCGTCGCATGCGATAACCGAAGAGGGGCCCTCGTGAGGGCAATCGGCATTGCCCTGGCCATAGCCGTAGCGCTGGCACTGCAGACCACGATTGCACGCTTTTTCACACCTGGTGCGGGGCTCGTCGATCTCGTCTTCGTCGTCGTGGTGTACATCGCGCTGAGCGGCGGGCCCACCGCGGGGCTGATTGCGGGCTCGGTGGCCGGCCTGGCGCAGGACGCGCTGGCCGCGAGCGGGGCGCTGCAGATTGCCATCAGCGCGGGGACGGTGACCGCCCGCAGCATCATCGGCATCGGCGGGCTGGCCAAGACCGTCGTCGGGTTTTTCAGCGGAATTGTGGGCAGCCAGTTCATCGTGGCCCGGCCCCTGCCGCGGGCGCTGGTGTTCTTCACAGCGACGGTCGCCCATGCGATCATATTCGTAGGCCTGTACCGGGTCATCGACCGGGCGTACGAGCTCCCGACGTTTGCGGCGATTTTCCGCCAGGCCGGGGCGAACGCGCTGGTCGGCGTGCTGATATTCCAGATAGCCGATGTGCTGCCGGGCTTCGTCGATCACCGGCGCTCGATGGGCGGGCGGATGCGGATCAACCGGCGGCTCGATTAGGGCTGAGGGCTCAGGGCTAAGGGCTTAGGGTAAGGGGTTAGCAGGATGTCTGATTTCAGCGGATCCACGGACGATCGCCGAAGCGTCACGATTCGGCTCGGCATTCTTCAGGTGGGATCCGCCGTCGCGTTCACGCTGATCGCGTTCAGCTTCTGGTACTTCCAGGTCGTCCAGCACGAAAAATACAAGGAGCTCGCCGAGAACAACCATCAGCGCACGATTGCGCTGCGCGCGCCGCGCGGCGTGCTGTTCGATCGCGACGGGCGCCCGCTGGTCGAAAACCGCAGCTCCTTCACCATCTCGATCGTCCGCGAGCACACCAAGGACATCGGGCACACGATTCGCGTCTTGTCCGAGGTCGCAGGCCTCGATCCGAAGGACGTCACCGATATCGTCAACAAGCACAAGCGCGAGCCGACCTATCGACCGATCATGGTCGTCGACGACGCGTCGCTCGCGCAGGTCGCGGCCGTGCTCGCGCGGCGGTTGGAGTCTGAACTACCGGACGTCCAGGTCGAGGAAGTGCCGACGCGTCTGTATCCGGCGGAGGCGTTTGCGGCGCACCTGTTCGGCTATGTCGGCGAAGCCAGCGAAGGGCAGGTCGAGGCCGACGGGCTGGGGAGCGGCGCCATCGTCGGCCAGGCCGGCGTCGAGAAGATCTACAACAAGCTGCTGATGGGCGAGGACGGCGCGCGCCGCGTCAAGGTCAACAGCATGGGGCGCGAAATCTCCACGCTCGAGGAAATTCCCTATCACGAAGGGCGCCGCGTGCAGCTGACCATCGACGCGGACCTGCAGCGCGCCGCAGAGGAAGGCTTCAAGGCGGGCGGGTTCAACGGCGCGGCGGTCGTCATGGATCCGAGGACGGGCGAGGTGCTCGCGTTCACCAGCCGTCCGGGATACAACCCGAACGACTTCGCGGCGGGCATCGATCGCGCGACGTGGGCCGGGCTCAACACCGACCCGTTGAAGCCGCTTCAGAACCGCGCCATTCAAGGCCTCTACTCGCCGGGATCCACTTTCAAGATCGTGGTAGAGGTTGCCGCACTCGAGGAAGGCATCGTCAGCCCCGATTTCAGGGTGTTCTGCGGCGGTAGCGCCGTTTTCTTCGGTCGCCCGTTCCAATGCTGGAAGAGAGGTGGGCACGGCAGCGTCGACATGCGCCACGCGTTGGAGGGGTCGTGTAACGTGTACCACTACACCATTGGCAACATGGTCGGCGTCGACAAGATCCACAAGTGGGCTACCTTGCTCGGCCTCGGTGAGAAGACCGGCATCGATCTCCCGAACGAGGTTGAAGGGCTCGTGCCGTCGACCGAGTGGAAGCGAAAGCGATACAACGAGAAATGGTACGCCGGCGAGACGATTTCGGTCTCGATCGGCCAGGGACAGGTTTCGATTACGCCGATCTCGCTCGCCGTCATGATGTCGACGGTGGCCAACGGCGGCACGCGCTTCGTTCCGCACCTGCTGAAAGCGGTGGACGAGGGTAAGGGGTGGCAGCCCGTGCAGGCGCCCGAACCCAAGTCGCAGGTGAAATTGAAGCCCGAAACGATCGCCGCGCTGCACGACGGGTTGTATCTGGTGGTCAACGGCGCGGGCACAGGTGGCCGCGCGCGGATTCAGGGCAGGGACGTGTCGGGCAAGACCGGCACGGCCCAGGTGATCTCGCTGCAGGGCGGGAGGAAGGCGGCGGGCCGCACCGAGCGCGACCTCCGCGATCACGGCTGGTTCGTGTTCTTCGCGCCGCGCGACAACCCGGAAATCGCCGGTGTCATTTTCGGCGAGCACAACGAGCATGGCGCGACGTCGGCGCCGATTGCGAAGCACGTGCTCGAGACATACTTCAACAAGAAGGACCATCTGCCGCTGCCCAAGCTGTCGATGCCGGTGCCGGACCCGAGTCTCGAGCGGGACGAACCGCCCCTGCAGGAACCGGCGACGCCCGTCACCGATGCGGAGCCGCGCCGTAGCGCGCCGCGCGTAGGCGGCAACTGATGATCGAACGACGCCTGTTCCTTCACCTCGACTGGCTGCTCATCGTCGCGATCTTCTGTCTGTCGATGATCGGCGTGGCGATGATCTACAGCACCACCGGTGGCTGGAGGCTGCCGGTCGTTCAGCTGTACGCGGTCGTCATCGGCGCGATCGCCTTCGTGATCTTTCTCGCGGTCGACTACCGCGCGCTCACCGACAAGTCTCATTTCGTCTATCTCGCGCTCCTCGGTCTGTTGATCTACGTGCTGGCCTTCGGCACGACCGCGGGCGGCGCCCGCCGCTGGATTTCGTTCGGATCGTTCAACCTTCAGCCGTCCGAATTCGCCAAGCTCGGTGTGGCGCTCGTGCTGGCGAAGTTCTTCGGCGAGAACCGGCGGGGCGCGCCGACCTCGGGCGACCTCATCATCGGAGGGTTTCTGGCCGGGATCCCGCTCATCCTCATCGCGCGCGAGCCCGATCTCGGAACCGCCGTCACGCTGCTGCCGATCTTTCTCGGGATTGGATATGTCGCCGGGATGCGCACGCGCATTCTCGGCGTCCTTGCGGCCATCGCCATCATCGCGGCGCCGATCGCATGGAGTTACGCGCTCAAGCCCTATCAGAAGAGCCGTGTGGAGACGTTCCTCGATCCGTCGCTGGATCCGAAGGGCGCTGGCTATCAGCAGATCCAGGCCCAGATCACGGTGGGATCGGGCGGCTTG
>Ga0310892_10000352_pt1 | contig 13019 bp, 10 predicted proteins | sample C0D1metaG_FD_203747 | JGI IMG/M metagenome (GOLD analysis project Ga0310892, IMG submission 203747) | Lab incubated soil microbial communities from West Virginia University Organic Research Farm, Morgantown, WV, United States - C8D2 | ecosystem: Environmental > Terrestrial > Soil > Agricultural...
GCGCATGACGATGCGACAGCTACCACCCGTAGCGGAACACGGCGACGCGGAAGCTCACAATTCTGGCGGAATCGCGTGCCGCAATTACCCAAACGTCTAACTAGGTGCTCGAGCACTCCGGGGAAGATCATGGGTCCGCTTGCCATCCCAAACATTAGTAGCGTTGCACAATGGCTCAGCTCGCCATCCGCGCGGTTCTTTTGTGTCTCGTTTGTTGGCTGCTCGACGGAATGGCGGGGGGCGCGTGGGCGCAGGCGACAACATCGGCAGCGATTGCCGGACGGATTTTCGACGACCAGGGGCGCGGACTACAGGGCGTCGAGATGGTCGTGAAAAATCACGCGACCGGCATCTCGATGCGTGGCGTCTCGGAAGCCGAGGGGCGCTACCTCATCAGCGGACTCGAGGTCGGTGGGCCGTATTCCGTGACGGTACGGCGAATCGGGTCACCGATGCAAACGCGCACCGGACTCTTTCTCAGCCTCGGGCAACAGCTGCAAGTGGATCTGACGTTCGAGCAGCAGGCGGTGAGGCTTCAGGAAATCGAAACGCGGGCGTCGCAGGATAGAGTGTTTTCGCGTGCGCACACCGGCACCGAGGCATTCCTGTCCGATTCGACGATCCACCAGATGCCGGTCATCAATCGGGACCTGTACGACCTCGTTAGGCTCGTTCCGGAGATGTCGACGTGGTTCGCACTGGCCCCGTCGGGAGCGGGAACCCGTGTGAACAGCATCCGCATCGACGGCGTCAGCGATCAAGTGCCATCGAGCAAACTCGCGGCCGGTCAGCTGTATGGCGGCAAAGTCATACCACTCGACGCCGTGAAAGAGTATCAGGTCCTGTTCTCGCCGTTCGATGTGAGGCAGGGCGGCTTCGCGGGCGCGAACATCAACGTCGTCACCCGGAGCGGCACGAACGAGTTCCACGGCAGTGTCTTTGGCTACGGCACCAACGAGCGCCTCGGTCCAAACGTGCCACTCGTCCGCAACGCGCAGTATGACAAGCAGCAATTCGGCATTTCGCTGGGCGGACCGATCATTCGCGACCGTCTCCATTTTTTCGTCTCGTCGGAGCTGCAACGGCGGACGATCCCGGCGATTGGCCCGCACGTCGGTCAATCACCTGCCGGCCAGAGCTTGCTTCCCGTCAGCGAAACAGACGTTGCGCGCTTTCAACAGTTGCTGAGCAGCGATGGGCTCGACGGTGGGTCCGCCGGAGCCGTGACGAACGAAAATCCGTCATCGAGCACGTTCCTCCGTCTCGACGCGCCGATCGCCCGCTGGAACAGCCGCATCACTCTCCGCGGTAATTACGGACACGCGGACAGTTCGATCTTCGCTCGCCCAACGGCGCTCGCACCGACGAATTGTCCAACGACTGGGTGCTTTTCGTTATCGTCACTACAGCACTCGCGTTGGGTGGACAAGCGGTCGGTTGCCGCGCAGCTCGTGTCGAATTTTGCGCGCGGTGCCTACAACGAGCTCCAGGCGGGATATACCGACCTGACATCCGGCTTTCGGCCGACCGTTAGGCAACCGCTCATCCTGGTGACCGTTCCGGGAACGAGCGGGGCGCCGGTCGTTCTGCAGTCCGGAACGCACGAAATCGCGACCGGACAGCGGACCGAGAGCTGGACGGCAGAGCTCACGGACAATCTCTCGATCTCCGCCGGAGCGCATCGCGTCACGTTTGGCTTCTCGGCGCAACGATTCGACCTGCAGGCCTTTCAGCTCCGCGGTGCCTACGGCATCTGGGAGTTCGGGAGCCTGGACTCGCTACAAGCGGGCACCGCGTCGCGCTACCGCGTGACACGAGATACCGGCAGCGTAACGGCGGCATCCGGCGCCTATCAGGCGGTCTACCTGGGGGATGCGTGGGAAGCGTCGTCCCGCCTGTCGCTGACGTTTGGGGTCCGGGCCGACCGCTCCGTCCTCTCGGCGCAGCCCCCCTACGTGGCGGCCGTCGATTCGACATTCGGTCTCCGCACGGATGCAGTGCCGTCCGGGGCCGTCGCGTGGTCGCCGCGGCTCGGGTTCAACTATCGCCTAACGAGCTCGGACAGTTCGCCGATTCAGGTGCGCGGCGGAGCCGGCCTGTTCACCGGGCGGCCGCCGTTATTCTGGCTGTTCGGCGGCTTCTCTGCCTACGGACTGGCGACGCGAACGCTCCAATGCGGACCACTTCCCGGCGACGCTGGTGCCGCACCAGCGTTCCGCCCCGACGTTCGAAATCCGCCACAGGCATGTGCGGGCGGTCAGACATACGGCGCCTCGACGACGGGAGAGATCGATATCGTGGACGCGCATCTCGGCCTTCCTCAGACGATGCGCGCCACGCTCGCCACGGACGCGCGGCTTCCGTTCGGTCTGGTCGGAACGATCGAGGGACTCTATACGCACGCTACGCGCGCCATCTTCTTCTCTCCCGTCAATCTCAGCGAACCGGTAGCGGCGGACCGCCACGGCCGCATGCTGTACGGGAACATCAATGCGACGGGAGTGGCTGTCCCGACACGCGTGTCCTCCCAGCTAGGCGACGTCATCGCGATCACGAATGAGTCGAGGGACTATGCGTATAGCGTGGTCGCTGAGGTGCGAAAGCAGAGTCGCCTCGCCGACCTGACGGCATCGTTCACCTACGGGCAGGCCCGTGATGTCCAAAGCCCGCGAACGGTCAGCGCGCTCCTCGCCGACAATTGGCGCTTCGCGCGTCCCGTTACTGGTCTCCAGGACGATCTCTCGCTCGGGACCTCGGATTTCGATCAACCGTTTCAGGTGCGCGCATCCGGCACCCTTCGTTCGCCTTGGCGGCGGTTCGAGACCGGTCTGTCCTTTCTTTACGTTGGTGGTTCGGGATTTCCCTACACGTACGTCGCCGGCGGGGCAGGTGGCCGTGGCGATCTCAATGCCGATGGCGCGGCCGGCAACGACCCGATCTACATCCCGCGTACCGCATTCGACACGGCGGAGATCAGGTTCGGCGGATCCGCGGCGGAAGTGCAAACTCAGCAGGCCGCATTCGAGCGCTTCGTCGATGGAGCGACATGCCTTCGCAACCAGCGAGGGCGGATCATGGGCCGCAACACCTGCCGGGCGCCCTGGATGAATGTCACGAACCTGGCGATACGCCAGGCGCTACCCAGCGTACGAGAGCAATCGTTGGTATTCGAACTGCACGTGTTCAACCTCCTCAACCTGCTGAACTCCGGTTGGGGGAGAATCGCGTTGCCGACCGGAACCTCACTGGCGACTACGAGCCAGATTCCGTTGCTGTCCCAGATTGGCCAAACGACAGGACCAGAAGCACAGCCGATCTATCGCTTCGATTCGAAGATGCGCCGGTACAGCGACGAGAACTTCGACACCTACTATCAGCTTCAGCTCGCGATACGTTACAACTTCTAGAACATCGAACGTGTCACACCGACTGGCCGCGGGGGCGTTCGTCCTCACCACTTTTCTTCTCGCGCCGTGCGCATGGGCGCCGAGTGTGGCCGCACAGCGTGCGGTGCGGCCAACGCGCGTTCTCGTGGTCTACCAACAGCAGGCCGAGACACAGCCGATGCTCGAGTTCGCGCAACGGCTGCGCGTGACGATCGGTAAGGAGCTGGGCTCGCCGGTCGAATTCTACCAGGAAGCGCTGGACTTCGACCGTTTCACCGGCCTCGAGCAGTCGTCCCCACTCGCGAATTACCTGGCCGACAAGTACCGCCAATTCGGTATCGACGTCGTTGTGCCGGTCGGCGGGCGCGCGTTGAAATTTGCCGTCGACCAGCTGGGCCGCGGGTTGCCTAACGTCCCGGTCGTGTTCGCGCTGTGCGCCATGCCGCAAACGGATCCGGCCGCACAACCCCCGAATGTCACGGGGCGTATCTCTGCGGCGTCGCGCTTCGCCCCCACACTCGAGATGGCGCGGCGACTTCAGCCGGATGCGGAACGCGTCGTTGTGGTCGGCGGCGCGGGGCCATCGGATTCGACCTCGGTCGCGGCGGTGGTGACCTCGGCTGCGACGTTAGGCGACTCACTCGAGCTCACCGTCCTCCAGGGGATGACGCTCGACGAGCTGCTCCCGAGGCTCCGGCAGATTCCGCCTCGCTCGATCGTCGTTTTCGCGAACTACCGGCTGGACGGACGCGGACACGCATACGAGCCGTTGGACATTGTCGGGAGCATCGCCCACGCGGCGACAGCCCCGATGTACACCCAGTTGTCAAGCTATCTCGGTGAAGGCGTGGTCGGCGGTTCCGTCCTGCGGTTCGACGACGAAGCCATTCGGACGGGACGCCTCGTGGTCCGCGTCCTTCGACGTCGACCCAGCGAACGGATGCCGCCTGTGGAGCTCATCGCCAACACGTTCGTCGCGGACTGGCGTCAGCTTCGACGGTGGGGGCTGTCCGAGGCACGTCTGCCCCAGGGTACCGAGCTCTTGTTCCGAGAACCAACCCTGTGGCAGCGGTACCGAACGGTCGTCCTCCTCACGGTCGGCGTTATCGGCGCGGAGTTGCTGCTCATTGGCAGCCTTCTCGTCGAACGGCGCCGACGCAAACGTGCTCAAGTCGTGGCCGAGGAGCAGCAACGGCGCGCCGACGAGACGAGACGGCAGGTCGCGCACATGGGACGTGTGGCGCTTGTCGGCGAGCTGACGGCGACGATGTCGCACGAGCTTCGCCAGCCGCTCGCGGCGATCCGCATGAACGCCGAAGCCGGCGCCAAGATCGTGGCGCGTGACACCGGGCAACTCAGCGACGAGGACAGGGAAATCTGTGGGGAGATCTTCAGCGAGATCGTCGCCGACGATGCGCTTGCCTCCGACATCATAACGCGTGTTCGCGCGCTGGTACGAAGGGAGGAATTACCACACCAGCCTGTGGACCTTAACGAAATCTGTCGGACCTCGGTACGCCTTTTCCAATACGATGCTTCGACTCGCCGGGCGGAAATCATCTTGGCGCTCGATCCGAAGTCGCCAACGGTCACCGGCGATCCCGTTCAGCTTCAGCAGGTCGTCCTGAATCTCATAATAAATGCGCTCGATGCATCCGCGGCGTCGACGAATCCGCAAGTCACCATCAGTACGGTTGCTCGGGGCGAGGAAGTCGAGGTCGCAGTGCGCGATAACGGGCCCGGACTGACAGAGAATGTCCGGCAACACCTCTTCGAGTCGTTCTTCACGACGAAGCCGCACGGCCTGGGGCTGGGTTTACCGATCGTGCATTCGATCATCGAGCGATACCACGGGCGAGTGCGGGCGGAGAACGCTGAAGAGGGTGGCGCAGTCTTCCGCGTCACGATGCCGGGCACACGGAGTCCTCGAGAGACTCCTTCCGCGCTGCGGCCGAAGAAGCTGGAGGCGCAGACTCCGGTGGCGAATGAAATCCTGCGGTAAGCCGCATTTGGCCCAAGGTCCAATGAACATTTGGGTTGCCAATTAACTTCTTGGTAGTGACCTCATCCAATGAGAGCCGGATTCGGCGCCGCGAGTAGGGTTATGGGTTACCGCACCGAAGCGTTGGAGGCCCTACCTCCTGGGCGAGTGGCCGACAGATGGGTGGCGATCATCGACGACCACCAGTCGGTGCGATCGTGCCTCACTCGCGTCATGCGGCTCGAGGGAATTCCCGCGGCGGTGTTCGCGTCGGCCGAGGAGTATCTCGATTACTCGGCATCGACCGCTCCGTGCTGCCTCGTGTTGGACATGCAGCTACCCGGGATGAGCGGCTATACGCTGGCGCAGTTCCTCGCGCGCGAGCGGCCGCCGCTGCCGCCGACCATTTTCATCAGCGCGCACGACGACTTGCTGGCATCCGTCGGGGACGATCGCCTTGCACACGGAAGCTTGAGAAAGCCATTCGAAATCGACGCCCTGCTGGCGTTCGTGAAGCCACTGTTGTGAACACGCGCGGCCCAAACTTCTTCACGCTTTCGGCTTCGGCTTGGTCCAGACGGGTTTTTCGGGCAGCCTGTCGCGGTCGATGATGCGACCGTCGCGCATCACGAGCGACAGCTTTCGAATGTTGTGGATGTCGGCGAGCGGATCGGCTTCGAGCACGACGAGATCGGCAAGCTTCCCGACCTCCAACGTCCCGAAGTCCTTGAGCCCCTGCGACGCAATGGCGCCGTTCTTCGTCGCGGCAACAATTGCCTGGGACGTCGTCATCCCCAATTCGACAAGACCTTCGATCGCCGCGAGCGTCCCCGTGCCCGGCATCGCGTGGAGATCGATTCGTGGTGTGCGAAGGAACTCCGGCGCACTGCTCAGATAGGTGTCCGTGGAAGGCGTCGTTATGCAGCCACCCTTGATCAGCTTCTCCGCGTTTGCGCGGCGAATGGCCGTGGCCTGCGTCCGCTTCTCGTTCCGCAGCTCCCATCCGGTTTTGGCTCGCTGCATGACCTTGAGCGTGTCATTCTTGAGCGAGTCGGCCTTCGCCGAATCTGCGCGCTGGCGGGTCTTGAGATAGTCCTTCCACGGCTTCCCGGTGATGCCGTTCGACAGGATGGAGCAGATCACCTTTCGCTCGACGATGAGCGTCACCAGGTCGTCGGGGATCGGCACGCTGTGCACTTCGGGATGCTGAATGAGATCGATCCCCGCGAGCACCGAGATCCTGAGCGGCTCGGGGTTCGTCGAGTGCGTCTCGGCGATCAGGCCGCGTCTGTGCACCTCGTCGACGAGCGCTTCCTGCTGGCGCGGCGAGAAGGTGATGAGGTTGTTCGTGTGGGACGTGCCCCCGTACTTCACGAAGTTGGGGCCCTTGTCGAGGTAGGCGCGCATGGCGACGCGCAGCTCGTCGGGCGACATGTCGAGCAATTCTTCGCCGGAGCCCTGCGCGATGAAGTCCATCATCTGCTCGTCGAAGAACGTCGTCGGCGCCGCATTGGAGAAGAGAGGGGACCTGGGCCCGCCCCAACCCACGATGTTCCCCGCCACCAGCATGCGCGGGCCGATCAGTTTTCCGCGCGCGATGGAGTCGCGCACCACGATAAGCGGGAGGAGTGCGCCATAGCTGTCGCGCACGGTCGTGATGCCGTACTTCAATTCCGTTTGCGCCGCCTCGGTGATCAGGTCCAGGAAGCGGTCCTCGTACCGCACCATCGATTCGCCGTTGTTGTACAGCGACAGGTGCACGTTGGTGTCGATGAACCCTGGCGTGACGAACTTGCCAGCGGCGTCGACGACTCGGGTGCCTTTCGGAACCTGCACGGAGCCCCTGGGCCCTAACGCGGCGATGCGCTTGCCGCGCACGACGATCGTCGCATCGGTCAGGGGTGCGCCGCCGTTGCCGTCGATGACCGTCGCACCAACGATCGCGATGAGGGTATCCGTCGAGGCAACTCTGGGCGGTGCGGCCTGGGCTGCGAGCGAACCGACGCCGACATGGAGCAGAACAATCGACGCGGCGACAATGCGCGCGCGCGGCCGGGTGTGGGTTGAACGTGTCACGGGTCGTAAGGCGAACGTGTCGGGTGGGTGCATCGTGCTGCTGGGAAATTGAGCAATACGACCAGCGGAGCAGATGCGCCAGGGCCGCCGGTGACGGCGGTTCCGTTCCTGGTCCCCGCGTGGCTTCCGACAGTCGGGAAGCGAAGCGACGTTAGGCCTGCCTGGAGCGCGGGGGTAGGAATGGAGAATGACGCCGGAACGTCGCCCGGGCGCACGCTTCTCGGCGAGAGAGTAATCCGTCAGCGGCCGCGCATCAAGCGCCCGTAGCGGGCCGGCGTCTCCCCGAATGTCTGGCGGAAAACGCGCGTGAAGTGCGATTGGTCAGAGAAGCCGGCGTCGAGCGCGATCATTGACAGCGGACGATCGGCCTTCGCGACCTCCGCACGCGCCCTCTCGATCCGACGGCGCCTAACGTACGTCGCGACCGTCGTGCCGTGATACCGGCGGAACGTGCGGAGCAGATGTGACGCGTGCACGCCGGCGAGCGTGGCGAGGTCAGTGACCGAGGGCGTATCCGCGCCGGCGGCCTCGATCGCGTCCTCGACACTCTGGAGCCAGTGCGGACGCCGCCGCTCGCCGAGCACCGGGAGTCGCGATAGATCGGCCACGAGCAGGAGAAGCGCTCCCTCGATGGCGAACGGTGAGACGCGGTCCGGCTCGCGGAGCTCAGCGCCGAGCCGAGCCGCCCAGGTGACCGCGGCACCGTCGCGCAGGATCTGTGGCGCGGTCGGCAACTTGGCCTCGCCGGCGCCGACGCGCGCGAACCATCGCGCAGAGAACTGGATGTTGAGCCACCGCCCTGGCGTGAGGAACTGGTGGCCATGCGTCTCGTACGACGGCGTGTAGAGCAGGCTCTGCGCGGCCAGCTCGCGCGTCCTCCTGCCGATCTCCTCCGTCGCGCTGCCCTGGAGTACCAGGCTCAGGAGCGGTGCATCGTGTGCGTGGGCGGCGATGCGCAGCCCCGCGGCGTACGTGTTCTCCGAGACCGACACGCCGTCGAACGCCTGCGCGCGCACCGGCGCGCCAACGAACTTCCCCATCACGATCGGCGCGGTCATACGCCCTCCACGCGAGCCAGATCGAGCCTTTTACCAATCCCCAATATAGGTGTCGCCAGACCGCTGCGGACGAAAAGGTCAACACGTTTGTTCCAGCGTGCGCGTTCGGTGCTAGAACGAGGTCGCGAGCCAGGGGATCTTGGGGGCGGTCGTCACGCAATGTCACCTCCGCCCCACCACCATGCACATCACGTCTCCATCCGCTCCGCTCTCCGTCGGAATGGTGCTGTTCCCCGGGCTCACGCAGCTCGACCTCACCGGCGCGTATGAAGTGCTGGCGCGCATGCCCGACACCCGAGTGCACCTCGTGGCGTCCACGCTCGATCCGGTGCGGAGCGAGTGGGGGCTGACCATTTTGCCGGACGCGACCTTCGGCGACGCGCCGGCGCTCGACGTCCTTTGCGTGCCGGGTGGATGGGGCGTCAACGGGCGCCTCGACGACCAGGCGCTCCTCGACTTCCTGCGCGCGCGAGCGGACCACGCACGCTACATCACCTCGGTGTGCAGCGGCGCTTTCCTCCTCGGGGCCGCCGGTCTGCTCCGCGGCTACCGCGCGACCACGCACTGGCTCTCGCTCGATCTGCTCCCGCTTCTGGGAGCCGACCCTGTGCGGCAGCGCGTGGTGCGCGATCGCAACCGAATCACCGGCGCGGGGGTGACGGCGGGGATCGACTTCGGCCTCGCGCTCGCCGCCGAGCTCTTCGGGCCAGCCACGGCGCAGCGGATCCAGCTCGCGATCGAATACGCGCCGGCGCCGCCGTTCGACAGCGGGTCGCCGGACACGGCCCCCGACGACATCCGTGACGCGCTTGCTCGCGACAGCCACGACGCGCTCGATCAGCGGCGCGCGCTCGTCCAAGCCGCCGCGCGCCGCCTCCTCGAACCGGGAACGACCCCATGGCCTACGTAATCGGAATCGTCCTCGCGCTCGCCGTCTCGACGTACGCGACCCTGCTGCAACTCGATCGAGATCGCGCGTTCTACCCGACGGTGCTCATCGTGATCGCCGCCTACTACGTGCTGTTCGCCGCCATGGGCGGCTCAGGCCGCGTGATGATCGTCGAGTTGCTCGTGGCGGCTGTTTTCGTCGTGGCGGCGTCGCTCGGGTTCCGGCGAAGCCTCTGGTTGGTCGTCGTGGCGCTCGCCGCGCACGGCGTGCAGGACTTCTTCCACGCACGGCTCGTGGCGAATCCCGGCGTGCCCGCCTGGTGGCCGGCGTTCTGCGGGACCTACGACGTCGTCGCTGCCGGCTATCTGGCGTGGCGCCTAACGCGCCACCAGGTTCGGCCCGTACCAGGCGCCTAACGCACGTTCAATCATTCTTGCTCACTGGAACCATGTTCATGACGAGGCGCTGGGTGACGAGAGTCGCGCTCACAGCGGCATGCGTGTTGGCGATCGTCGTCGTCGCGGGCGCGAGTATCGAGGGGCTCATGCGCTACCGCGCCGCGCGGGACTATCCGGCACCCGGTCGGCTCGTCGACGTCGGCGGCCGGCGTCTGCAGATCGACTGCCGCGGCTCCGGCTCGCCGACCGTTGTTCTCGAGTCCGGGCTCGACAACCTCGGCTCACTGAGCTGGGCGGCGGTCCACGACTCGCTCGCGCGCACCACGCGCGTGTGCGCGTACAGCCGGGCGGGCATGTTGTGGAGCGACCCCGCGCCAGCGCCGTTCGATGCGCGGCAGGTCGCCCGGGATCTGCACGCGGCGCTCACCACGAGTGGCGAGACGGCGCCGTGGGTCATGGTCGGCCATTCATTAGGCGGCCCTTATGTCGTGCTGTTCACGAGCCTTTACGGCGCCGAAGTCGCGGGGCTCGTGCTCGTGGATGGCTCGCACCCAGCGCAGTTCGCGCGCTTCCGAGAAGCGACGGGTAAATCGATGCAGCCGACGACCGGCGCGATGGCGATTGGCTCCGCGCTCGCGTGGACCGGCATCGTGCGGCTCGCGTCAGGCGGCGCCGCGCCGTCGACGTGGCCCGCGGTCGCCGACGAGGTGCCGCGCGCCTACCTTCCGAGCTCGGTCGAGGCATTGCGTCGGGAGGCCGACGCGATCAGTGCCACACTGGACGCGGCGGGCCGGGTGCGTCAGCTCGGTTCCCGGCCGCTAGTGGTGCTCACCGCGACGGCGAAGGCGTCGCCAGCGATGCTCGCGGCCGAGGGCATAACGCGAGCGCAGAGTGACCGAATGCAGGCGGCGTGGGAGACGCTCCAGGCGGACGAGGCGACGTGGTCGATCGGTGGCCAACATCAGCGGGTGCCGAACGCGTCGCACTACATCCAGTTTGACCGTCCCGCCGTTGTGATCGCCGCGGTGCGCGACGTGGTCGCGCGTGTGCGTGCGACGCACGGCACGTCGCCGCAATAGAGACGTCGGATCGCTCAGCGGCCCCGAAGCGAGCGAGCGTACTGCCCCGGGGTCTCGCCGAACGTCTGGCGGAACACACGCGTGAAGTGCGACTGGTCCGAGAAGCCCGCGTCGAGAGCGATCATCGACAGCGGCCGCTTACCGTTCGCGACGTCGAGGCGGGCGCGCTGGATCCGGCGCTGCCTAACGTAGTTCGAGATCGTCACACCGTGGTGCCGGCGGAACGTCTTCAACAGATGCGTGGGATGCACGCCAGCAAGCTGGGCGAGCTCCGCCACCATCAGAATCATCGCGCCGTCGATTGCCAAGCTGGAGACGGTGTCGCGGTGCCGACCTCGGTGCGAACGCGGGACGCCCACGCAGCGGCCGCGTGGCTATGAAGGATCTGCGCCGCCGTCGGCAACGGCGGGGAGCCCTCAGCCACTCGCGGCAACCATGAGTCCGTGAGCTGCATGTTGAACCACCGGCCGGAGCGGCCGAATCGATATCCGTGCAGCGCGTAGGCGCTGGCCCGACGTACCGCTCGAGCGTGACGGGCGCCGGCATTGTGCCTTTCCAGATGACTGCGTTGTGATCTCGAGGCGATCGGCATCGGGTCGGTGGCGAAAGTGACGTGACGTTCCACGTCAGCCGCCGGCCAGGCTCACGTCAACACGTTCGTCCACCGCTGAAGGGCGCGCAAGCGACGGTACCGGGCGGGAGCGCGTCAGCCGGGCAATTCCGTAGGCGAATTGTACCAAAAAGCGAGTCGCGTTCTATAGCACGGGCGGTGATTCCGCGACGTTCCGGGTGCGTCATCACTCGAAACTCGCGACCAAAGGATCGCCGCTCTCATGCATCTCCATCAGGCATCGCTAGCCCCGCAAAGCTCAGCGGTCAGAACGGCCCTGGCGACCGCCGGGTTGCTCATGGCGTTGTCGGCGTGCAGTCACTTCGCTGGCAGCGCACCAAGCCCCGATATCACGACGCTGAAGGTGTCGGCACACCGGCTGTACCGTGCGTCCGTGCGTCCGGCCGTCGTGCCGATTCCCGTACGCCGGCTGCAGAGCTGGACTCTGCACATCGACGCCGCTGACGGCCGACCGGTCGACGACGCGACGATCACGATGAACGGCGGCATGCCGCAGCACGGCCATGGCCTTCCGACGTCCCCGCGGGTGACACGCTCGCTAGGCAGCGGTGACCACCTCGTCGAGGGTGTGAAGTTCAACATGGGCGGCTGGTGGGTCGTGCGGTTCGCGATCGCAAGCGCCGCGGGAACGGATACCGTCACGTTCAACCTGAGCCTCTGACGATGAACAGCATCACGAGGTCGTCGCGGACGGTCCGCATCGCGTTCGGCGTCGGTGCAATTGCGCTGGCGAGCTCGATGATCGGCACCGTTAGGCACCAGTCGGCGAAATGGACGTCGGCGGAGCTCGCCCTGCTCGGATCGCTTTCGATTCGCACGCTCGAGCCGCTCGGCGATGATCCCTCGAATCGCTACGCCAACGACTCGCGCGCGGCATTGCTCGGTCGTGATCTGTTCTTCGATACCCGGTTGAGCGGCAACGGCAAGGTGTCGTGCGCGACCTGCCACGTCGTCGCGCAGGACTTCCAGGACGGCAAGCCGCTCGCCGACGGAGTCGGGCGGACCGCTCGCCGCACGATGCCGATCGCGGGAACGGCTCATAGCCCGTGGCTCTTCTGGGACGGCCGTGCGGACAGTCAGTGGGCTCAGGCGCTCGGTCCACTCGAGAGCGGTGTCGAACACGGCGGAAGCCGAACGCAATACGCACACGTCGTGGCCGAGCAGTATCGGCCCGAGTACGAGGCGGTGTTCGGCGCGCTGCCCAATCTGATCGGATTGCCTCGGGAAGCCGGCCCCGTGTCGGACACCACGTGGCGCGCCGCCTGGCAACGGATCCCGGCGGGCCGGCGCGACGAGATCTCGCGCGTGTACGCGAACATCGGCAAGGCCATCGCCGCGTACGAGCGGCGCATCGAGCCCGGCGTCTCGCGCGTCGACCGTTACGTGGATGCAGAGCTGGTTGGCGAGCGACACACGTCAGAGAACACCCTAACGAGTGATGAAGAGGCTGGCCTTCGCCTCTTCATCGGACGTGCGCGGTGCGTCACGTGCCACAACGGGCCGCTGTTCACCGACGACCAC
>Ga0310892_10000353_pt1 | contig 13000 bp, 11 predicted proteins | sample C0D1metaG_FD_203747 | JGI IMG/M metagenome (GOLD analysis project Ga0310892, IMG submission 203747) | Lab incubated soil microbial communities from West Virginia University Organic Research Farm, Morgantown, WV, United States - C8D2 | ecosystem: Environmental > Terrestrial > Soil > Agricultural...
AAGCACCTTCCCGGGCAAGCCCCCATTTCTTCGCGGTCCCTATCCCGCAATGTACGCGGCTCAGCCGTGGACAATTCGTCAATATGCCGGCTTCTCAACCGCCGAGGATTCAAACGCCTTCTACCGGCGCAATCTCGCCGCAGGACAGAAAGGCCTCTCAATCGCGTTCGATCTTGCAACCCACCGCGGGTATGACAGCGACCACCCGCGCGTGTCGGGCGACGTCGGAATGGCGGGTGTCGCGATAGATTCGATCTACGACATGCGCACACTGTTCTCGGGAATCCCGCTGGACCAGATGAGCGTATCGATGACCATGAACGGCGCGGTGCTGCCGGTTCTGGCGCTCTACATCGTCGCAGCCGAAGAACAGGGCGTGCCACACGAGAAACTCTCGGGCACAATCCAGAACGATATCCTCAAAGAATTTATGGTCCGCAATACCTACATTTATCCGCCGACCCCCAGCCTGCGGATCATCTCGGACATTTTCGCGTTTACATCGGCCGAAATGCCGAAATTCAATTCTATTTCAGTATCCGGCTATCACATGCAGGAGGCTGGTGCGACGCAAGACCTGGAGCTCGCGTACACGCTGGCCGATGGCGTTGAATACGTCCGTGCCGGACTTAAAGCAGGCCTGACAATCGATCAGTTTGCGCCCCGCATATCGTTCTTCTGGGCGATTGGCATGAACTATTTCATGGAGATCGCCAAGCTGCGCGCGGCCCGCATGTTGTGGTCAAAACTCATCAAAGCTTTCAATCCGGAAGACCCGCGCTCGCTGTCCCTGCGCACACACTGTCAGACGTCAGGCTGGTCTCTCGCTGCGCAAGATGTCTTCAACAATGTCGCTCGCACCATGATCGAGGCGATGGCTGCCACGCAAGGTCAAACCCAGTCGTTGCATACCAATGCGCTCGACGAAGCCCTTGCCTTGCCCACGGATTTTTCGGCGCGTATCGCGCGTAACACGCAAATCGTTTTGCAGAAGGAGGCCAGCGCTACGCGCATCGTCGACCCGTGGGGTGGGTCCTATTACGTGGAGCGCCTCACCTACGAGCTGGCGCGGAGGGCTTGGGGGCACATCGAAGAAGTCGAAGCGCTTGGTGGGATGGCCAAGGCGATCGAGGCAAGCATTCCCAAGCTGCGCATCGAAGAAGCCGCAGCAAAGACGCAAGCCCGCATCGACGCCGGCGCACAGTCAGTCATCGGTGTTAATAAGTACGCACCGACCAACGAGAAGCCGATTGAGGTGCTCAAGATAGACAATTCCGCCGTTCGCGCACATCAAGTCGAAAAGCTTCAACGTCTCAAAGCAGAACGCGACCCAACCCTGTTGCAAGAGGCGCTTGACGCACTTACACGGGCTGCTGACCGCGGCAACGGCAATCTGCTGGCACTCGCAGTCGATGCCGCACGGGCAAAAGCGACCGTTGGAGAAATCTCGTCAGCGCTCGAGAAAGTGTTCGGCCGCCATCGCGCCGAGATCAAAGCGATTACGGGAGTTTATAAGCGGGAGGTCGGCATGACCGGCGCCGTCGAGCGTGTGCGCACCGCAGTAGAGGCATTCGAAGTCGCCGAGGGCCGACGGCCTCGCTTGCTGGTCGCGAAGATTGGACAAGATGGCCACGACCGCGGACAGAAGGTGATTGCATCGGCCTTCGCGGACCTTGGCTTCGATGTCGACATTGGACCACTGTTCGCCACACCAGCTGAAGCAGCCCGCCAAGCGGTGGAGAACGACGTCCATATTCTGGGCGTGTCATCGCTTGCTGCAGCTCACCTGACCCTCGTACCGGAGCTAAAGGCGGAACTGGCCAAGCAAGGTCGAGACGACATCATGATCGTTGTCGGAGGCGTGGTCCCTCCTCAGGACTATGAGTCCCTGATGCAGGCTGGAGCTGAGGCAATTTTTCCGCCCGGTACGGTTATTGCGGACGCGGCCGAAAATCTCCTCAAGACACTCAATAAACGTCTCGGGCACGGCAAAGAGGCTGCCGAGTGAGGCGGCTACTTGGACTATCAGTCGTGCTCGGCAACCTGTCCCTGGCGGCCTGTATCGATTCCTCCGGGCCCATTTTACAGAACGCGCAACCTTTGTTCGGCCAAGAGTTACGACTGCAATTTTACACGTTGCGTAAAGGCTTTGCCGACGAACCCGAACAAGCGTCGTTCAAATGGGACGGCACACGATATACTCGTGTCGGCGGTGGCATGAGCGATATAAACTCCTTCACGGTGCATCGGCTTGAAGGTCGCGCGTACGTTGTTCAGAGCGCGGCGGCCAAGCGTCCAGGCATTTTTGAGTACGCCGTTGCTTTCAAGCTGACTGAAGGCGTCTACCAAGTCACGGCAATTGACGAGGATGACGCCGATGGTGCCACGCGGGCGCGGTACTGTCGTCGGGCCGACGAAAGCCCTTGCCGTATCTCGACCCAGAAGGAATTGTTTGCGTTTGCGCGTGCTACCGACGCCAGACAAAAGAAAGAAGGCGCTTTAGTGCTTCGTCTGCCAACCGACAATCAAGAGCCGCCACGCTAAGGGACGTCGATGGCCTCGCGCACGCTTCCCCCGGCCAACCTCGCTCGTGGTATCCGCACGGGCAACCGTGCGATCTTGGCTCGTGCGATTACGCTGATAGAAAGTAAGCGCGCCGACCATCGCAAAATCGCGCACCTTCTTGTGCAGGAGTTATTGCCGCATACAGGAAGTGCCGTCCGGCTCGGTATAACCGGCGCACCAGGTGCCGGAAAGTCGACCACGATTGACGTTCTTGGCACTTACCTCACCCGCAAAGGCCACAAGGTAGCAGTTCTCGCCGTCGATCCATCGTCTACCCGCACCGGAGGGTCGATCCTCGGCGACAAGACACGCATGGCTCAGCTTGCCATGGACGCAAACGCGTTTGTGCGACCTTCTCCGTCTTCGGGAACACTTGGAGGCGTTGCGGCCAAGACACGTGAAACCATGTTGGTTTGCGAAGCCGCCGGCTACGACGTCATCATGGTCGAGACTGTTGGCATTGGTCAGTCGGAAACTGCCGTCGCAGACATGACCGACTTTTTTCTTGTGCTGATGATTCCCGGTGCCGGCGACGAATTGCAGGGTCTGAAAAAGGGAATTGTCGAGCTCGCGGATATGATTGCGGTCAACAAAGCCGACGGCGACAATATCGAGGCCGCGAAACAGGCAGCGGCGGAATATCGCGCTGCACTTAATATCTTGACCCCGCAATCATCGACATGGTCACCGCCGGTCGTTACTTATTCCGCTCTCACAGGGAGCGGCATCGACAGACTTTGGGCGCAAATTCTTTCGCACAAAGAGAAGACGACTGCCTCCGGCGAATTGGCAGCGCGGCGACGCGACCAGCAGGTAAAATGGATGCGGACGATGCTCGAGGAGCGACTTACCGCGCGCTTGCGGAGTGACGCATCCATTCGTGCGAAATTGCGACAGGCTGAAATTCAGGTCGCTGCCGGCAAGCTCGCACCCACACTCGCGGTTGACGAAATCGCACGATTGCTCGGCGTCTAGATGCCCGCGCTCACTATTCTGGTCACCGGCTTTGGACCCTTTCCGGGCGCGCCGTTCAATCCAACCGGCCATTTAGTTGAAAGGCTTGCGCGGCTGCGACGGCCGATGCTCGCCGAAGTAAAGATCATCCCTCATGTTTTTCAAACCAGCTACGCCGCAGTAGACCGCGACTTGCCCAAACTGCTAGCCAAGCACAGACCTGACGCGCTGCTAATGTTCGGACTTGCGCCGAGAGCAAAGCTGTTACGAATTGAAACGCGCGCACGAAATAGATCGGGCTCGTTTCCAGACATTTCGGGTCGCTCGTTGCCCGGCCGGCAGATCCGAATTGATGGCCCACCCGATTTGGTGCTGCCGCATGGGCGACACTTGCTAGCTGCCGCACGTAGCTTGAGAACGCCCGTTGCACTCTCGCGCGATGCGGGACGCTATCTGTGTAACTATCTCTGTTGGCGCGCCAGCGAAGCGGCGACGGAAAATGGCTTTCATCTTGCCGCATTCGTCCACGTGCCACCCGTTACACGTAAGGTTCTGCGCCCGAGCAAAAGGCATCGTGCGAGTCTCGACGATCTTTCGCGCGCTGCCGTCTGTTTTCTGATGGCCACTACGACAATCGCTCGGCGTATGAGACGCCACGTTTAGGCCCGAAACTCGATATAGTGGCACCCCCATGATCCGGTATCGACACATTGGCGCGAGACCTTTCGTTATGCTCACACTGATAATCGTTTTCTTTGTACCCATCGCTGCTCGCGCCGTTGCGTATGCAATCGGTGACAATCCTCGCTCTTGGCGCGACGCCGATTGGTCAAGCACTGGGATCTTACCGTCTGCGTCCGAATATACGGCGGCGCGTGTGATCGTTTTCACCGGCACGGCGGGCGCCTGGAAAGGCATCTTCTCTGTTCACAGCTGGATCGTGCTTAAGCGGCGGAACGAAACGCGTTGGACGCGTTATGATGTCGTAGGCTGGGGCGAGCCCGTGCGAGTGAATAACTGGCCCGTGGATGGACGTTGGTACGGCAACGAGCCGGTTATGCTTGCCGACATATCCGGCACGGAGGCCGAGGAACTGATCCCTCGTATCGAGAAAACCGTGAAGGCCTACGACTACTCGCAATCCGGCGACTATCGGATCTGGCCAGGGCCAAACAGCAACAGCTTCATTGCTGCTATCCTTCGTACCGTGCCCGAACTGGGCGTGACGCTGCCACCAAACGCGGTTGGGCGCGATTTCCGACACGGACTTTATCTGGGACCGACTGACAGCGGCACCGGCCTCGAGGTCAACTTGAGCGGTTACGCTGGTCTGAAGGTCGGCTGGGTTGAGGGCATCGAGATTAATTTCTTGGGCCTGGTCGCAGGTCTTGATGTGCGTTACCCCGCAGTGAAGCTTCCTGGTTACGGCCGGGTCGGCATTGGATCGCCAGTAACAACAGCGCTTGCGCGATAAATTTACTGCACGCGTATCAGGATCAAGCCGCAAACGATCATGAGTGCCGCAACGATGCGGACGGCGCGGAGCGGCTCTTTAAGCAGCACCACGGCGATTGCGGCGCCAAATAGTACGCTGGTCTCGCGCAAAGCTGCGACGACGGCGATCGGCACAATCGTCATTGCCCAGATGGCGATCCCGTAAGAAAGAAACTGAAGTGCCCCGCCCGCAAGACCGCGACGCCAATAGAGATGCATCGCTGGCATTACGTCGCGGCCATCCCGATAAAGGGCATAAGGCACCATCACCAGGGCAATTCCAATAAACAGGCAGACTGAATAGGCGTTGGGGTTGGCGGAGGCGCGCGCACCTATTCCGTCAACAACTGAGTAGCCGCAGACTGTAATTGCCGTGAAGAGCGCAAAGCCAATGGCGCGGCGATCGACGACGGCAAGATCGCGGCCTCCGCGTGCAGACAGCAAAAGAACTCCTGCAACCAAGGCAAGGATTCCAGTCCACCCGACCAGGCTCAATCTTTCGCCGACGATGACAGTCGTCGCGGCGGCCGTCATCAGAGGCGCGGAGCCGCGAGCGATCGGATAGACCTGGCCGAGATCGCCGGTGCGATAGCTTTCGATCAACGAAGCGAAATAGATGAGGTGAATTGCAACCGATGCGGCGAGCCACGGCCAGGCACCCCACGCAGGAAGCCCCACGAACGGAAGAAGTATCAACGCTACGAGGCCTGAGCCGATCGAAATTAACGTGGTGGTGGAAAGCGGATCGAGTCCGACCTTGATTAGGGCATTCCAGCCAGCATGACAGGCGGCCGCGAATAAAACCGCGAGGAAAACAACATTTTCCATCAGCATCTGTATCCGGTCGTTCGACGAAAGGAGGGGGCAGATGGAGGGAATTCGAACCGTCGCCGGGTTCAGGCCCGTTGCGGCGCACTAGGAACCGCATTTTTATATCAGGCAACCCTAGCCGATCGGACAGACCAAGAGTATCGTTTCCTAAACGCCAGATAAAACGGCGCTATTGGGAGGATACGCTAATGGGACAATCACGTCTTTCACGTCGTACTGTTCTCAAGACCGCTGCTCTTGGTTCGGCAGCGGCGATTACCGCGCCTTATGTTAGCGGTGTCTATGCTGCGGGTACGTTGTCTTTAGGTTGCTGGGACCATTGGGTGCCTGGAGCCAACAAGGCGTTCGATAAGATCTGCAAGGAATGGGGCGATAAGAACAAGGTCGATGTGCACATCGACTACATCACCTCCCAAGGCGAGAAAGACAAACTAACCGCCGCGGCGGAAGCGCAGGCCGGGACCGGTCACGACATCATGTCGCACCGCGACTGGAATATTCAGATCCACCAGCGCCTGCTCGAACCCCTCGATGACGTTATTGCCCAGTTGATCAAGCAGTACGGCCCGATCAGTCCCGTTGCCGAATATCTCGCCAAGATCAAAGGCACCTGGCGCGGCGTACCGACCGCCATCGGCAGCCAGGTCAAACCATGTCAATCACGATTTGATCTCTACAAGGAGCACTGCGGGATCGACCTCGTCGACATGTTCCCGGCTGACGAGGCGCAGTTCGACAAGGCCAAGACGGACAAGTGGACGTGGGATCTGTATCTCGATTGCGCTCAAAAGCTACACAAGGCGGGTTTCCCGGTTGGCCTGCCAATGGGTCAGACCAGCGACGCTGTCGACTGGGTCGGTGCGCTCTTCAAGTCCTACGGCGTGGTGATGATCGACGAGAAGGACAACATCAAGGTCAACTCGGACGAAACTCGCGCCGCGCTCGAATACCTGAAGAAGCTCATGGCGGTTAACCCACCCGAGGTCTACGCCTGGGACGACGCGGGCAACAATCGGTGGATCATTTCCGGCAAGGGTTCGGGAATTATGAATCCGCCGAGTTCGTGGGCGGTTGCCAAGCGTGACAATCCAAAGGTTGCGGAAAACATCTGGTGTCACGCGATGCCGAGAGGTCCGAAGGGCCGCTTCGTGGGTCAGCTTCCACAGTTTTACGGTCTGTGGAGTTTCTCGAAGAACAAGTCTGCCGGCAAAGATCTCTTGCTGCATGTGTCGCAGAAGGAATCGATCGCTCAATTGGTTGCCGCCTCAGTCGGCTACGACCTGCCTTCGTTCAAGAGCATGTACGATCTCGATACATGGAAGACGGTCGAGCCGCCGAAAGGTGTGGTTTACAGCTATCCGCCACGCGGTGACGAGCAAACCTCTATGTTCGGTGCACCTGCCCGCTCCGAAGTCGGTGCTCAGATGTACAATCAGGCCATCAATACCGTGATGGTCGCCAAGCTCACGCAAGGCAACGAGAAGCTCGACGACGTCATCAAGTGGGCGGAAAAGGAGCTTGAGGGCGCGCTTCGCGCCTGACCGTTTTGAGTCAGTCATGACAAATCGCGTGCCGGCCGAATTGGCCGGCACGCGCGACGTTCAATGATAGTCGAGGGGCGACACTAATACGTCGAAGGCAGTGCATGGCAGATACAGTCCATACATGGGTTCCGGCTCTGCAGGAGACCGGCAAGCGTCGCATAGCCGCTCGCAGCGGCATTCAAAAATTTTTCCGCCAGCGCTCGACGATTGCTTTCCTGATGTGTCTGCCGCTTATTGTGATTATTACCAGTCTCGTCATCTATCCGGCCTTCTACTCGATCTATCTGTCGATGCTGAACAAGGCCCAGACACGGTTCATCGGTCTTGGAAATTTCACCTTCCTGCTGTCCCGCGACGTTTTCTGGATGGTGGTGCAACAGTCGGCAATCTTTGCGCTGTCCGCCGTTTTCTTCAAAGCACTCATAGGTCTGATCACCGCGCATCTGATCAACAATCTGCCGAGCAAAGGCCAGCGCAAATGGCGCGGCATGCTCCTTGTGCCTTGGGTCATCCCCCTTGCTCTATCGTCGCTCGGCTGGTGGTGGCTGTTCGACCCGACCCATTCAGCGTTCAATTGGATCTTGGCCGGACTGGGTTTCAGTGAAGTCCCGTGGCTGAGCGATCCTTACTGGGCACGTTTTTCCGTGATCCTTGTGAACGTGTGGTACGGCGCGCCGTTCTTCCTGATCATGTATCTGGCCGCGTTGAAATCGGTACCTGAGCAGCTCTACGAGGCCGCAGCGATCGATGGCGCAAACGCCTGGCAGAGATTTATCCATATCACTCTGCCGATGATGCGAAACATCATCGCAATCACCGTGCTTTTCTCACTGATCGTGACGTTTGCCAATTTCGACATCGTGCAGATCATGACCGCGGGTGGTCCCAGGAACATGACGCACGTTTTTGCGACGTACTCGTTCCTCCTCGGCATTCGTTCCGGCGACTTGCCTTTGGGCGCCGCGACGTCGCTGTTCATGTTCCCGATTCTGGCGATCGCGGCGGTATTCATCCTGCGCGGTGTACGCAAGCGCGGGAGGGAAATCGCATGACCTCGGTCGCGATTTCGGTCCCGAAAGCCGCCGGCGCCCCACGTCTAGCCAGCCTGAAACGCAATCGCCGATGGGCATTGATCACCTCCTACGTATTCCTGGTGATCTTTGCGATCTTTTTCCTGATGCCGCCCTACTACATGGTTGTGACAGCGCTTAAGAGCGATGCCGAGGTCGCTCACATGGCGACCAATCCATGGATCATTGCGAATGGGATTACGCTCGACCAGTTCAAGATTCTTTTCACGCAAACCGATTTTCTGATTTTCTTCAAAAATACGGCCATCGTCACCGTCGCTGTGGTCATTATCACCATGGTCGTCAGTGTTCTGGCGGCGTTCTCGCTTGGCCGCATGCGATTCTGGGGATCAAGCATACTCGCTACGGGCATCTTCCTGACTTACCTCGTGCCGGACACATTGCTCTTCATTCCCCTGTTCCAGATCGTGAAGGCCATTGGCCTGCTCAATTCGTACTGGGGAATGGTGTTGGTCTATCCGACTCTTACGGTGCCGTTCTGCACCTGGATCATGATCGGTTACTTCCAATCCATTCCGAAGGAGCTTGACGAAGCTGCCCTCATCGACGGCGCCGGCCACATGCAAATGCTGCTGAAGATCTTCATTCCAGTAGCCCTGCCCGGCATCATCGCAGCGACCATTTTCGCATTCACGGTGTCCTGGGCAGCTTTCGTCTATCCGATGGCCTTTCTCTATTCAGCCGACCAGCAGGTGCTCACCGTCGGTACAGTGACCAGCCTGATCCGCGCGGATGTCTACAAGTGGGGCATGCTGATGGCTGGCGCACTCGTCGCCGCCGCACCGCCTCTGGTGATCTACGCTTTCCTCATGGACTACTACATCGCCGGGCTAACTTCTGGCGCAACCAAGGGCTGACCACCATGGCTGAAGTTGCGTTGCGTCAGGTTGTCAAAAAGTTCGGTGATGTCGAAGCGGTACGATCGATCGATCTCGACATTCCGGACAATGAGTTCGTCGTCCTGGTTGGCCCTTCCGGTTGTGGCAAAAGCACAACGTTGCGGATGATTGCCGGTCTTGAGGAAGTTACTTCAGGTGACATCTGTATCGGTGGCGAGGTCGTCAATGACTTGCCGCCGAAAGATCGTGACATCGCGATGGTGTTCCAGAATTACGCGCTTTACCCGCATATGACGGCGTTCGACAACATGTCGTTCGGGCTCAAGCTGCGCAAGTTCGCCAAGAGCGAAATTCGTCAACGGGTCGAGCACGCCGCACGTATCCTGGACATCACAGAGCTGCTCGATCGCCGCCCGAAAGCACTCTCAGGTGGACAACGTCAGCGCGTCGCCATGGGCCGCGCGATCGTACGCAATCCCAAGGTATTCTTGTTCGATGAGCCTCTATCGAACCTCGACGCCAAACTCCGCGTGCAAATGCGGACGGAAATAAAGCGTGTCCATCAAAAGGTGAAGACGACGACCGTCTACGTTACCCATGACCAGGTTGAGGCAATGACGCTTGCCGATCGCGTGGTGGTGATGAACAAAGGCATCATCGAGCAGATTGGGACGCCGCAGGAGCTCTATCATCGCCCGCGCACCAGGTTCGTCGCCGGTTTCATAGGGTCTCCGGCCATGAACTTTATTCCGTGTCAGCTCGACCAAAATGGCGCGAACATGCGTGTCCGCGTTACCGACAGCATCAGCCTGCCAGTACCGGCCGACCGTGCTAATCGCTACCAACCGTTTGTCGGCAAACCGGTGACCCTTGGATTGAGGCCGGAGCACATTACGGAGCCACGCCAGAACGGGCATAGCGATGGATCCGATTTTACGGTGACGCTGGACGTCGTCGAGCCGCTGGGCATGGAGACAATGGTGTTCTTCACCGTGAATGGGACTGAATTTTGTGGCCGCGTCGAACCCAGCAGTGCAGCCGACGCAGGGGCAGCCATGCGGCTGCACGCCAACGTCGACCACATGCACCTTATTGATCCTGCAAGTGGCGCGGTAATCTAGAACCCGGCAAGTGGCGCGGTAATCTAGCGATCTCTCACGCCTTCGCCGCCGCGGACGACGCCGCCGGCGCCCACAGCTTCGGCCCCGCCCGCTGATACTGTGGCGGGCGAACGACGTCAGCACCGAGTGCCTTGGCCGCATGCCAACCCCAATGGGGGTCGTCGAGAAAGCAGCGTGCCATTGAGACCAGGTCGGCCTGTCCTTTGGCAACAATGTCTTCGGCGTGATCCGCCTTCACGATCAGACCCACAGTGCGTGTGGGAATCCCGGCCTCTTTTTTCACGCGGGCCGCGATGGAGACATTGTAGCCGGGTTCCGTCGGATTGCGGATATCGGCAGCCACACCGCCCGACGAGATGCAGACGAAGTCGACTCCCTCGCCTTTCAACGCCCTGGCGATAGCAACGGCATCGTCAGGCGTGAGCCCACCTTCGCGCCAATCGCTTCCGGTAATGCGCGCACCCAGCGGTATCGCTTTCGGAACTATCGCTCGCACGGCGCGCGCAATTGACAACGGAAACCGCATGCGATTCTCGAAAGAGCCACCGTACTGATCCGTACGTTTGTTTGAAATTGGCGACATAAAACCGTGCGCCAGATAGCCATGGGCCATGTGCAACTCGATTTCGTCAAAGCCAATGCGCAAGCAACGCTGCGCCGCAGAGACAAAAGCTGCACGCACACGCTCCATGTCCGCCTCAGTAACCTCGCGGGGCGTATGCCAACCTTCGCCGAACGGAATTGGTGACGCCGCAATCGTGGGCCAGGGGTCCGCTTCCGCCTTAAGCGCAAGCGCACCTTCCCACGGACGTTGCGCGGAGCCCTTGCGTCCAGAGTGCGCGATCTGAATTCCGAACTTGGCGCTGCCCATCCGTCGAGCTTGCGCAATGACGCGGGCCAGTGCCGCCTCGTTATCATCGGAATAGAGACCCAGACACCCGTGCGTAATGCGACCATGCCGCTCCACGTGTGTTGCCTCCACAATCACCAGCGCCGCTCCCGAATGAGCCAGCATGCCGAGATGCATGAGATGCCAATCATTGGCACAACCGTCGTCGGCAGAATATTGACACATCGGTGAAACAACGATGCGGTTGGCGAGCTCAAGACCCGCCAAACGCAAGGGCGTAAACAAAGTACTGGGCATGATGGATTCGACTCTGGCTGGTGAACGCTGAACCTAGCGTTGCTGGATGGAATTTAGATAAGCAATAATTGCACCGACGTCCGCCGCATCGAATGAAAATTCCGGCATATCCGGATGGCCGGACATAATGCCCTCTCCAAGCGCCTCCTCCAATGACTCGATTGGATAGCGTTGGCCGAGGCTACGGAACGTCGGAGCAAGCTTTTGCGGGCTGTCTCCGGTTCGGCCGACTGCATGACACGAAGCGCAGTTGCGAGCAAGCAGCGCTTCGCCGCGTTTGAGATCCTGCGCGGCAGCACTCTGACCGAATGTCGCGACAGCTGCGGTAGCGGCTAGCATTCCGATTCGTATCAAGCTGCCGGAGGTAAACCCCGCTTGTCGAATGTAGACATACGACTTGCAAGTGCCGCCCAGAGTGCGCTGATACGCTCTGCTTCGTGCAGATGCCACGCAAGCTGTTCCCTGGTGTAATACTTTGTCCATCGACCGCTTCGCTCAAGATCGCGGATTTGGGCAAGCCGCCGACGCGCCAAGCCATGCCATTTCTCAGCGATCTTATCGAAGCGAACTGTACCTTGCACGGTAGCCATTTGTTGCCCCCCGGCACGCGTCAATTCGGTGGCCGATCAACGACCGCCGAAAATCACACGGAAACAACGGCATACAGTTGGAGCACGCATGTACTCCGATTCTTGGCCCTTCCAAATACCGCGCAGAATCTAGAGGCGAATGTGCAGCTTATTGGCAATCTCGCCTATGACGCCGCGACGGAAAAGCAGCACGCAAGAAACGAAAATCGCACCTTGAATGACGAGCACCCATTCCCCGATTGGAGCAAGCTTAAACTGCATGACAAGGATTGCGAAGGCCCCAACGACTGGGCCAAATATGGTGCCAAGACCACCGACCAAAGTCATCAGTACGACTTCACCTGACATCGGCCAATTCACGTCGGTAAGTGAAGCCAGTTGCAATACAATTGCTTTGGTCGCTCCGGCAACACCGGCAAGCGTCGCCGATAACACAAACGCAACCAGTTTGTAGCGATCGGTTTTATAACCAAGCGAAATCGCCCGTGCTTCGTTTTCCCGAATGGCCTTGAGAACCTCGCCAAACGGTGAATGGATAATTCGGTAGATGAACATGAAGCCCGCGAGAAAGATGATCAAGACGACGGCGTACATCGACATTTCGTTTTTCAAATTGATGATGCCGAACAAAACGCCACGCGGCACCGCCTGAATGCCATCTTCGCCGCCGGTGAATTTTGCTTGCAAAGCGAAGAAAAACATCATCTGCGCAAGCGCCAATGTAATCATTGCGAAATAGATACCTTGGCGGCGGATTGCCAGCGAACCAGCGACGAGGCCACATACTGCCGCCGTTGCGGTGCCGGTCAGGATCGCGAGTTCGG
>Ga0310892_10000358_pt1 | contig 12919 bp, 12 predicted proteins | sample C0D1metaG_FD_203747 | JGI IMG/M metagenome (GOLD analysis project Ga0310892, IMG submission 203747) | Lab incubated soil microbial communities from West Virginia University Organic Research Farm, Morgantown, WV, United States - C8D2 | ecosystem: Environmental > Terrestrial > Soil > Agricultural...
CGTGCGAGGCTGCAGTCGCTGTCAGGCTCGCCCGAGAAAAGGGTAAGGCCGAGGCGATGGAGGAATGGCTGTATTCGAACCAGCCGGCGATGGTGAATCCCGACAGCGTGAAGAAGGCCGCGGCCACCATCGGGGGAGTCACCGACTTTGACGCGCGTTTTGCGGGCACTCTCGAACTCGTGAAAGCCGACATCGCACAGGGCCAGCAATTGAAGATCAACGGCACGCCGACCTTTTTCATGAACGGCATCCAGATGCCGGGTCTGCGCGGCGAGATCTTCGATGCCGCCATCGCGTGGGAGCTGCGGAGGGTGTCCGGCGGCAAGTAACCGCCCACACGCCTATGCCGGCGATTGAGACCGAAGGTTTAACCAAGGATTATCTCGTTGGGTTCTGGCGGCCGCGCCCCTATCGCGCGCTCGACGCACTGACGCTGAGCGTCGAAGCGGGCGAGGTGTTTGGTTTTCTCGGCCCCAACGGCGCGGGGAAGAGCACGACGCTGAAGCTCCTAATGCAGCTGATCTTCCCGACGCGGGGATCGGCGCGCATCCTGGGCAGCCCGGTCGGCGACGTGTCGGTGCGACGCCGCATCGGCTTTCTCGCCGAGAACCCGTATTACTACGATTACCTCACGGCCGAAGAGCTGCTGACCTATTTCGCGCGGCTGTTTGGATACTCGTCATCGGATGCCAGGACGCGCGTCGCCCGCGTGCTCGACGACGTCGGCCTGGGCCGCGAGCGGCGGCTGCGCTTGCGGCAATTCTCGAAAGGCATGGTTCAGCGCGTTGGCCTCGCGCAGGCGCTGCTGAACGATCCAGAGGTCGTGTTCCTGGACGAGCCGATGTCGGGCCTCGATCCGCTCGGTCGTCGCGCCGTGCGCGACTTGATCCTCTCGCTTCGCGCGCGCGGTTGCACGGTGTTCTTCAGCTCGCACATCCTTTCCGACGCCGAGGCGCTGTGCGACCGCGTTGCGATCGTGGCGCAGGGCAAGTTGGTGGCGGCCGGGCGGCTCGACGAACTTCTCGCCTTTGAGCTCCAGGGATGGGAGCTCGTGATGTCCGGCGTGCCGGCCGCGCTGCATGCGCAGCTGGCATCGCGTTTTGCGAAAGTGACGCCGCTGTCGCACGACCGCGTCACCGTGACGCTGCCGGCGGAGGCCGAACCCGACCGCGTCATGGCGGCGCTCTCCGCGGACGGCGCACGGATCGAATCGCTCAACCCCATCCGCCACACGCTCGAAGATCTCTTCCTTCAGCGAGTGCGGGAATCGCAACCGCGCGACATCGGGGTGTGATCATGCGGCAAATCTGGCTCGGCGCCAATGCCGTCTTCCGCGAATCGGTCCGCGACCGCGTGCCCTACAGCATCGTCGTGTTCGCGGTGTTGATGATCGGGGTGTCGTATCTCATCAGCCAGCTAACCGCCGGCCAGGACATGAAGATCATCAAGGACCTTGGCCTGGCAGCGCTGTCGATGTTCGGCCTGCTGATCGCGATCTTCATTGGCGTCGGGCTGGTCACGAAGGAAGTCGAGAAGCGCAGCGTCTACGGCTTGCTCACCAAGCCGCTGTCGCGCGCGCAGTTTCTGCTCGGCAAGTACGCCGGCCTGGTCATGACGCTCGCCGTCAACCTGTCGGTGATGACGGTGGCGCTGTACGCGGTCCTCTTGTACTCGACCTACAACGCGCCCGCCGGCCTGCGCGCCAGCTGGGAAGCGCCGGGCGCCGATCCCCACATGCTGATCGCGATCGTGTTGATCTTTTCTGAGCTGATGATCGTGACGGCGCTGGCGTTGTTTTTCTCGACGTTCTCGAGCCCGTTGTGGGCGACGCTGCTGACGCTCGGCCTGTGGGTCGCGGGACACTTCAACAGCGACCTGAGGAATTTCGGCGCGGTCGTCGATTCAGCTCCGGCGATCTGGCTCGCGCGCGTGATTTACTATGTGATCCCCAACCTGGCGCCGTTCGACGTCAAGGCGGAAGTCGTACACGGCGTTCATGTCGCAGCGAGACACGTCGCGTTAACGCTGGCGTATGCCGCGCTTTACATCTCCATCCTGTTGACGGCATCGGTCACGATCTTCCGCCGCAGGGACTTCAAGTGAGCCCTTCGACTTGGTCGACAACTCACGCGTCGCCGTCGCTCAAGGCAAGCGATGGCCGTCCCCCGGTCAGCCGCGCGTTCGCCGTCATAGCGGTCCTGCTGGCGGCTGCGATCGGGGTGCAAGTGGTTCGCGATCGCGGCTGGCAACCCTATCAACCGGAGAGCGCGATCTTATGGCTTCGCTCTGGCGGAGCGGCGAAGCGGCTGGCCCTGGGCTTCGACATGATCGTTTCCGACGTCTACTGGATTCGCACGGTCATCTATTACGGCGGCCGGCGCCGCGTCGAAACGCGCCGCACTTACGACGAGCTCTTTCCGCTCCTGGATCTCGCGACGTCGCTCGATCCGCAGTTCAAGGTGGCGTACCGATTCGGCGCGCTGTTCCTGTCGGAGCCTCCTCCGGGAGGCCCAGGCCGGCCGGATCAGGCGATCGCGCTGCTCGAGCGCGGCGTTGAGCAGGATGGGGACTGGGAGTACTACGAGGACATCGGCTTCGTCCATTACTGGTGGAAGCACGACTACGTGGGCGCCGCTGAGTGGTTCAGGAAGGCGGCGACGCGTCCCGGCGCGCCGAGCTGGCTGACCGGGCTCGCGGCGACGACGCTGGCGGTCGGCGGCAGCCGGGAGTCCTCACGACAGCTGTGGACCGAGCTGCTGAATGGCGCTGACGCCTCCTACATCCAGGGCCAGGCGAAGCATCGCCTGCTCCAGCTCGATGCGATGGATGCGATCGACCAGCTGTCGGCAAGTCTGCAGCGCTTCAGGGATCGCGAGGGACGGATGCCGCGTACGTGGCAGGAACTGGTGACCGCTGAGCGGCTTCCGGGAGTTCCAGTAGATCCCGCTGGCGTGCCATTCGTCGTCGATGGTGTCACCGGGACAATCGACGTCTCCAAGCAATCACCGCTCTGGCCATTGCCAGCCGAGCCAAAGGTTGGGCGATGACATTTCAGTTATTGCTCGGCGCCGCGATAGGCCTTTGCATCGGCAGCTTTCTAAACGTTGTGATCTATCGGGTGCCGATCGGACAGTCGATCGTGACGCCCCCATCGCGCTGCCGCAAGTGTGGTTACCAGTTGCAGTGGTACGACAACATCCCGGTGCTCAGCTGGCTGTTCCTCCGCGGCCGTTGCCGCAAATGCGGCGTCGGCGTGTCGATGCAATACCCCATCGTCGAGCTGATTACCGGCGCTCTTTTCGTCCTCGTAATCTGGATGACGCCGCCCGGACCGCTGCTGGCGACGCGGCTGATTCTCGTCTGCATCCTCATCGCACTGTTTGGCATCGATCTCGAGCACCAGATCCTGCCGAACGTGATCACCCTCCCGGGAATTGCGATTGGCGTGTTGCTCAGCCTGATCGCGCCGCCGGGGTGGAAGGATGCGCTCGTCGGCGTGCTGCTTGGCGGCGGCGTTCTCTACGCGATCGCCGGCGCGTATTACCTGTGGCGGCGTGAAGAAGGGATGGGCATGGGCGACGTGAAGATGCTCGCCATGATCGGCGCCTTCCTCGGATGGAAGGCAGTTCTCGTGACGCTCGTGCTGTCGTCGTTTGCGGGCGCGATCATCGGCGTGGCGTTGATGGCGGCGCAGCGCGGCACGATGAAGTTTGCCTTACCCTTCGGAACCTTCCTCGCGATCGGCGCGATCGTCTCGATGTTTGTCGGCGAACCGCTGGTTGCCTGGTACGCGGGTCTCTTGTAGATGGCATCCACCCTGAGCTTCGCGACAATGGCCATGCTCGGCATCCTGGTGGCGATTGCGATCCTGTTTGTGGTCGTGATGGTACGGGCCATCCGCGTGGCGAGCGGACGCGGCACGGCCAAGCGCGACGCCGGCGGCGAGACCGCGATGTTGTCGATGGCCCTTCAGGACGCGCTCACCAAGCTGAAACTGCAGGAGCGCGCGATGGCCGCGCGCGCTGAGGCGTCGGAGCAACTCGCGGATCAAATCGTCGCAGGACTCACGTCCGGCCTGGTCGTCGTCGATCGCATGGGCACCGTGCAGGTGGTCAACCCCGCTGCGCAGCGCATCCTCGGGATTGGCGGGCTTCGCTCGGGAAAGCCGTTTCGCGAAGCGCTGAACCCGGCCACGGCGCTATCGGATTTGATCGCCGAGGCCTTGAAGGTCGGCTCCCCGATCGTCCGCCGCACAATCAAACTCGCCGGCGTAAAAACGCGTCATCTCGGCGTCACGGTATCGCCGATTGCTGCGACCGACGGTGGCTTGCAAGCCGCCGTCTGCCTGTTTACGGATATCACCGCGGTCGTTGAACTCGAGGAACAGTTGAGGCTCAAGGAGGCACTGGCCCGACTGGGTGAGCTGACCGCCGGCCTCGCGCACGAGTTCCGGAACGGCCTCGCCACGATTCATGGATATGGGCGACTCCTCGATCCGGCCACGTTGCCTGAACCGGCGCGCACGTGCGTTAACGGCATCCGAGAGGAAACGACCGCGCTCGGAGAGGTCGTCACCAACTTCCTCCGCTTTGCACGGCCGGAAGAACTCACCATGGCTCCGGTCGAGCTGCGATCGGTGCTGACCAGCGCGATGAAGGACGTCCCCGGCGCGTCCGATGCGGTGACGCTTGAAGGTAATTTCGCCACCATCAACGGCGATGAAGTGCTGCTGCGGCGTGCTTTCAACAACCTGTTCCGCAACAGCCTCGAAGCGTGCGAGGAAATTGGCATGCCGGCGCGTGTCTTGGTGCGGAGCAATATCACGAATGATGACACGCAGCTCGTCTTCGAAGACAACGGCCCCGGCTTCGCGCCCGATTACCTGGCAAAAATCTTCCAGCCATTCGCGACGACGAAAGCGAACGGCACCGGGCTCGGACTCGCAATCGTGCAGAAGGTGATCGTGTCGCACAACGGACTGATCACTGCCGCCAATCGTGCCGAAGGCGGCGCCCAGTTTCGGGTGCGCTTGCCAATTGCTTGACGTCGTAAGAACTGCGACCACACGATGCGGTCTGCATCTCAGGAATTGATCCGGACACGTATTGTGCCTGCGCGCTGACGATCGAAACGCGCCGTAAATCGAGAATTCTGCGCGATCGGTGGCAAGGCAGCCGCGTTGCATTGGGGCGGGCATGCTCCTCAATGCATCCGAACGTGGATTCACGCTTTTCGAAACCATCGTCGCGACGGGCATTCTGGTCACCGCGCTGGCCGGCGTCGCGCAACTGTTTGTTCTTGGCGCGCACCTGACGCGGCAAGCAGGCGCAGCGGGCCTTGCACTGGTCGCAGCGCAGGATAAGCTCGAATCGCTTCGCGGCCAGGCCTTCGGGTACGACCCCGGCGGGGCCTCCGTGACCGCTCCCGCGCTTCAGCCGTCACCGCCGACAACGCTCGCGGAGGATACCGAGCCCTACGTTGATTGGCTGGATATCGACGGCGTCGCGCAAGAGAGCTCGAATGGGGCGATCCTGGTTCGTCGCTGGCGCATTTCGTCTCTCGGCGCGACCACACCCGACGCCATTGCGATCGAAGTCTGTGTCTTCCGCACACCCGGCGCCGATGATCCCGCTGGCGCAGACGCGTGTCTGTCAACGATTCGAACGAGGCAGCCGTGAAGGAGTTTGGAGTGGGGAGTGGGGAATGGGGAGTGGGCACGAGCACCGGCTTCTCGATCATCGAGCTGCTGATCGCCACGATGGTCACGATTCTGATCGCCGGTGCGATCGCCGGCGTTGCGCCGCACGCACGCGCGGCTTTCGATCGAGTGCCTGCCGATCTCGATCTGCAGCAGCGCGGCCGGACCGCGATCGACGTACTGTCGCAGGCAATTCGCTCGGCCGGAACGAACGTAGCCGCGACAAAATCGCTTGGCGCGCTCAGCGACCTGCTGCCGGCCGTTTCTGTTTCGGGGGAGGAGGAGCCCGACGTCTTCACCGAGCTGACGGTGATCATGCCGGTTCGGGACGCGGCACAGGCCACACTCGAAACCGATCAACCCGCTCCGGGTGGAGCGATGACGCTGGCGGCCGCGCCTTGTCCGAACACGAAGGACGTCTGCGGGTTCACGCCTGGAAGCACGACCGTCGTCGCGGACGGAAACGGGCACTTCGACGTCTTCCCGGTAGCGGCAACAAATTCAGTCACTCGCCAGTTGACACCGGCCCAGCCGCTTTCTCAGTCCTATCCGGAGGGATCGGTGCTCGTCGAAGCGGATCGATTCATCTTCAGCCTCCGGGAGCAGCCCGATGGCAGCTATTCGCTTGTCCGCCAGACGGCCGCGGGCGCGGTCCAGCCAGTAGTCGATTTCGTGAGCGGCCTGGCTTTCGAAGTGACCGGCCAGAGCGCTGCCGCCGGGTTCCTTCAGGTCGAACAGGTTGATATCTGGCTGAGTGTCGAGGCGCCCAGTGATGCCCTGCGACGCGTCATTCCCGATCGCGTCTTTCGCACGTCGGTCAGATTGCGAAATGTGCCATGAAAAAGGAGCGGGGTATGGCGTTGATCATGGTGATTCTGTTCACCACGTTTCTGTCGGCAATGGGTCTCGGAGTTCTGCTTGCCGTGTTCATGGACCGTTTGGCGACCGGCAACATGAACGGATCGGTCGCAATGTTGTACGCGGCCGATGCGGGTATTGAGCTGGCGGCCCGCGATCTTGCCCAGGAGCCAGACTGGGATGCCGTGCTGTCCGGTTCGAGGCAGGGTAGCTTCACCGATGGAGCGGCGGGCGGCGCTCGCCCTCTCCAGGGTGGCGGCAGCGTCGATCTGACTGCCGCGACCAACATCCTCAATTGCGGCAAGTCGAGTAACTGCACGGCTGCGCAGCTGAGCGCGAACTCTCACGAGCGGCCATGGGGCGCCAACAATCCCAGGTGGCAGCTGTATGCCTATGGTCCGATCGAGCTCGTCGCGCCCCTATTGCGGCCGGCGCCGGGCTACCTCGCCGTATGGATCGCCGACGATGGGCGAGAGCAGGATGGCGATCCGGGGTCGGATGCATTGGACGAGGAGTCAGGCCACGGAATTGTCAGGGTTCATGCAGAAACGTTCGCCGCCGGAGGCTCGAGACGGGTGATTGAAGCCGAATTGGCGCGCGCCTGCAGGGGCGAAGGTGTCGGCGCGTGTCTTGCTGGCATCCGTGTGCAATCGTGGCAGGAATTGCGCGTGTCAATTCCTTGACCTCTAGAGCAGGTCCTGCGCAAAATTGCGAAAAGGACCTTGTGGAATCTCTCGAAGAGCCGATAAAACGATCATGAAACGTCTTCTCACGATTTCCGCTGCGCTCGTCGTGACCTGCGCATCGGTTGCCGCCGCCCAGTCCTCGGCGATGCGCCCTTTGGCTGACGTTGCCAAGGCCGAAGAAGCCCGCCGCAAGGAAGCGAGCAAGCCGGCGAAGGTCCTCACCAATAGCGACTTGAAGCCCGACATCTCCAGGGGCATCGCCGCTCCGTCGACGGCGACACCCGGGACTGTCTCGGCGGCGACACCGGCAAATGCGACACCCGGAGCACCCGCGGCGGCCGCGAAGCCCGATGCCGCCAAGGACCAGGCGTATTGGGCCGGCCGCATGAAGGACGGGCGCGACAAGCTGCAGCGCCTGCAGATGTTCGCGGATTCGCTTCAGACGCGAATCAACTCGCTCACGACCGACTTCATCAATCGCGATGACCCGGCGCAAAGGGCGAAGCTCGAAACCGACCGCAAGGCGGCGCTCGCCGAGCTCGAACGCGTGAAGAAGGACATGACCGATCAGACCAAGGCGATTGCCGCCATCGAAGAAGAGGCGCGCCGCGCAGGCGTGCCGGCCGGCTGGTTGCGCTGAGCGCCTCGATCCTTCTCGTCGAAGACAAGGACTCGTTGCGCGCGATGCTCAAGCTCGCGCTCGAGTCCCAAGGCCACCACGTGATCGAGGCTCGAGACGAGCCCGAGGCGGTGGCCGCGCTCCGCAATTCCCAACCCGCGCTCGTGCTGTCGGACTTGCGGTTGCCGAAAGGCGACGGCATGGGTGTGCTCCGCGCCGTCAAGGACCTCGATACCGAGCTGCCGGTCATCGTCATGACGGCGCACGGCAGCATCCAGGACGCTGTCGAGGCCATCAAGCAGGGCGCGCTCGACTTTCTCGCCAAACCCGTCGATCCCGATCACCTGATCTTGCTCGTCTCCCGGTCGCTCGAGCAGCGACGGCTACTGACCGAATATCAGCTGCTGAAGGAAGAAGCCGCGGCCAGGCGCGGCGGGCCCAACATCATCGGCGACTCGCCGGCGTTGCGCCAGGTCATGTCCGCCATCGATCGCGCTGCCGGCACCGACACGACGGTGCTCCTCGAAGGCGAAAGCGGCACCGGCAAGGAACTCTGCGCTCGCGCACTTCACAACTCGAGCCCGCGGGCGAACGGCCCGTTCGTGGCGATCAACTGCGCCGCGATTCCGGAAAACCTGCTCGAGGCAGAACTCTTTGGTTACGAGCGCGGCGCATTCACGGGAGCAGCGCAGCGCAAGATCGGCAAGTTTGAGATGGCGCAGCGCGGCACGATCTTCCTCGACGAGATCGGGGAGATGCCGCTGGCGCTCCAGGCCAAGATGCTGCGCGCTATCGAAACCAAGAAAATCGAGCGGCTCGGAGGCAACGCCTCCATTACCGTTGACATCCGCATCGTCGCCGCCACCAACCGCCTCCTGCGGCAGGCGGTGGCGTCGCGACAATTTCGCGAAGACCTGTATTTCCGGCTGTCGGTGTTCCCGGTCACGATCCCGCCACTACGCGATCGGAAGGAGGACATTCCGAAGCTGGCGCATCACTTCGTCGAGCGGGTCGCCCGCGACGTTGGCAAGAAGGTGACGCTGTCGGGTGAAGCCCTCGCGATGCTCGTCGCGCATCCGTGGCCGGGCAATGTGCGCGAGCTGCAGAATGCGATTGAGCGCGCGGTGATTCTCGCCGATGGCGAACGGCTGATGCCGCGACACCTGAGCCTCACCACGCAAGTGGGCGCCACGGAGGATCCCTGGGATATGTTGGATTGGTCCGGCACGCTGGCCGATGTCTCGGCGCGTTTCGCGGCTGAAGCCGAGAAGCGCAAGATCGCCTACGCACTCAAGCAGGCGAACGGTGACAAAGGACGCGCCTCGGACCTGTTGCAGATCAATTTCAAGACCCTGGCCGCGAAACTCCGCCAGTACGGGATGGACTAGGACCTGAGCCCAATCTTTTTTAGCGCGGCCTTGATTTCCTTCTCCGCGACATCCGTCAGTTCGACGGTCTTGCCGCGATCCGCCGCCGCGATGAAATGCAGCGTCCCGGCGACCACTTTCTTGTCGCGCGCGACGGCCGCGTAAACTTCCTTCGCGGAAATGTCGGCAACCGGCGGCAGCGGCCCGAGCTGCGTGATGAGCGCCTCGACTTCCTCGTAGAGCGACTTTGGCGTGACACCGCGCGCGACGCCGATGGCCAGCGCGGCCAGCATCCCGTATCCGACTGCTTCACCGTGACGGAACTGCTTGTACTTCGTGACGGCCTCGAGTGCGTGCCCGACGGTATGTCCGAAGTTCAAGATTCGGCGGAGTCCCGATTCACGCTCGTCTGCCGACACGACGTCCGCCTTGATTCGGCATGACGCCGACACCAGCGGCGCGACCGCCTCGCGATCTCTTGCGAAAATTGCGGTCGTCGAATCGCGCATCCGATCGAGCAGCGTCGGATCGGAGATGACGCCGTACTTGATCACCTCGTACAAGCCGGCGCGAAACTCGCGGCGGGGCAGCGTTTCGAGGACGATCGGATCGGCGACGACCAGGCTGGGTGCGTGAAACGATCCAATCAGGTTCTTGCCGAGTGGATGATTGACGCCGGTCTTGCCGCCGATCGCGCTATCGACCTGTGCGAGGAGCGTCGTCGGCACGTGCACGATCGGAAGCCCGCGCAGGTACGTCGCGGCTGAAAATCCGACGAGATCCCCGATGACTCCGCCGCCGATGGCGACGATGACGGTGGAGCGATCGGCCTGAACCTTGACCAGCGCGTCGAGCACGCGCGCAACGGTGTTGAGATTCTTGTAGCGCTCGCCGTCCTCGACGAGGATGGGTGTGCGGTCGGCGCCGAGGGTCCGGAAACGCGGGCCGTGAAACTCCCACACGCGGTGGCTGGAGATGAGGAGGCGCCGCTTCCCGAGCTTGGCGGCATCCATTTCCTTGCCCAATGCGCTGATGGTGTCGCTGCCGATAATGACTGGGTACGGACCGGCGGCAGCGGCCACGGTGATGCGGGTCGGGGCCGCCGTGTGCGCAGAATGTTCAGGCATTAAACTCGGATGCTAGGATAGCATTCGGTGCCGCGGCGAACGGACTTCCTGATCATCGGCAGTGGCATCGCGGGCCTTCGCGCCGCGGCCGATCTCGCTCTTGCCGGCGATGTCCTGATCCTGACCAAGGCTGATCCCACCGAGAGCAACACCGGCTATGCGCAGGGCGGCATTGCCGCCGCGGTCGCGCCGGATGATTCTCCCCGGCAGCACGCCGTCGATACTGTCAACGCCGGAGACGGCCTGTGCGTGGAGCGAGCTGTCGATGTGCTCGTCCAGGACGGCGTTCGCTATGTTCGCGAGCTCGTCGACTGGGGTGCGCGTTTCGACCGAGATCGCACTGGCGCGCTGTCGCTCGGGCGTGAGGGGGCGCACGGCCTTCGCCGTGTCCTCCACGCCGCCGATGCCACCGGCCGGGAAATCGGCCGCACCTTATGGGAGCGCGTCGCCGAACAGGCACGTGTCCGCGTCGAACGCAACGCGCGCGCGCAGGAGCTGATTGTCAACGGCGGGCGCTGCGTGGGCGCGAGATTCGCCAACGAATCCGGCATTCATGAGGTCCACGCGGCAGCGGTACTCTTGGCAACGGGCGGTGCGGGGCAGATCTTCAGCGAAACGACGAACCCTCCCATAGCGACGGGTGACGGCGTGATGCTCGGCTGGTTCGCCGGCGCCCGGGTCACCGATCTCGAATTCGTCCAGTTTCACCCGACGGCGCTCGATGTCCCGGGCGCGCCGCGGTTCCTGCTGTCGGAAGCACTCCGCGGTGAAGGCGCGCAATTGGTCAATGCCGACGGCGAGCGCTTCATGACGCGCTATGAGGCGGCGGGCGAACTCGCCTCGCGCGATCTGGTCTCTCGCGCGATCGTCCGCGAGCAGCGTCGCACCGGGCGGCCGGTGTATCTGTCGATGGCGCACCTGGATCCCGAATGGACGCGCGCGCGGTTCCCGACCATCGCCGAGGCCTGTAAATCGGTCGGGCTCGATCTCGGCGCCGATCGCATCCCGGTCGGTCCCGCGGCGCATTACGTGATGGGAGGCGTCGAAACCGATCTGTGGGGACGGACGACGTTGATGGGCCTGTACGCGGCGGGGGAGGTCGCCTGCACGGGTGTGCACGGCGCCAATCGCCTCGCCAGCAATTCGCTGCTCGAGGGCCTGGTGTTTGGCGCGCGCACTGCGCAAGCGATGCTGTTGCCGGCCGATGATGTCGCGCCCTTCTCGATGCTTGCGACCGACGATGGTCCAGGCGTGCACCCTCGCCAGGGCTACGGTGGACACGCGCCGACAGAGAGTTCGGTTCGGGGCCTGATGTGGAACACCGTCGGCCTCTGGCGCGATCGTGCCGGCCTCGAGCAAGCGATTGCCGCGCTCGACGGCTGGTATGCCGCGCTTGGACCCGGCCGGGGCGGCCTCGCCTCGATGGTTACCGTCGGACGCCTGATGGCCCGCGCCGCGCTTCGTCGCGAGGAAACCCGCGGCAGCCACGCCCGCGCCGACTTCCCGTCCCGAGATGACGTAAAATTTAGGATTCACCTAGGGGACAACATTCACTAATGGCCGGCAAACAAGAAGAAGCTTTCGTTACCGAAATCACCAAGCAGTCTGTCGACTTCTCGAAGTGGTACCTCGACGTCGTGCGGAAGGCGGAGCTCGCCGACTACTCGCCGGTGAAAGGTTTCATGGTGATCCGGCCGTATGGCTATGCGATGTGGGAGCACCTTCAACGCGAGCTGGACACGCGCATCAAGGCGACCGGACACGTCAACGCCTACTTCCCGCTGCTGATTCCTGAGAGCCTGCTGCTGAAGGAGAAGGAGCACGTCGAGGGCTTTGCGCCACAGGTCGCGTGGGTCACAAAGGGCGGCGATGAAGATCTCGCCGAGAGGTTGATCATCCGGCCGACGTCGGAAACGATCATCGGCGTGATGTACCAGAAGTGGATCCAGTCATGGCGCGATCTGCCGCTCCTGATCAACCAGTGGGCGAACGTGGTTCGTTGGGAAAAAGTGACGCGCCCGTTCCTGCGCACGACCGAGTTCCTCTGGCAGGAAGGCCACACCGCGCACGAAACCGCTGACGAGGCGCAGGAAGAGACGATGAAGATTCTCGCCCTCTACAAGGAGGTCTGCGAGAAAGTCCTCGCCGTGCCGGTGATCGACGGGCAGAAGAGCGAGAGCGAGAAGTTCGCCGGCGCCTCGAAGACCTATTCGATCGAGGCGCTGATGGGCGACGGTCGTGCGCTGCAGGCCGGCACCTCGCACAACCTCGGCCAGAATTTCGCCAAGGCCTTCGAGATCCAATTCCAGGGCCGCGACAAGACGGTGCAGTACGCATGGACGACCTCGTGGGGCGTCACGACGCGGCTCATCGGCGCCGTCATCATGACGCACGGCGACGACAGCGGCTTGATCCTGCCGCCGGCGATTGCGCCGTACCAGGTGGTGATCGTGCCGATCCCGCGCGGCAACTGGAAAGAGACCGTGCTGCCGAAGTGCGAGGAGATCAAGGCGCAGCTGACGGCCGCCGGGATCCGCGTCAAGCTCGATGCCGACGAGAGCCAG
>Ga0310892_10000362_pt1 | contig 12881 bp, 11 predicted proteins | sample C0D1metaG_FD_203747 | JGI IMG/M metagenome (GOLD analysis project Ga0310892, IMG submission 203747) | Lab incubated soil microbial communities from West Virginia University Organic Research Farm, Morgantown, WV, United States - C8D2 | ecosystem: Environmental > Terrestrial > Soil > Agricultural...
CAGGCACGAATCGCGGCTCATGCCGCTCACCTCGAGCGCTCGTAGGTACGGGTCGGGACACGGCTTGGTACGCGCGCAATCGTCGGCCGTCACCACGAAATCGAAGTACTCGAGCAGCCCCGTCTGGCGATGAATGATCTCGAAGTGATCGCGGCGTGAGCTCGTGACGACGCCCATCCGATAATGCCCGTGCAGCCCCGCAACGACCTCGCGAACGCCAGGCAGCACGCGCGGCCCCTCCGCAATCAGCCGGGCGTAGAGCGCATTGCGGTGCTGGCGGAGCGCCTCCACCTGCGACGGCGGCAGCCCGCGGGCTTCCGCGAGGTGCCACGCGCCCCGGCCTTGAACGAGAAACAGCTCGCGGTAGTCGTCATCGGTGAGCGGGATCTCGACGGTCGCCAATACCTGGCGCGTCGCCTCGAAATACAGGTGCTCGGTGTCGACCAGCACCCCGTCGTTGTCCCAAAAAATGGCGTCAACCACAGATGGCGCGCAGGCCAAGGACCAGGCGGCCGATGCCTTCCGCGACGGTTTCCTTCTGGAGCGCGCCGTAGGCCACGCGCAGGTAGCAGCCGTCGGTCATCCCGAACGCCGTGCCCGGAATGACGGCCACCCGGTGCTCGCGGATCAACCGCTCGGCGAGCGTCGACGGATCGATGGTGGTCGCCACCCGCAGCAGGCAATAGAACGCGCCGTCGGCTGCCGGCACCTGCGCCAGCGGGGCCAACGCCGCAAGGCGCGAGACGACGATCTCACGAATTTCGGCAAGCGCGCGCACGTGCGGCTCGCAGTACTGACGTCCGACGTCGAGCGCCGCCAGGGCCGCCAGCTGCGACGCCACGGTCGGACAGATGAGGATCGTGTCCTGGCTCTTCATCATCGCGGCATCGAGATGCTCGGGATACACGGCGTAGCCGATGCGCCAGCCCGCGAACCCGTAGGCCTTCGACAGCGAATAGAGCGACAAGGTGTGGCCGGCAGCATCCGGAAACGCTCCGGGCGATACGTGGCGCGCACCGCCGTAGGTGAAGTATTCGTAGACCTCGTCAGAGAAGTGATAAATCCCGCGATCGCGGCAGTAGGCGTTGAGCGCGCGCAAGTCGGCTTCGCGCATCACGGCCCCGCTCGGGTTGTTTGGCGAGATCGTGACGATGGCGCGCGTGCGATCGGTGACGGCGGTTTTGATGGCATCGAGGCGCAGCTGATACCGGTCGTCGGTCGGCACGCGCACGGCGGTGCAGCCGGCCATCTCGATCGCCATCTCGTGATTGAAGTAGAACGGCACGGGCAGGATGACCTCGTCGCCCGGACTGGTCGTCGCCATCACCGCGTGCATGAATGCCATGTTGCCGCCGGCGGTGACCATGACGCGGCTGCCGCGCGCGACGTCGATCCCGTTTTCGGCCGCGAGCTTCACACAAATGCGCTCACGCAACGCCGGCAGCCCCGCCACCGGCTGATATTCATGCGTGCCCGCCGCGGCCAGTCCGTCCCGGACCGCTTCGATCGCCGCCGCCGGCGGCCCATAGTGCACCACGCCCTGCCCCAGGGAAATCGTACCGGGCGTCTGACGGATCCACTCGCCGACAACCGCGACAATCGGCGCCTGGATTCGCTCCATGCGGCTGACCGCTCGCAACGCTTTATCCATTTGTTTATGAGGGAATGTGGCCTATTCTCTCTTAATGGCCGTTGGCGCCCGGTCCGCTCCTGTACGATCGCGCGGTCTGCTCACCCTCGCCGCTCTCGCCTGCCTGGCAATGGTCGGCGTGCTCAGCGCCGCCGGCACGCTCCAAGCGCCGGACCAGTTTATCGGGTTCAGGGTAGGGGCGGACAATCAGCTCGCGCGCTGGGACAAGATCGTCGAGTACATGAAGCTCGCCGCGGCGTCCTCCGACCGCGTACGGGTCCAGGAACTCGGTCCCTCCACCGACGGCCATCCGTTCATCGCCGTCCTGGTCGGCGACTCCGACACCATCAGGAACCTCGAACGCTTCCGGCAGTTTCAGCGGCGCTTGTATTTCCGAACCGGCACCCCGAGCGCGCGCGAGCGCGACGAGATCTTCCGCCAGGACAAGGCGGTCGTCGTGATCACGGCCGGCGTCCATTCGAACGAGGTCGGCCCGACGCAGGCCACGCTGGAACTGGTGCACCGGCTCGCGACCGACGATTCGCCGGCCACCAAGCGGGTTCTCGACAACGTCCTGTTGATCGTCATCCCGAGCGCAAACCCTGATGGCCACGTGATGGTCACCGACTGGTTCTATCGCAATGTCGGGACGCCGTTCGAGGTCAGCCCGCTGCCGCACCTGTACCACAAGTATGCGGGACACGATCTGAACCGCGACATGTACATGCTCACGCAGAAAGAGAGCCAGTACATCGCGCGGCTCGTCTGGAACGACTGGCTGCCGGTCGTCTGGCTCGACCAGCACCAGATGAACAGCAACGGCGCGCGGATGTTCGTGATGCCGGCGGCCGACCCGATCAACCCGAACGTGCACCCGCTGATCTACCGGTGGAACGGGATTCTCGGCCAGTCGCAGGCGGCAGCGCTCGAGGCGGCCGGCAAGGAAGGCATCATCTACAACTCGACCTACACGAACTTCTGGCAGGGACCGCTCGCATGGAGCGGCTGGTGGCACAACCAGATCGGATTGCTGACGGAAATCGCCAGCGCGCGGACCGCCTCGCCGATCGAACAGCTTCGGGCCAGCGCCGGGCAGCCGGGGCCACCGAACGGCGGCCGTGGGGGTTCGGGCGCCGCGCCGCGGTTCGATTCGGCGCCGCTCCTGCCGCCGTCCGACATCGTGCCGCGCACCGAGTATCCGCGACCGTGGATGGGCGGCCGCTGGACGCTCCGCGACATCGTCGACTACAGCACGATCTCGACGATTTCGCTGCTCGAAACGGTCGCGGATCGCCGTGAAACCATCCTGCGGAACATCTTCGAGATCAACCGGCAGACCGTCGAGGAGCGACGGCGCGGCGATCCGACGGCGATTGTTATCGCGCCCGACGAGCAGCACGACCCGCGCGAGGTCGGCCATCTCATCGAACGGCTCCGCCTCGCGGGCGTCGACGTGTACCGGGCCGACGGGCCGTTCGAATCGGAGCGGCGGCGCTACGTGGCCGGCGCGTACGTGATCCCGATGTCTCAGGTCTTTGCCCGGTACGCGAAAGACCTGCTCGAGCCTCAGGTCTACCCCGAAGTCCGGCGTGGACCGAACGGACCGGCCGAGCCACCGTACGACGTGACCGCCTGGTCGCTGGGCATGCTGCTTGGCGTGAATGTCGACTTCGTCTACTCACCGCTGACTGCAGACCTCCGCATGACCCCGGTTCAGGGCGAGCCTCGAATCGCCGGCCGCCTGCAAGGATCGGGCGCGCGCTATACCTTCGAGTACGCCGGCCCCGACACCGCCGTTGCGATTAACCGGCTGCTGAAGGCTGGGGCGCGTGTCGAACTCGACCGCAACGCAGGTGTATCGGTCACTCGTGTCGGCCGCGACCAGGTGGATGGCCTGGCGCGCGAGTTCGGCCTGGCGGTCGCCGCGACCGATCGGGAGGCCCACGACGAGGCGCCGATGGCCATGACTCGTGCGCCGCGCGTGGCCGTCTATGCGCCGTTCACCAGCGGCAACATGGACGAAGGCTGGACGCGGTGGGTGCTCGAACAGTACGAGTTCGCACCGACGACGATTAACAACGACACGATGAGGCGCGGCAATCTGCGACAGCGGTTCGACGTGCTGGTCATCCCCGACCAGTTGCCGAGAGAAATCATCGACGGCTACTCTGCCGAGACCGTCAGGCCGGAATACCGCGGCGGGATCGGCGAGCTCGGCGTCGAAGCGATCATCCGGTTCGTCGCAGATGGCGGCACGTTGATCACCCTTGGCGCCGCTTCGGACCTGGCAATCGATCGGCTGCCGATCCCGGTCCGCAACCTCAAGCGGACGCTGCGCCGCGAACAACACTACGCACCCGGCACCATCCTGAACCTGCAGATCGATCCGTCGCATCCGCTGTCTCAAGGCCTCGCGCCCGAGACCTTCGCGTTCTACACCAACAGCCCGTTTTTCGCGGCGATCGACGGGTTCACGTCGTACAAGACGACGGTTGCGGCGCGCTTTCCGGCGGTCAACGTCGTGGCATCGGGCTGGCTGCAAGGCGAGGAGTTGATGGCCGGCCGCGCCGCGGTCGTCTCGATCGATATGAACCCGGGCCGGGTCGTGCTGTTCGGTATCCGCCCGCAGCACCGCGGCCAGACCCACGCCACCTTTCCGCTGCTGTTCAACGCCCTCTACCAGGCGGCGGCGGGTGCCGGCGGCGCGAGGTCGACCAACCAGTAAGGTGATCCGGATTTTCGTCACCGGTGGGACGTTCGACAAGCAATACAACGAGCTCGCCGGCACATTGACGTTCAAGGACACGCACGTCCCCGAAATGCTGCGCCTGGGGCGGTCGCGTGTGGATGTCTCGGTTACCCCGTTGATGATGATCGACAGCCTCGAGATGACCGATCGGCATCGCGCCGCGATCGTCGAGCGCTGCCGGGAGGCCGGCGAGCGGCGCATCGTCGTCACCCACGGCACCGACACGATGATCGAAACCGCCCGCGCGCTTGCCGATTCACTTGCCACGATCGGCGACAAGACGATCGTCCTGACCGGGGCGATGGTGCCGTATGCGTTCGGCAGCTCGGACGGCCTGTTCAATCTCGGCAGCGCCCTGTCGTTCGTCCAGGTCTTACCGGCGGGCGTCTACGTGGCGATGAACGGACGCTGCTTCGAATGGAACCGGGTGCAGAAGAATCGCGAAACGGGGATCTTCGAAGAGACGTCGACCTAAATCAACGCGAGCTGGTCGAGATGATGAATCTGGTGACCGGCGATCGTGTAGATGATCCAGTCGACGGTGATGGAGCCGTATTCCGGGTGCGCCATCGCGGTGGCGCGATCGGCCGGTGAGAGCGCCTCGAACAGCGCGACATTCATGCGGCTGACCCCGGCGAGTGCGGCGACCGCATCGACACCGCTGACGCGCGTTTCGCGTCCCAGCCAGGTGTCCTGATCAAAATTCTGGGTGGCCAACGCCATCCGCGCCCGCACGCCGAGCGCCAGCTCCGTCTGCGCGAGGTGGATCACGACTTGCCGCGCGGTCCATTTGCCGGGTGCATAGGGCCGTTCGAAATCGGCCGCGGTCCAGCCGCGCGTCAGCGCGGCCACGCGCGCGATACTGTCGCGCATCGCCGCCAGGGGCTCGCGGTTGCCGAGATCCTTCGAGTAGTTCGTGACCGGAGCCATCATCTATGCCGGTGCCTGCACGAGGGTCTTCGCGCTGCGGTGGGCGTCGAGCACTTCCGCGGACAGCTTCTTGCTCAAATACACTTTCGACTGCGTGTTGTCGGACGGGTTGCGTTCGTACTTGACGACTTCGAAGCGAAGGTGGTCGAGCGTGCCGCGCATGTCGTAGAACTTGTTCTTGGTCTTGACGACGATCTCGTCGAACCCCTGCGAGATCGCCCACAGTTCCTGCTGCTCGGTGAGCGCGCGGAAGTGCCCCTGGCCGCGCCAATCGCGGCGGGTGCCGCCGATCCAGGTATAGAGAACCCGGCGGCCGTCGAACTGGACGTGGCCGTCGAGCCTGGCAACCAGGTCGGCGAGCTTGCCGTCGACCGGCTCGGCCGATTTGATCTCGTGCGCGACCTTGAACGACACCGGAACCACGCTGCCAGGATCGTCCGGCAATGGCGCATTGGCGAGCAGGATGAGGTGCGCGCGGCCATCGAGCCGGCGCACGATTTCCGTGGCCGTCTTTTTGCGCGGGAACTCGCCGAAAAACTCCTCGATGTACTGAATCTCGAGCGCGCCCTGCTCCAGATCGTACTGGGTGATGTGATATTCCACGACCCTACAGCTTACGCTGAGATTCAAGATTTCAGATTTAAGAATTAAGATTGGGCCTTCCACGGGAGGATTCATGTCGGCAGATCGCGTCACCAGCATTCTCGCCCGGTTCCAGAGCGCCCAGAACGCGATCGTCGGCAAGCTGCGCGAGCTGCCGCCGGAGTCGGCGGAACACCGGCCCGCCGCCGAGGCGTGGAGTGCGGCGCAGATCGGGTTTCACGTCGCGACGACGAACGAATGGATCGCCGGCGTGTTGAATGGCTCGACGCCGATGGCCCAGCCGGCGCCGGCGGGCTTCGCGGAAACGTTCAATCCGAAATCGCTGCCCGCGCGAATCAAGACGTTCCCGACGCTCGAGCCGCCGGCCGTCGTCAGCGCCGAAGTGGCGCTCGAGCGCCTACGCGCCAGCGGCCACAACCTGTCGAAGGCGATCGCGTCGCTCAACGCCGAGCGGGGCGCCGGTCACTGCGTCACGCTGCCGTTCGGGACACTCTCGCTGTTCGAGCTCGCCGATTTCACCGCCGCCCACGTTCTCCGTCACATCAGTCAAATAGAGCGAACCCACCAGCGCGTCCATTAGGACCACGCGAGCGACTGCGCGAGCGACCCACGCGGACGGCGCCCGCCGGCGGAGCGGCGCGCGAGAGCGTGTCGGGGAGGCGACACCTCCCCGGTAAGAAATGTGCATTGCGGTGACCCGGCCGGGGATACCTGATGCATATGGAAGCTCGTCCATTTGCGCCGTGTGCGGTTTTACTGCTGGCGATCGCCACCAGCGGGTGCACGGAATCCACGACGTCGGTCGCGCAGCCCTCCGCCTCGAAGTGTCAAGTCACGGCGACAAATCAGCCCGCGTCGTATCCTTCGGCCGGCGGACGCGGCTCCGTTTCGATCGGCGCGACCCGTGACTGCGGGTGGACGATCAACTCGAACGCGTCGTGGATTGCGATTGTCGGCGATCGGTCAGGCAGCGGCGATGCGGTCGTCAATTACACGGTTTCGGAAAACTCTGTCCCTTCGGCTCGTTCGGCGATGCTTGCCGTCGACGCGGTTCAGCTGCCGGTCAGCCAGGCTGCCGCTCCGTGCACGTACGCAATCGCTCCGTCGGAAGCGGCGATCGGCGCGGCCGCGGGCGCCGTCTCAGTCGGGGTCACGACTCTGGCCGGCTGCGCATGGACCGCGGCCAGCAATGCACCGTGGCTGACGATCACCAGCGGCGCCTCGGGCAACGCCAGCGGAACCGTTGCCGTCGCGGTAACGGCAAACGGAGGCGCTGCGCGCGAAGGCACGGTCACGGTCGCCGGCAAGACCTTCATCGCACGGCAGGGCGCGGCCTCAGCCTCGCCGAGTCCGCCTTCGCCTGCGCCGCCACCGCCACCACCACCGAGTCCCCCGCCGTCACCAGCTCCTGCGCCCGAAACGGTCGAGTTCGAGGGTCTGGTGCTGATGCGCAGCGGGGATTGCCCAAACATCGACTTGCTCGTCAACGGACGCGCGGTCGTGACCAACGGACAGACCGAATACAGGAAAGGCCGTTGTCGCGACCTCTCCATTGGCGACTACGTCAAGGTGCGCGGCACCGTCGTGACGGGGAATCCGGTCACCGCGGACCGCATTGAATTCAAAGACGAAAAAGATGACCACTAGCAGCGCCGCACGCGCGGCCATCGTCGTATCGCTTGCACTGTGGGCCGGACCGGCGTCCGGCCAGACAGTGTCTGACGTCCTCGATTTTCTCGTGACCGGCCATTCGGTCGCGACCGGCAGCGTCGAGCGCGATGCCGCCGCGGCTGCGGCGACGAGCCTGACGATTTCGCGGGCGCTGCTGGCGAACCTCGCCACCTTGCCGGTGACGACCTCGTCGGGCGGCTTCATCTACAAGTTCCATCCCGAACTGGGCACGGTGCAGCGCGCCACACCGAGTTTTGGTCCGTTCTTCGTCGAGCGGGCGGCGGCCCCGGGACACGGCACCGGCTCGATCGGGTTGACGTTGCAGTCCTGGCGCTTCAGCGCGCTGGACGGCCGCAACCTGCGCGACGGGAGCCTCGAGACGACCGCCAATCAGTTCGTCGACGAGCAGGCGCCGTTCGACGTGGACCGGCTGCGGCTCGCGATCGACGCCAACGTCGCGACGCTCCACGGGAGCCTCGGCATCGGCGATCGCACGGAGATCTCCGCCGCATTACCGCTGATCGTGTTGAGTGTGGACGGCTCGCGCGTCAATGCCTATCGGGGTCAGATTTTCACCCAGGCCGAAGCTTCGTCGACCGCGGTCGGGCTGGCGGATCTCGTGTTGCGAACGAAGTACACGCTGTTTGAGGAGGAGGGAGCAGGAGTGGCGGCAGCGGTGGAAGCCAGGCTGCCGACAGGCCGTCAGGAAGATCTGCTCGGCACCGGGGCGATGTCCTGGAAGCTGTCCGCCATCGGATCGCTCGAGGGTCAGACGTTGTCGTCGCACATCAACGCCGCGTTCGGCTTCGGCGGCCTGGCGCGAGACGTGACGCTGGCGGGTGCCGTCGCGGCGTCGGCGTCCACTCGGCTGACGGTGACCGGCGAGATCGTCGGCCGGTGGATGAACCTGCCCGGCGGCATTGCCACGGCCGCCGCGATTCACCCGACGCTGCGCGACGTCAGGACACTTCGCCTGGTTCCCGACGGGTCGATGATGACGATGATTTCGGCGGCCCCCGGCGTCAAATGGAACGTCAGCGACACGTGGGTCCTGGTCGCGAATGCCGCGATTCCTTTGACGCGCGCCGGCCTGACGGCGGGGATCACGCCCTTTATCGGCTTCGACTACACGAACCTCGGGCGCTGATGCGCGATCATCGTACGGCTCGCGCTGATTCGATCTGCCACTCGTTATTCGCCCGCTTGCGCAGCGTGAACGTCCAGGCGAGCGGCTCGACGTGGGGCTCGCGGCTGCCGATTTTCGGGATGTATCGCGTCGACCCGGTGCACAGGACGGTGGCCGCGGAGCCTCGCAGCTGGACGTCGCACGCCCTGAACGTCAGTGTCTGCGACTGCAGGCCTTCGAAGGCTCGCGCGAGCGCCGCCTCGTTCACGGTCGGCCAGACCTCCTGGACGAGGCCAGCATCGAGACTGTCGTAGGCCGCTCGATACTTCTGCACGACCGACCTGATTCGATCCGCGTCGTCAACAACGGGCGCGGCAGGCACTGCGTCGGCCGGCGCCGCAGCGGGAGTCGTCGGCGTGGCAAGCGGTGGAGACGTCGGCGCGACGCGTTGAGGTGGGAGCGGAGGTGGAACCGCGATCGGCTCGAGAGCGCTCGATGCTGGAAGATTGAGCTCGGTCGCCACTGCCGCTGGAACCGGGACCGGCGGTTCGGACGGTCGGACTGGTGGTGCCGGGACCGGCGGTTCGGACGGTCGGACTGCTGGTGCCGGGACCGGCGCTCTGGACACGGACGCCGTGGGGCCTTCCGGTGTGACGCTCGGCGCGACCGGTACCGCCGGTGGTGGCGGCTCGACGATCACGTCGTCGAGAACGGTTTCTGGCTCGCCGATGATCGCCATCGGCAGGTCGACGGTGACATCGCGCGCCGCCAGCAATGTTGTTGCGGCGGCGGGAGCGGGAGCCGCGGTTTCCACGATCGGTTTCGGCTGGGACCGATTGCTATTCGCTACCCACTGACTTGTGAGCACTACAGCGGCAAACGCCGCCGCCGCCACAACAAGCGCTCCGCCGCGGCGTGGATGACCGGTCTCGGCTCGAGACAGCTGGAGCGTAAGCCGTTCAATATCGGGATGACCAGGACTCAGCTCGGTGAGTTCGCTGAGCGCTGCGCGGCAGTCCGCGAAGCGCCGCGAGTGAAGGGCCGCATGCGCCGCGGCCAGGCGCTTCTCAATCCGGCGCTCGCGCGCGCGCTGCTCGAACCGGGCCCACCCCTCCATGGAAACGAGGGGCCGCTCATGATCGCGGTGAGTGACCGCCGGCGCGGAATTGTCGAGTGCGGGCACATGGCGGCCGTGTGCAAGACGAGTTCCGGGACCTCTACTACTGCCGCTGCTCGATTTTTGCCCAGGAATCCCGCAGGGAGACCGTCCTGTTGAAAACGAGTGCTCCCGAAGTGGAATCCGGATCGACGCAGAAGTAGCCCAGCCGTTCGAACTGGACACGGGCGGCGATGCCGGCACCAGCCAGGCTCGGCTCGACCTTGCAGCCGGTGAGCACTTCGAGCGACGCGGCGTTGAGATAGTCGGTGAACGGCCGGGCCTCGTCGCGCTCGGGATCCTCTACTGTGAACAGACGATCGTAGAGGCGAACCTCGGCCGTAATCGCATGGGGCGCCGATACCCAATGGAGGGTCGCCTTGACTCGGCGTCCGTCCGGCGCATCTCCGCCGCGCGTCGCAGGGTCGTAGGTACACCGCAACTCGACGACTTCGCCAGCTGCGTCTTTCACCACTTCGTGGCAGGTCAGGAAATACGCACAGCGCAGCCGGACTTCGCGACCGGGCGACAGCCTGAAAAACTTTTTCGGCGGATCCTCGCGGAAGTCGTCCTGCTCGATGTACAGCTCGCGTGAAAACGGGACCTTGCGATAGCCAGCCGCCGGATCTTCCGGGTTGTTGATGACGTCAACTTCCTCGACCTTGCCCTCCGGATAGTTCGTGATGATGACCTTGAGCGGTCGCAGCACACCGAGGACACGCGGCGCGCGGCGATTGAGGTCGTCGCGTACGCTGTGCTCGAGCTGCGCCACGTCGATGACGTTCTCCTTCTTGGCGACGCCAATCCGCGAGCAGAAATCGCGAATCGATTCCGGCGTGTAGCCGCGGCGCCGCAGCCCGCTGATCGTCGGCATCCGTGGATCGTCCCACCCGGAAACGTGATGCTGCTGCACGAGCTGGAGCAGCTTACGCTTGCTCATCACCGTGTAATTCAGATTGAGCCGCGCGAACTCGATCTGCTGCGGGCGGTCGCCTTCGATCAGGTTCTCGACCAGCCAATCGTAGAGCGGTCGGTGGTCTTCGAATTCCAGCGTGCAGAGCGAGTGGGTAATCCGCTCGAGCGCATCCGACAATGGATGCGCGAAGTCGTACATCGGATAGATGCACCAGGCGCTGCCGGTCCGGTGATGGGAGGCGTGGCGGATGCGGTAGAGCGTCGGATCGCGCATGTTGAGGTTCGGCGACGCCATGTCGATCTTGGCCCGCAGCACGTGCGTCCCGTCCTCGAATTCTCCGGCGCGCATCCGGCCAAAGAAATCGAGGCTCTCCGCGATCGGCCGGTCTCGGTAGGGGCTGTTCTTGCCCGGCTCAGTCAGAGTTCCGCGATACGTTCGGATCTGGTCAGCCGACAACGAGTCGACATATGCCTTGTCACGCTCGATCAGGCGGACGGCGAAGGCATAGAGCTGCTCGAAGTAGTCGGAGGCGAATAACAGGTTGTCCCACTTGAATCCCAGCCATGCGACGTCTTCTTTGATGGCGTCGACGTACTCGACGTCTTCCTTCGTCGGGTTGGTGTCGTCGAAGCGCAGGTTGCATGTGCCGGCCCGCTCCAGCGCCACCCCAAAGTTGAGGCAGATCGACTTGGCGTGGCCGATATGCAGGTATCCGTTGGGTTCCGGCGGAAACCGCGTCGCGACGCGCCCGTGGTGCTTTCCGGAGGCGAGATCCTCTTCGACAATCGTTCGGATGAAATCGACCGGCGCAACTGCCGCAGTGGACATCGGGTCTTCTGACATGGGTGCGGGAATATTCTATTCGACCGGCTTCCACCGCGAGGCCAGACGGCGGCCCTCTTCGCCGGGCACCCACACGACGACGGCCGTCGCACCGGCCTGGCCGGTCTTGTGACGGACACGATCCGGCGGCTTCACGAAACCGGCCATGCCGGGTTTGAGGGTCTGGCTGCTGCCGTTGACCACGTGCTCGAGCTCTCCTCTCACGACGTAGAACATCTCGATCGCGCCGTGGGTGTGCTCGCCCGAATCCGAGTTCGGCGGAAACGTCAGTTCCCCGAGCGACGCCTCCGGTCCCAGGTTCGTCTCGTCGAGCATCAGCCGCAGCGTCGTTCCGCCCGGCGCCTGGTAGCTCCGGCCCTGGCGCGTACCGGGAGTCTGCGCATGGTTGCCGGCCGACGCACCAAGCAGGACGGTGATCGTGACGATGGCGAGTGTTCGCATGATGGATGCCTCCTAGATGCGCTTCAGTTTCCAGGACCCGAGGCGGAACAGGAACAAGCTGACGACGGCGAGCACCGAGAAGGAGACGCTGACCGCGACGAAGACGCCGGTCGGCCCGAGTCCGACTGGGTACGCGAGCAGCCAGGCCAGCGGAATTTCGACCATCCACAGGCAGACCAGGTAGATCAGCGTCGGCGTGCGCGTGTCGCCGGCGCCGTTGAAGGCCTGCGTCAGCACCATGCCGTAGCCATAGAAGAGGAACCCGGCTGCGACAATGCGCAGGCAGCGGACGCCGTACGGAATCACCTCGGGATCTTCCGAGAAGATCCAGATCAGCTGCGGCGCGAACAGCAGGAAAACCAAGCCAATCGCCACCAGGCAGAACGTGTTGTAGAGCCCGGCACGCCACACCGCCGCTTCCGCGCGGTCAGGACGGCGTGCGCCGAGATTCTGGCCGACGAGCGTCGCCGCCGCGTTGCTGACGCCGAACGATGGCAGCAGCGCGAACATGATGATCCGGATGCCGATCGTGTTTCCAGCCACCGCCGCGCTGCCGAACCCGGTGAGAATCCGGACCAGACCCATCCATGACGCGGTCGCGATGAAGTTCTGGAAGATGCCGACGGCCGACATCCGGAGAATCGATCCCATCACGCGGGCATCGAAGCCGAAGTGCGAGCGGCGCAGCACGATTCGGCTGTCGCCGCGAGTCAGCCGGTACAGCTGGTACAACACTCCCGAGGTGCGGCCGATTGCGGTGCCGACGGCTGCTCCCGTGACGCCGAGCTCTGGAAACGGGCCGATGCCGAAAATGAG
>Ga0310892_10000372_pt1 | contig 12757 bp, 11 predicted proteins | sample C0D1metaG_FD_203747 | JGI IMG/M metagenome (GOLD analysis project Ga0310892, IMG submission 203747) | Lab incubated soil microbial communities from West Virginia University Organic Research Farm, Morgantown, WV, United States - C8D2 | ecosystem: Environmental > Terrestrial > Soil > Agricultural...
CTAGTCCGCCCGCCCGCGAATCTCCCGCGCAGCCTCGCCTTCGACTTGTACGAAGGTATCGTCGAGACCGACCGCTGGTTTGGTCCGCTGTTCACCAATATCCGCCTGGTGAAGACGGACATGCCGATCCACTTCAGCACCGAGACTCCGCTCGTCCAGGTGCAGCCGCTCCACCGGAGCACCTACGCCGAAGAGATTTCGAATTCTTTCGGTCTGGTCAAGGATATGGGGCACTTCCCGGCCGAGGCATGGTCGCGCTACGAGGAAACCATCGTTAGACCGAACGTCGATCCTGCGCGCCCGGTCGCCGCTTATGCCACGTCCGTCCGCCGGCGACGCAGAGGCGGTTGCCCGGTGCACGCCGAATGAACGGTTACCTCGCAGCCGGCGTCGCGGTGCTCATCGCGGCGTCGTATCCAGTGGCGACGCGCGCCGGCGTTACCGGCTCCTTCGCTCCCCAAGAGCTGGTCACGTTGCGCTTCGGCGTCGGCGCGCTGCTGTTTCTTCCGTACCTGCTGCTGCATTGGCGCCGGATTGCGCGTTCCGCCTGGCTGCAGGGCGTACCGCTGACGCTGTTCCAAGGCGCGGGCATGGGCGCGCTGGTGATCTGCGGGCTGCAGCTTGCCCCCGCCAACCACGCCGCCGCCCTTGGGCCTGGCGTGAATTCGGCGTGGGTCGCGCTGCTCGGTTTCGTCGTATTCTCCAGACGTCCCTCGCAGCGCGTCATCTTGGGGGCCACGCTATGCGCCATCGGCGTAATGGCACTTGCCTGGTGGGGCAGCGCCGAACGCAGCCTTGCCGTACTTGCCGGCGACGCAATGTTCCTCGCCGCGTCGGCGCTCGGCGCGCTCTACGTGCTGCAGCTGCGCACTTGGGGCGTAAGCGCGGTGCAGGGCGCAGCCATCGTGTCTCTCTATTCCGCGCTGATCGTGGTTCCGTGGTACCTGTGCTCGGCGCCGGTGCCGATGTGGCGCGTGGCGCCGGTCGAGCTGGCGTGGCAGGTGCTGTGGCAGGGCGTGCTCATCGGCTGCGTGGCGTTTGTCGCGCTGAATCACGCGATTTCGCGGCTGGGCGCCGAGCGCTCGAGCGCACTGGTCGCGCTGGTGCCGATCCTTGCCGCGCTCCTCGCCTTTGTATTCCTCGGCGAGGTACCGTCGGCCGCCGAAATCGCGGCCTTCGCCGTGATCTCCGCCGGCGTGTCGATCGGCGCTTCGCGCGGTTACGCCGGCAGCCCGGCCTCCACCAGCGCGCCGATGAAACGCCCGGCCTGAGGGCTGTCGCGTCCCGGGTAGCGCGCGCGCAAAGCACTCGCCGTCAGTCCCGGCTCGAGCGCGCACAACTTGGCCATCGCTGCGCGCGCTTCGGTCAACCGCCCCGCAAGCACGAGCGCCGCGGCGAGAGTGCGCAGCGTCGGCGTGTGCAGGCTGTTTTCGCGCAGTGAGCGGTTCGAGAGGTCGATCGCGCGTTCGTAGGACTCGCTGATCAGGCTCGCCATGCCGGCGAGCGAGTTGAAATAGTAGATCATCGGGTCGAGCGGCGAGAGCGACAACGCGCGCTCGGAACACTGGACCGCCTCGGCGCCATGCCCGCGCCAGGTATGGGTCAATCCGCGCCACAACCAGGCCAGCGGCTCGTTCGGATTTGCCGCGAGCGCTTGCGCAAGGCGCCCCTCGGCGGCATTGAGATCGTGCTTTGACCAGGCTGTGACGTGTGCATCGACGGCCAGCGCGAGCGCATCGTCGGGGTCGCAGGCCAGTGCGCGCTCCGCGCAGGCGGTGGCGGCGGCGCTGTCCTCGGCGGCGTTCTCGCTCGCACCCACCGCGACGCGCAGCACATGCCACTTCGCGAGCCACGCATGCGGACGTGGCGACACCGGATCGCGCGCGATGGCGGTCTCGAACGCAGTACGCGCCTGCAGGAAGTCCTCCGGCGACAGGCGGTGCATCAGTTCAACCCCGCGCAGGGTCATCGCATAGGCGTCGAGCTGGTCGAAGTTCGTGATGCGCGCCCGCTTGAGCTCGAGCGAGCGCACGAACGGAGTCAGGCTTTGCACCACTTTTCGCGCGAGCTCGATCTGCATCGCGAACACGTCGGCTACATCTCCCTGGAAGCGCTGGCTCCAGACGATGCGACCATCGCGCGTGTCGGCGAGCTCGGCCACCAGCAGCGCCCGCGGATAGGCGATCTGCACCGTGCCCGAGACCACATACTGCACGCCCAGCATCTCACCGATGCGCCGCACGCCCACCGGCGCGTGGCGAAACGCCATGGTCGACAGGCGCGAGACCACGAAAAAGTCGGCCATGCGCGAGAGCGCGGCGATGGTGTCGTCGGCCAGGCCGTCGCCGATCGAGTCGAAACGCGCGTCGTCCGAGCGCAACTGGAACGGGATCACCGCGATCGAGGGGCGGCCGTGGGCCTGCACCGCCGCGCTCGGCGTCCACACGCGGTTCTGCGACGGCGGCCAGGCTCGGAACGCACGGACCGCGCGGCTGCGGTTGCGCAGCCGCTGCTCGCCGAGATCCTCGATCGACGCGTCGACCCCGCTGGTGAGCTGGTCGCGCATCTGGGTGGAGACGATGGTTTCGCCGGGGTTGGCCAGATCGGCGAGGCCGGCGGCCACGTTCACGCCGTCGCCCAGCACGTTGAACGCCTCGACGATCACCTCGGCGATGTGGATGCCCACGCGCATGCCGAGCGGCGCCGCGTCGCGCTTGGTGTTGGAGCGCGCGAGGTCGGCGTGCAGCTCGAACGCGCAGCGCAGTGCCTGCGCGCCGTCCGGGAACTCGGCGATGAAGCCGTCCGCCGGGATCTTCAGCATGCTGCGCCCGGCATGCGTCGGGATGGTGTGCGAGGTGGCGTGCGCGAGGAACGCGCGGCAGCGCTCCACTGCGCGCTCCTCGTCGCGCTCCATGGCAGCGATCGAGTCGCTCATCTCGGCCACCAGGATGGCGCGGCGCTGGCGCGGGGAGGTAATACCGCTGAAGGTGCGGGTCTCGGAACCTTCGGGGCCGATGGCGGCATCCGCCTCGGGCCGCACGTCGCCCGCCAGCCGCTCGAGCGCCGCGACGTCAAGCAGCACCAGGCTGCGGCCCGAGCGCTCGAGCAGGCCCTCGCGCACCAGGCGCGACAGCTCGCGCGTCACCTGCTCGCGCGAAGTGCCGACGCGGCTCGCGATGTCCTGGTGCGTGGGCGCGGGCTCGACCCGCGCGCGGTTGTCCTCGACGCCCGCGAGGCGCGCGATGCGCAGCAGCTCGACCCAGGTGCGGCGCTGCACCGGGTGGGCGCCGAGCTCGAGCAGCCGGTCGGTCAGCTCACGCACCGAGCCCGTGAGTCGGCGCAGCAGGCGCTCGCGCACCGAGGCGTGGTTGGCCAGGATGGCGCGGAATGTCTCCGGCGACATCGACGCCAGCAGTGACTCGCGCAGTGCGGCCACATCGTCAAAGCGCGTGCGTCCGTCGATCGCCGAGTGCTCGCCGAACACTTCACCCGCGCCGAGGTCGCGGAAGATGATGCGCCGCCCGCGCCCGGCGAGCGCGGTCACCCGTACCTGGCCGGCGATCACGAAGTACACATCGCGATCGGTGCCGTCGCGGTGAATGACGACCTGGTTGCGCTTGCAGCGCGTCCACTTGCACTGCGCGGCGATCTCGCGCAGCGTGTAGCTGTCCAGGCCCTTGAACAGATCGACCTTCTGCAGGCCGAGCAGCGCCGACATGCGCAGCGCGGGCTTGGCAGGCGCCTTGCGGCGCGGCCGTGCGGCTGCCATGACTATTCCCGTCCGGTGCGGCCCAGGATGCGCGTTGAATGTACGGCGGCCATCGGTTCCCCCGCCGCAGACTATAATTCATCCCCGATGGACACGCTCGGGCGCATCCGCCAGCTGGCAGCGAAGGAGTTCTCGATCAACCCCGACGGGCTCGACCCTGCGGCGCCGCTCGACACGCTCGGCATCGATTCGCTCAGCTTCATCGAGTTCATGTTCAAGGTCGAAGAGGAGTTCGGCGTCAGCGTGTCCGACGAGGACCTGAAGTCGATCAAGACGCTCGCCGACCTCGAGAAGCACGTCGCCGCCGCGCTCGCCGCCGCCGGCAAGGCCTGATCTCCGGGGAATGCGGCGCGTCGCCGTCACCGGAGCGGGCGTCGTTTCTCCGCTCGGCACCACCCTCCAGGAGTTCCACGACTCGCTGAGCGCGGGTCGCTCCGGCATCCGCCGCCTCGCGCCGGAAATCACCGAGCGCTCCGGCGTCCAGGTCGGCGCCACCATCGACTGGAATCCGGCGGGCCTGTTCAAGGAGGCGGAAGCCGCGAACCTCGATCGCGTTGCGCAGTTCGCGCTCGCCGCCGCCGGGCAGGCGATCACCGAGAGCGGGCTGCTGGCCGATGCCGGCGCGCCGCGCGAGCGCATCGGCGTCTCCTGGGGCACCGGCATGGGCGGCGCCCACACGACGGAGGCGAGCTACAAGCAGGTCTATGGCGCCGGCGAGTGGCGCGTGCGGCCGCTCACCGTGGTGATGGGCATGGTCAACGCGGCGGGCTCGAACGTCGCGGTACGCCACGGGCTGCGCGGCCCGTTCGGCAACTATTCCACCGCCTGCTCGTCCTCGGCGATGGCGCTCGGCGAAGCGATGCGCACGATCGCCGCCGGGCGTGCCGACGCGATGATCGCCGGCGGCGCCGAAGCGCTGCTGGTTCCGGGCGTGCTGGTCGCGTGGCAGGCGCTGCGCACGCTCGCGCCCGCCGACGCGGCGGATCCGGCGGCGAGCTGCAAGCCCTTTGACAAGCGCCGCGGCGGCCTGGTGCTGGGTGAGGGTGCGGCGGCGTTCGTGCTGGAAGAGGAATCGCGCGCCCGCGCGCGCGGCGCGAAGATCTACGCCTTGCTCACCGGTTACGGCAATTCTTGCGACGCGGTGCACATGTCGCGTCCCGATCGCGATGGCCAGGTGCGCGCGATGAAGGAAGCGCTGGCGGAGGCGCAACTGTCGCCGCCGGACATCGGTTACATCAACGCGCACGGCACCGCGACGGCGGTCGGCGACGTGGTCGAAGCGGAAGCCATCAACGCGGTATTCGGCGCGGCGGCGCGCGAGGTGCCGGTCAGCTCGACCAAGTCCCTGCATGGGCATCTGCTCGGGGGCTCCGGTGCGCTCGAATTCGCCGCGGCGCTGCTTGCCCTCGATCGCGGGATCCTTCCGCCGACCGGATTCCTGGAGCAGCCGGACCCCGCATGCGCCGTGCGGCATGTACCGCGGGTCGCCGAGCGTGTCGACAAGCCGCGCGCGGTGATGTCGAATTCGTTCGCGTTCGGCGGCTCCAACGTGGTCCTGGTCGCCGAGCGCCCCTAGGGGGTTGTCGCCTTTTCGACTATCGGCACGAAGCCTGCATGCATCCCGGGGACCCCCCCGCCCATGCAGAACCGCCGCAAAGTCCGCCTTGGTCTCAAAGTGATCCACCGCCACCGTGCGGGGGATTCGGTCTTTCGCCGGGTGTCCGAGCTGGTGTTCGTAGCCGGACGGCCGAAAGCAGTGCTCGGATGGATCGATACCGGCGGCGTGCGCAGCCCGATCTACATCTGCGAGCTCGACCCCGCCAAGCTGCGCAAGGCCGCCGCCACCAGCAAGACCTACTACTACGACGAGATCACGGTCGATCCGCGTTACGAGGAAACGGCGCCCGCGCGCAGCGCGAAGTACGCCGAACGCTAGTTCGGCGGGTCACCAAGACAAAGGGAGTGGTGGCCAAGGACGGAATTGAACCGCCGACACAAGGATTTTCAGTCCTCTGCTCTACCAACTGAGCTACTTGGCCTGCCGTGGAGCACCTGCGGGAAGGCGCGGATTATAGCCAACAAAAAGGGCGCCCTCGGCGCCCTTTTCGTTTGCTGTAAACGACTTGGACTTACATGTCCATGCCGTCCATGCCACCCATGCCGGGCATGCCGCCGTGCGAATGGCCGCCGCCGCCCTTTTTCTCTTCCACCAGCTCGGCCACCATCGCGTCGGTGGTGAGCATCAGGCCCGCGACCGAAGCGGCGTTCTGCAGCGCGGTGCGCGTGACCTTGGTCGGGTCGATCACGCCCTGCGCCACGAGGTCGCCGTACTCCTCGGTCTGGGCATTGAAGCCGTAGTTGCCCTTGTTCTCGAGCACCTTGTTCAGCACCACCGAAGGCTCGGCGCCGCTGTTGTCGACGATGATGCGCAGCGGCTCTTCCAGGGCCTTCATCACGATCTTGATGCCGGCGTCCTGGTCGTGGTTGTCGCCCTTCAGCTTGCCCTCGAGCGCCTGCTTGGCGCGGATGAACGCCACGCCGCCGCCCGGGACGATGCCCTCTTCCACCGCGGCGCGGGTCGCGTGCAGCGCGTCCTCGACACGGGCCTTCTTCTCCTTCATCTCGACTTCGGTGGCCGCGCCGACCTTGATCAGCGCCACGCCGCCGGCGAGCTTCGCCACGCGCTCCTGGAGCTTCTCCTTGTCGTAGTCGCTGGTCGCCTCGTCGATCTGCACGCGGATCTGCTTGACGCGCGCCTCGATCTGCTTCTTCTCGCCGTTGCCGTCGATGATGGTGGTGTTTTCCTTGGCCGACTCGATCTTCTTCGCCCGGCCCAGGTCCTTCAGCGTCACGTTCTCCAGCTTCAGGCCGAGCTCTTCAGAGATCACGGTGCCGCCGGTGAGGATCGCCATGTCTTCCAGCATCGCCTTGCGGCGGTCGCCGAAGCCCGGCGCCTTGACCGCGACGGTCTTGAGGATGCCGCGGATGTTGTTCACCACCAGGGTGGCGAGCGCTTCGCCTTCCACTTCCTCGGCGATGATCAGCAGCGGCTTGCCGGCCTTGGCCACCTGCTCCAGGATCGGCAGCAGCTCGCGGATCGACGACACCTTCTTGTCGTGCAGCAGGATGTACGGATCCTCGAGCACCGCGATCTGCTTCTCGGGGTTGTTGATGAAGTACGGCGACAGGTAGCCGCGGTCGAACTGCATGCCCTCGACCAGGTCGAGCTCGTTCTCGAGCGACTTGCCGTCCTCGACCGTGATCACGCCTTCCTTGCCGACCTTGTCCATCGCGTCGGCGATGATCTTGCCGATGTCGGCGTCGGAGTTGGCCGAGATCGAGCCGACCTGCGCGATCTCTTTCGAGCTCGAGCAGGGCTTGGATACCTTCTTCAGCTCCTCGGTGACCGCGACGACCGCCTTGTCGATGCCGCGCTTGAGGTCCATCGGGTTCATGCCGGAGGCGACGAACTTCATCCCCTCGCGCACGATCGCCTGGGCGAGAACCGTGGCCGTCGTGGTGCCGTCACCGGCCACGTCGGAGGTCTTGGACGCCACTTCCTTCACCATCTGGGCGCCCATGTTCTCGAACTTGTCCTTGAGCTCGATCTCCTTGGCGACCGAGACGCCGTCCTTGGTGACGGTGGGGGCGCCGAACGAGCGCTCGAGCACGACGTTGCGGCCCTTGGGCCCCAGCGTCACTTTGACGGCGTCGGCCAGGATGTTCAGGCCGTGGACCATCTTGGCGCGGGCGCCTTCGTGAAAACGTACTTCTTTGGCTGGCATTGTTTCTTCTCCTGATTACGAAATGGATGGGGCTGCTTACGAGCCTTCGATGACGCCCATGATGTCTTCCTCGCGCATCACGAGGAGCTCGTCGCCCTTGACCTTCACGGTCTGGCCCGAGTACTTGCCGAACAGCACCTTGTCGCCCGGCTTGACGTCGAGCGGGATCAGTTTTCCGGCCTCGTCTTTCTTGCCCTTGCCCACGGCGACGATCTCGCCCTGGTCGGGCTTCTCGGCGGCGGTGTCGGGAATGACGATGCCCCCTGCGGACCGGCGCTCTTCCTCGATACGCTTGACGATGACGCGGTCGTGCAACGGACGGATTTTCATGCGATAGCTCCCATTGAAAAAATCGATGTATTACAATGACTTGGGTAAACCAAGCCAACACGGTAACAGGGTTAGCACTCCTCAACTACGAGTGCTAATAATAGCGCTCATGCCCCGGTATTTCAAGAGTTTCCTGCTCTGGTCAGCGCTTACTCCGCTCCTGGCAGCCGCAGCGCTCCCCGAGCCCGTGGCGAAGGCGCTGCGCGACGCGAGAGTCCCGCAATCGAGCGTCAGCATCGTGGTGCAGGAGGTCGGTGCGCGGCGCGCGCACCTCGCGCTCAACGCCGACACCGCGCGCAATCCGGCTTCCGTGATGAAGCTGGTGACGACCTACGCCGCGCTCGAGCTGCTGGGCCCCGCCTACCGCTGGAAAACCGAGGCCTACCGCGACGGCGAGGACCTGGTGCTGAAAGGCAGCGGCGATCCGAAGCTCAACTACGAGAGCTTCTGGATACTGTTGCGCAACGTGCGCGCGCGCGGCGTGCGCGAGATTCGCGACCTGGTGCTGGACCGCAGCTACTTCGCGCAAGCCCAGTACGAGCCGATCGACGACCAGGTTTTCCGGCCCTACAACGTGATTCCGGATGCGCTGCTCGTCAATTTCAAGACCGTGCGCTTCGTCTTCTGGCCCGAGGACGGAAAGGTGCGCATGTTCTACGAGCCGGCGCTCCCGGGCCTGGAGGTGGTGAATGGGCTGCGCCTCACCGATGGCGCCTGCCCGGAGGGACGCGCGTTCCGCGAGCGCATCGACGCGTATTTCGACTCGAAGCCGCCGCGTGCCGCGTTCACCGGTTACTACCCGGTCTCATGCGACGAGCGCGAGCTCAACGTGGCGCTGCATGAGCCGGAGGAGTACGTCGCGGCGATGATGCGCGTCCTGTGGTCGGAAATCGGTGGCACGTGGACTGGAAAAGTGCGCGAGGGCGTGCCCTCGCCGCTCGCGAAGCTCGTCTACACCCACGAGTCCGAGCCGCTTGCGGAGCTGGTGCGCGATATCAACAAATTTTCCAACAACGTGATGGCGCGCCAGCTTTACCTCACGCTCGCCGCGGAGCTGGGCGGAGCACCGGCGCAGGGGCCCGCCGCCGCGCGCGCCATCGCACAGTGGCTCACGCTCAAAGGCATCTCCGCGCCGGACCTCGCGCTGGAAAACGGTTCCGGCCTTTCGCGCAACGAGCGCGCGAGCGCGGCGACGCTCATGAAGCTGCTGCAGGCCGCCTGGGCGAGCTCCGTGATGCCGGAATTCGTCGCCTCGCTCCCGGTGGTCGCCGCTGACGGCACGATGCGCCGGCGCCTGCAGGGTGAGGGCGTGTCGGGCAATGCGCATATCAAGACCGGTCTCCTCGCCGACGCGCGCGCGATGGCGGGATACGTCCTCGACCGCGGCGGGCGCCGCTACGCGGTGGTGATGATCGCAAACCACCCGAACGCGCCGTACGCCGACGCCGCGTTCGACGCGCTGCTGCAGTGGATCAGAGCCCGAGGTCCTGCCAGAGGGAATCCACCCGACGCTTCACCTCGGCGTCCATAGCGATCGGCCGTCCCCAGCGGCGCGCAGTCTCCGCCGGCCACTTGTTGGTCGCGTCGATCCCCATCTTCGAGCCGAGGCCGGAAACCGGGCTGGCGAAATCCAGGTAGTCGATCGGCGTGCTCTCCACCAGCGTGGTGTCGCGCGTGGGATCGACGCGAGTGGTCAGCGCCCAGATCACTTCCTTCCAGTCGCGCACATTCACGTCGTGGTCGCAGACGATGATGAACTTGGTGTACATGAACTGGCGCAGGTAGCTCCACACGCCGAACATCACGCGCTTCGCGTGGCCCGGGTACTGCTTCTTCATGCTCACCACGGCGAGGCGGTAGGAGCAGCCCTCCGGCGGCAGGTAGAAGTCGGCGATCTCGGGAAATTGCTTCTGCAGCAAAGGCACGAAAAGCTCGTTGAGCGCCGCGCCGAGCACCGCGGGCTCGTCCGGCGGCTTGCCGGTATAGGTCGAGTGATAGATCGGCGAGCGGCGCGTGGTGATGCGCTCTACCGTGAGGACCGGGAAGCGTTCGGCTTCGTTGTAATAGCCGGTGTGATCGCCGTGCGGGCCCTCCTCCGCCGTTTCAGATCCAATCGATCCTTCGAGGACCATCTCGGCCGTGGCCGGCACTTCGAGGTTGTTGCCGATGCATTTCACCAGCTCGGTGCGCGCGCCGCGCAACAGACCCGCGAACTGGTACTCGGACAGCGTATCGGGGATCGGGGTCACCGCCGCCAGCATGGTCGCGGGATCGGCACCCAGGGCGACGGCGACCGGGAAAGGATCCTTTGAAAGCAAAGAATGATCTCGGTAATCGAGCGCGCCTCCCCGGTGCGCGAGCCAGCGCATGATCACGCGGTTGCGGCCGATCACCTGCTGGCGGTAGATGCCGAGGTTCTGGCGCGGCTTGGCGGGGCCTCTCGTGACGGTAAGACCCCAGGTAATCAGTGGCCCTGCATCTTCCGGCCAGCAGGTCTGCACCGGCAGCCGCCCGAGGTCGACATCCTTTCCCTCGACCACGATTTCCTGGCAGGGCGCGCCCGACACCGCTTTCGGCGGCATGTTGAGGAGCTGCTTCCAGACCGGGAACTTGTCCCACAGGTCGCGCAGGCCTTTCGGCGGCTCGGGCTCGCGCAGCAGGGCGAGCATGCGGCCGACTTCGCGCAGCGCGGTGGGATCCTCGACCCCCATCGCCGCCGCCACGCGTTTCACGGTGCCGAACAGGTTGGCGAGCACCGGGATGTCGAAGCCCCTGGGACGCTCGAACAGCAGCGCCGGGCCGCCGGCGCGCAGCACGCGATCGCAGATCTCGGTCATCTCCAGCCGCGGCGAGACTTCGGTGCGGATGCGCTTCAGCTCCCCGCTCGCCTCCAGCTGCGAGAGGAAGCTCCTCAGGTCGGAATAGCGCAAACCGCCTTCCTATCTTCGAAGCAGCATGAGCCGCTCGCTCAGCGCCTCGGCGAAGTCGAGCAGCAGCGTGTCGCGCCCGCGCACCGAGTAGAGGCGCTCGGCGCCGGGCAGGCTGACCTGCAGCGTGGTGCGGCCCACCCAGCCGAGCGCGCCGAGCGCGCCGCCGCCGATCACGCAGGCGAGCGCCGCGACCGGCAGCAGGCTGCCGAGCGCCTCGAGCGTGCGGAAAAAGCTGTAGAGCGCGCGCGGCACGCCTTGCGCGCCGGCCGAGGCCATGTCGTTCGCGGCGCTGCTGGCGAAGCTCGAGATCGGTCCGGCGATCGCGAGCATCAGCAGCGCCGCCACCACCAGGCCGATGCCCCAGCCGAGCTTGCGCGTGTCGCGCTGGAAAGCGACGCGCACCGCGGTCACGCCGCCGAGCGGCAGCGTCTCGAGGTAGTTGTCGCTGCGATGCACGAGGCAGGCCGGGAACAGGCTGAGCTGCGTGCCGCGCAGCTCGCCGCGCTCGAAGGTGAAGCGCGTGATCGCCGGCGCAGTCTCGCTCATTTCACAGCCCGAACGCGAGGCCGAGGAACACCGCGGCGCCGATCCAGTTGGCGTGCATGAACGCCTTGAAGCAGCCGGCGCGCGTGCGCCCGCGGATCAGCCACCAGTGGACCACGACCAGCCCCCACGCGACCGCGAGGCCGAGGAAGTAGGGCCAGCCGAACTCGAGATCGATGCCGACGTAGGCGAGGATCGCGAGCATGGCGCCGTAGCTCGCGATGACGGCAACGACGTCGAAGCGCCCGAGCGTCAGCGCCGCCGTGCGCAGCCCGAGGCGCGCGTCGTCCTCGCGATCCACCATCGCGTACTCGGTGTCGTAAGCGAAGGCGTAGAACAGGTTGGCCACGAACAGCGCCCAGCATTCCCACGGCAGGCGGAACTGGATCGCCGCGAACGCCATCGGGATGCCGAAGCCGAAGGCCACGCCGAGGTAGGCCTGCGGCAGGGCGAACACGCGCTTGGCGAACGGATAGGTGACGGTGATGAAGAGGGCGACGAACGACAGCGCGATCGCGAGCCAGTTGAGGAACAGCACCAGCGCGAATGCGGTGGCCGCGAGCAGCGCCGCGACGATCAGGGCCTCGTGCGGCCGGATCTCGCCGGTGGCGAGCGGGCGCGCGCGGGTGCGCTCCACGTGGCCGTCGAAGTTGCGGTCGGCGAAGTCGTTGATCGCGCAACCCGCGGAGCGCATGAGCAGCGTGCCCATCACGAAGATGATCAGGATCTCGGCGCGCGGGCGCCCGTCGGAGGCGAGCCACACCGCCCACAGCGTCGGCCATAGCAGCAGCAGCGTGCCGATCGGCTTGTCGAGGCGCACCAGCCGCTCGTAGGCATCGAGGCGCTTGGCGATTAACGCCAGATCCATAGGGGCGACAGGATAACTCAGGTCTGGCTGAGCTCTCGACGGGAGCCCAGCCAGCGCTCGACGTGCGCGCGCGCCGCCGCGGGATCGGACTCGATAAGCTCGGCGGCGGCCTGCTGTGCGGCCTGCACCAGATCGGCGTCGCGCTCCAGGTCGGCGAAGCGCAGCATCGGCTGGCCGCTCTGGCGCTGGCCGAGCACCTCGCCCGGGCCGCGCATCTTCAGGTCGAGGCGCGCGATCTCGAAGCCGTTCGTGTGCTCGAAGATGATCTGCAGGCGCTGGCGCGCGGCTTCGGACAGGCCTGAGCCGAACAGCAGGATGCAGGTACTGTCGCGCGTGCCGCGCCCGACCCGTCCGCGCAGCTGGTGGAGCTGCGACAGGCCGAAGCGCTCGGCACTTTCGATCACCATGAGCGAAGCGTTGGGCACGTCGACGCCGACCTCGATTACGGTGGTGCAAACCAGCACCTGGGTCTTTCCCCGGGCGAACGAGTCCATGATCGCCGCCTTCTCAGCGGTGGCCAGTCGCCCGTGCA